>Ga0209211_10004557_pt1 | contig 21431 bp, 15 predicted proteins | sample RifGroA2_FD_183992 | JGI IMG/M metagenome (GOLD analysis project Ga0209211, IMG submission 183992) | Groundwater microbial communities from Rifle, Colorado, USA - Groundwater A2 (SPAdes) (version 2) | ecosystem: Environmental > Aquatic > Deep subsurface > Groundwater | place: Rifle, Colorado...
TTAAAGTTGCGCAACTATAGCCGTAAAACCGTTAAAAGTTACTCAATTTGCCTCACGGATTATTTTAAGTATATTAGATGTATTACAAAAAATCCTGATATTGTCCTCATCAAAAAAATTTTAAATCTTCCAGAAGTCGTTTGATTAAGATTCCTCATGAACAACTTCAACAACATGAACAAGCCCCCAATAAAGCCATTTACCATTTATATTTTGAACCAAAAAATTGCGGACATGTGGCAAATAATAATTTACAAGGCATAAAAAGTCCGCTTGATTAAGCTCTAAACTATATGTCCGGACATTCTAAGTGGGCAAACATACAATCAACCAAGGTGGTAGCAGATAAAAAACGTTCTGCCATATTTACCAAATATGCGCGTCTGGTAACTGTTGCGGCGCGTGAAGGTGGCGGAGACTCTGCTATCAATTTTAAGCTCCGCATGGCAATAGATAAAGCGCGAAGCGTCAACATGCCTAAAGACAACATTGAACGCGCAGTTGCTCGCGGAGCGGGAGGCACAGGTGACGAACATTTGGAATCAGCACTCTATGAGGCACTCATGTTGGAGGGACGTTGCGGATTATTAATTGAGTGTCTTACAGACAATAAAAACCGCACGGTTGGCGTGCTTAAAACAATCCTAAACAAACATAACATTACCTTTGGATCATCGGGGTCAGTGCAATGGATGTTTGATCGACACGGCATTATACGTTTGGAAAACACAAATATAACCGACGAGCAAGAACTGGAACTTATAGACGAAGGTGTTTTAGATTTTGTCAGTGAAAACAACAGCATAACCATCCACACCTCTCCGGAAAGATTTCAAAATGTCTTGCAATGTGTCCATAGGTTTGGGTTAAAGCCATCTTATAGTGAACTGGATTGGGTGGCAAAAAATCCTATCGCTTTTTCCGACAAAGAACTAAAAAAAATCAACGAAATTGTTGATCTGCTTGAAGAAGATGACGACACACAAAAAATTTGGACGAATGCTACGTGAACATTTTTTTCAGTCTCTTCATTGCCTCCCGCTGATCCTCCAAAGACCCAACATATGAATAACGCACATAATCCCCTGCTTCCGGGAATAAAGACTGTCCATGCCAATCAAACGTGTTGGCACCAAAATACTTTGCCGGTAAAACCGTCACTCCTGCGTGACGAGCCAACAAACGCGCAAATTCATCCGGCGTTCTACCTGTTTTTCTAATATTCCACATACTATAGAACGCGCCGAGCGGTGTTGCGCAGGTAACGCCCCGCAAAAGATTAACACCTCGTGCCACGACATCGCGCCGTTTCATGTATTCCGCGCGATTCCTCTCTATCCACACATCCCCTGCTTTCTCAAACCCGGGTATGATCGCTTCAACCAAAAGAGTAGGCGGGCAACTGTAAAATGTATTTTGTAACGACAAAACTTTGGGCAATAATTCCTTATACACACGCGGAGGCAAAATAATAATCCCTAGACGCCAACCTGTCGCGGCTTGATTTTTTGAAGCTCCATCTACAATAAACACCTGCTTGGCAATTTCCGGATACCATGAGAGTGGATGATAATCTTTTGCATACACATGGTCGTGATAAATAGTATCTTCAAATACTATCGCCTTATGCCGAGAAACATATTCAACAATCACTTGGCGGGCGCGCTTGGTTAAAACACCCCCTGTTGGGTTTTGAGGGTCGCACAAAACAAGAAATTTTGGCTTTTCTTTGTATAAAATCGTCCGCATCTCATCTGGATCCGGAGACCAATCGTGCTTTTCTCGCACAGGAATACGCACCAGACGCCCCATAGCCATGGAAGGTCCTGCCGCATGACCTGGATAGGTGGGGCCAAATAAGGCGCATTTATCCCCCTCTTCTATTAAAAGCAAGCTTAGAATGTTAAGCGCCATTTTACCTGAAACGGTTATTACCACTTGATTTGGATCAATTTTTTGCCTTCCATAAAACCCGCGCCGCTCAAAATGACCGGCAATTGCCGCACGCGCTTGTTCCAACCCCGCCATAGGACCATAATGGTGCGCTCGTGGGAAGGTTTTTGTATCCAAAGCCGCTTTTGCAAGACGAGTTCGTACACGAGGATTCGGTTCTTCCCTTGGCTCGCCCAAATGCCCAAAAATAGGGCGATTACCTGTTTCTTTTTGATATGCCGCGACAAGCGGCGCTATGATGGGAAAAAATGAATGTGCGCCCTCCGCGATAAAATTCTTAAAACGTTTAGCATTGTGCATATATAATATGATATACTATAATCATAGAAAATACCACCATGCTTTCAAACGAAAAAATCAAATCAATCATTATCGCCCAAAAGCTTCTTTCAGACACGCAAATAAAAGATATTGAGGCAAATATTACAGGCCATGGCCTTTCTTTTGAAGCATATGTTCTAAATAATAATATCTTGACGGAAGAAAAATTGTATCAGACAATAGCCCAATATTTCAACCGTCCTTTTATAGACATCAAAGATAGGCAAGTTCCTAAAGATGTGCTGGAAACCATTCCCAGCCCTCTTGCTATTTCTCACAGCATTGTGGCTTTTGAAAAATCAGAAAAAGAAGTAAAACTGGCCACGATTGATCCGCTTGATTTGCAAACATTTGAATTTATTCATCGCACCACCAATCTTGAGCCTGTTATCTACATCGCCACACCGGTTGGAATTTCCACCGTACAACGCAGTTATCATGAATCCTTGCAAAGTGAACTTAAAATCATAACATCTGAAACAACTGACGGGACAGACAGCTCTCAACTCAAAAAAATCGCGGAAGATCTGCCCATTATCAACATCGTCAACAGCATCTTGGATCACGCGGTATACGAAGGCGCGTCTGACATTCACATTGAACCCATAGAAAAAGAAATCATTGTGCGGTTCCGCATAGACGGGCTTCTGCGCCAAGTCATGACCTTGCCCAAAACAGTGCAGGCGGGTATGATTGCGCGCATTAAAATTCTAGCCAACCTCAAGCTTGATGAACACATGATGCCCCAAGACGGGCGTTTCAAAATTTCCGTACAAAACGAAAAACTTTCTCTGCGTGTTTCCATTATGCCGGTATATGACGGAGAAAAAGTGGTCATGCGCCTTTTGCCGGAAAGCACTAAACCGCTTACGCTTGAACAGCTTGGGTTTGGCGCCGGAGAACAAAAAATGCTCATGGACAATGTCTCCAAACCCCATGGAATGGTGCTCGTAACCGGCCCTACCGGATCTGGAAAATCCACCACTCTTTACTCACTTCTGCACATTCTTAACAAACAGGATGTCAATATCTCAACCATAGAAGACCCAATTGAATATCACTTGACAGGTATCAATCAAAGCCAAGTCAATCCACGTATTGGTTATACATTTGCGTCAGGACTCCGCGCGTTCTTGCGCCAAGACCCCGATATTATTATGGTAGGAGAAATTCGCGATCAAGAAACAGCGGAAACCGCCATGCATGCCGCCATGACAGGGCATCTGGTGCTTGCAACACTTCATACCAACGACGCGCCCACCACACTGCCTCGCCTTATAGATATGGGCGTACCGCCATTTTTGGTTGCATTTACCACCAATATCATTGTTGCCCAACGCTTGGTGCGTAAAACCTGCCAATTCTGCAAAGAACCATACCAGCTTTCCGCGGAGCAAGTGAGCCAACTTGAACATCGCATTGAACCCGCGCGTGTGGTACAATTAGCAGAACGAGCGGGTATTTCCAACACTACAGGAGGTCTTAACACCCTTACATTTTTTCAAGGCAAGGGTTGCACCAAATGCCGCAACGAAGGTTACAAAGGGCGCATTGGCATTTATGAACTTCTTGAAATTGACAAAGAAATGATTGACTTAATCAACAAAAAAGCAAATGCTGAAGATATACGAACCGCGGCGGTCAAACGAGGCATGATTACGCTTCTTGAAGATGGCATTATCAAGGCCATACAAGGCACCACCAGTATTGAAGAAGTTTTGAGCGCCGCCAAAGATTAAACTTTTATGACGACAAACGTATCAAAAAAAATTGACTGGAATCATATTTTGGAAAATCTTCAACCCATTACACTTCCGCAAAAAATCTTTTTTGTGGACAGTTTGCGCGTCATGATAAAAGCAGGGCTTTCTGTGGTTGAAGCGCTCCGCATTCTTGCGCTCCAAACACCCAACGCGCGTTTCAAAAAAATTATTGAAAAAATTAAAAAAGATGTTGAAGAAGGGCACTCTCTTACTGAAACGCTTGAAAAATTTCCTTCGGTTTTCCCCTCAATTTTCGTAAAAATGATTTCTTCGGGCGAGCTCTCCGGAAGACTGGAAGACACACTGCAACAAATCGTGATTCAAATGAAAAAAAGTTACGAACTAAACTCCAAAGTTCGCGGAGCAATGATCTATCCTGCTGTTGTTCTGGTTGCCATGCTTGGCATTGGCGTAGAGATGGTTGTATTTGTACTGCCTAAACTTCTTAATGTATTCAAAGAAATGAATATCGCTCTCCCTCTCCCTACGCGGATTCTCATGGCCTTAAGCGATTTTCTTATAAACCACGGCATACTTACGCTTATTATTATTGCCGCATTCATTGGGGGTATAATTTCAATACACAAAAAACTATGGTTTCAAAAAGCTTACGATATGACGTTGATTCGTTTTCCAATTATCGGCAACATTGTTAAACAGGTCAACCTCGCGCGTTTTACGCTCACTTTGAGTTCGCTTTTAAAAAGCACCATCCCAATCATTGACGCATTGGAAATCACAGGACAAGTTGTGGGCAATGTGCATTATCAAATCATCATCAAACAAGCGAGTGAACAAATTAAATCCGGTAAAACACTTGCGGAGTGCCTTCTTCCGTTTCCTCTTTTCTTCCCGCCAATTACCACTCAAATGATTTTGGTCGGTGAACAATCCGGAAAATTAGAAGAAATGCTTTCGGAGCTCGCCGCGTATTATGATAATGAAGTAGATCGCATTTTAAAAAATATCTCCACCATCATAGAACCGGTAATGATCATTATCTTGGGTGTAGTTGTGGGAGCGCTCGCGGTATCAGTTATCATGCCGCTTTATTCTTTGGCAGAGGGTTTTTAAATTGACTGTATGTTGTTTAATCCGTTCAAAAGTGTAATTGGGCTTGATATTGGAGATGAAACTGTAAAAGCAGTACGTCTTGATTTGCATCGCTTGAGCTTCAAAAAAATTAAAACAGAACTCGTTTCATACGCGGAAGAACGTTTGCCGGACGGATCAATGTTTGAAGGAGAAATTGTCAAACCTGAAGAAGTATTACACGCAGTCAAAGAAGTTTCAGCCCGCACTGCCTGCAAACACAAAATTCCTTGGGTGGTCTGCGCTTTGCCGGAAACAAAAACATTCATAAAGCTCCTATCTATACCGGTTAAAAAGGAAATGCTTTCTCTCAATACTATATACGAAGTCGCAAAAAAAGAGCTCCCTATTCCATTCAACGAATCTTATTTGGATTGGCAATTAATGCCTCACATTTCAAACCAATCGGAAACAAAGATTTTACTCGGCGCGGTACTCAAAAAAACAGCCGACGCATATACCTATCTGCTTAATATCGCGGGACTTACCCCACTTGCGCTTGAGGTGGAAGCCATGTCAATCACACGCACTTCTCTGCCACCCAATAGCTCGGGGACACACCTTATTCTTGATATCGGGCAAACAAGCACTACATTTATAATGTACAGCAACCAAACAATTCAATTCACCCTTTCATTTGAATTTTCCGGCAATCTTTTAACGGAACGGATACAACGAGCTCTTTCATGCACGGAAGATGAAGCTGAACGCATAAAAATCTTATGTGGTATGGATTTTGAAAATTGCATATGCCACAAACAAGGCCAAACAAAGGTCTGCAACATAAAAGAAGTCATGGAAAAAAGCATGGATGAGTTGGCTTCATATGTGCAAAAAGGTATCTCTTTTTTTTCTGAACATTTTTCCGAAGCCGCGGAAGTAGACTCAATAATCCTCTCTGGTGGATCCGGACAAATGCTGTTTTTTGACAAAGAACTATCCAAACGCGCAGGGAAACCTGTCGTGCGCGGCAATCCGCTTGCGCGCATACGGACAAATACAACGCTCGCCAAAGAATCCTCCCGCCCTTATATGCGTTTCAACACAGCTATTGGGCTTGGATTGCGCGGGCTTCATTCTCCTCTTGGAATATAAATCAAGCTATGAAGCACATAAATCTTTTACCACCGCTTAAACAAAAACACGCGTTGAACCTCTATTTCTTTTTGTTTGCCAAATTTATTCTTATACTTCTTCTTGTCGCGGCGGTTTTAACTGGCGCAGTTCTTGGAGGCGCGTCATTTTTGCTCAATGAAAGTATTCAACAAGTTACTCTTCATTCTGAAGCTATTGACAAAGAATTTACCGCAGTAAACAAAGAAATTCTTGCGGTCAACACAAATCTTAAACAAATTGAATTTGTTACTGCCGCAAAAAAAATCTGGAGCGCGCGCATTTTTACTATCTTGCAATATATTATTCCTCCCTCTGTCAGTTTAAGCGGACTTTCTGTTTTAAATGATGGAACGGCCATAAGCATGCAAGGCAACGCACAAACCCGCAACGCACTTTTAGACCTGCAATCACAGCTTAAAAAAATTGATTTTGTAGAAGATGCTTCCATTCCGTTGGATAACTTGATACGAGAAAACAACATAGAATTTCAAATCAATTTGAAATTAAAACATTAAACTTCCAAACCAATGTTAGCATATCATGAAAAAAAGATAATATTTTTCACCGGCGGAATGCTCCTCACACTCTGTTTGTTTGTGTTTCTTATCATTCTCCCTTCTGTGCGCTCCATTACCTCTTTCAACCAAACAATTTTTAAACTACAACACGATCTTGAACTACGCTACGAGCGCACTACCAACCTGCGCAAATCAAAAACCAATCTTGGAAAAGTCAGACAGCTCACCTCGGAACTTCAGACGCTTTTTCTTGAGCAAGGTCATGAGCTTGATTTCATTGTATTTCTAGAACAAATCGCACGCGCGCGGCACTTGGAACAAAATATTGCTCTGCCCAACAAACAACCAATAAAACAAAACAAGCTAACCGCGCTAACCGCGCAATTGCAAGTTACAGGAAGTTACCCCGATATTTTGGCATACCTTCTTGATTTGGAACAAGCAAAACTTGCCATACAACTTAGTGGCATCACCATCACAGGGGGCGGACATAACAGCACAAACCGACAAGTTACAAACACCCCAAATAACCAAGTTACTTTATCAGCGCAAGCTACCGCGTATGTCTATCCCAAACCTTAAGAAAGATTTTACTTTAGGGTCTCTCATCAATAGTTTTCTTTATATTATTTTAGGTATTCTGGCTCTTATCGGCTTTTGGCTTATTTTGTTTATTTATAATAATTTTTATACTACCATTGGCAGAGCAGAGACTATCCTAATTCTCAAATCCGAACTCGCGGTGGACGTGCTTGATGTGTCGCTTTATGACAAAATAAAGAAAGACCTAAACCTGCTTGCGCCATACACGTCTTCAGAATCAGCATCTGCCAGCTCTACCAACTCTCTTTTGCCGCAAAATCTTCCCAATCCGTTTTTAGCAAAACCATAATGTCTTATTGGTATAGTTTCATTCTTGGGCGGACACAGAAACTTTCAATCGCAGAACTACAGTACGTCTTGCCCGTTCATACATCGTTTTCTGTTATTGAGTCATCGGCTCATTTTTTTGTTATTGAAACGCCTTCGCCGATTGATACAAAAGAGCTCATGCGCATGCTTGGAGGCACTATCAAAATCGGCGAGGGGTTGCAAGTGCTTCCCCACGCTCAAAATTTGGCGTATGAACTCGCTCAAATAATAGTGAAACGCCTTGCAAAGGAACAAAAAATATACTTTGGATTAAGCGTCTACAGCCCTCTTCCGGCGGGCATTAACCCGTTTAAACTGGGGCTTGAAATTAAAACAATACTCAAGGAGACTTTTGAACATTCAAGCAGACTGGTGAGTTCGCGCGAACCAACTTTATCCAGTGTGGTGATTGCAACCAACAAACTGCTTTCAGACCGCGGTGCCGAACTCCAACTTTTTGTTATCAAAAATAAATTGTATGTCGCGCGCACGGACACTGTTCAAGATTTTGCCGACTTTGGCAAACGTGATTTTGAACGCCCCGCGGCAGACCCCAAATCCGGTATGCTTCCACCAAAAGTGGCGCGTATTATGCTCAATCTTGCACAAGTAAAAGAGGGCGAAACAATTCTGGATCCTTTTTGCGGATCAGGGACAATTCTTATGGAAGCGGCGCTCTTGCGCCCCCACAACAAACTTTATGGTAGTGATTTGAGCGCGCGCGCCATTAAAGACACACAAATAAATTTCAACTGGCTCAAACACGAATATTCACTCGTTTCCGAACATCCATCACTCTCTCAAAATCCGATTGAAACGCTTGATGCAAAACTGCCGCATCACTCAATAGACGTGATCATTACCGAACCTTTTCTCGGACCGCCACTGCGCGGCACAACAAATAAAACATCACTTGACCGCATTCTCAATGATCTCAATCCTTTGTATGAAAAAATGCTTTTTGTTTTTTCTACACTTCTTAAACCGCACGGCCGCGTGGTAATGGTGTGGCCTGTGTTTGCCTATCAAAAAAGCTGGCTTGACTTGCCAGCATTCAGCATGATAAAAAAATATTTTGACTTTGAACCGCTTTCACCGCATTCTGCCGGTATTCTCTACGCGCGACCGGATCAAAAAGTGGGGCGGTTGATTGTAAAATTTAAACCGAAAACCTAAAATAACACACGTCCCCGTCCTTCATTACGTACTCTTTCCCTTCTAACCTCCATAATCCCTTTTCTTTCACTCCAGCCTCGCCGCCCAGTTCAACAAATTCTTTCCAATTGCATATTTCCGCGCGTATAAATCCGTGTTCAAAATCCGTATGAATCACCCCTGCCGCTTGTGGCGCTCGGGTGCCTTTTTTTATAGTCCAGGCGCGGCTTTCTTCCGGACCCGAAGTCAAAAAAGTAATCAAATTCAAAAGCGCATACCCCGCAACAATAAGCCGATCAAGACCCGACTGGGACCAACCAAGCTCGTGAAGCAAGGCGCTGGATTCTTCCGGGAGCAAATCAGCCAATTCAGCCTCAAGCTTGGCAGAAATTGCAAGCACAGGGTTCTTGCCTGCCGCCATAACAACCTCTTCCGGAACGTTTTGATTCTCTTCATCGCAATTAACCACATACAGAAGAGGTTTGCCGGTAAGAAGTTGTAAGTCTTTAATTAACAAATCTTCTTCTTGGTTTAACCCCAAATCACGCACCGCCACGCCTTTCTTCAATTCATCATGCAACCGTTCAAACAATGTAACCGCAATTTCCAATTCTTTGCTTGCGCCGGTCTTTTTTTGCCGGCGCACGTTTTCCAGTCGTTTTTCCACCGTGGATAAATCCGCGAGCGCCAATTCAATGTTGATTATTTCCATATCTTCCACAGGATTCACTCTGTTCAACACATGAGTAATGTTATGGTCGCTAAATATGCGCACCACCTGCACAATCGCCGCAACTTCCCGTATATGTGATAAAAATTTATTCCCCAACCCCTCGCCTTGCGAAGCGCCGCGCACCAATCCCGCAATATCAACAAACTCAATAACTGTAGGAATTACGCGCGCGCTCGCGGAAACACGCGCAAGCTCTCCCAACCGCGCATCCGGCACCTCAACAACACCAACATTGGGGTCAATGGTGGCAAAAGGATAATTTGCAATGAGCGCTGGTTTGCGCGTTAAAGCTTTAAACAAAGTGGACTTTCCTACGTTGGGCAAGCCAACAATACCTATTGGCAAAGACATACAGGATATATTTGACCCTGCACAGGAACACGCAGGGCAATAAGGTATAAAATTAAATTTGGTGGACCCTACCGGATTTGAACCGGTCGCCTCTTCCATGCCATGGAAGCGCTCTACCAAATGAGCTAAGGGCCCGAACGGCGAAACTATAACACAAACTCGCTACCATGACAAGAATTACGGGGTTGATGAACTTGCGGGAGGACTTGAGCTCAAATTTGCTCCCGGCAAATCAACCGCCGGCGTTGAGATGGGGCTTGAAATCTGCTGGCCTGGAAGTGCGGGAGTTGAAGATGACATAGTTGATTCAGGCGCAGGAGCATCTGCCGAAGTATTTGCTACAGGTGCCTGAACCGCTTGATTTTCATACCCCTTGCGCCGCGCTATAGCTGTCCAATCAAACGGCGCGTTTCCTGTGCCATTTTTCATTTCTCTCACCGTAAATCCTTTTATTGATTTTTCACTCACATAAATTCCACCTTCGCTTTCGCCGGTTAATGTAATACTGACTTTGAGCGGCACCTTATCAGATAAAATATCCTGTGTATCTTGATCAAATTCTATGTGCGTACTGCCGTTTTGCAGTTGTCCGGAACCGGACAACACAATCTCCGCGTCCGGCGACTGTTGATTATACACTGTCTTTGAACCTTGAGAAGTTTTAATAATGTTTGTCATTACACCATTTTCATCAATCTTCCATTTGTCCCCCACACCAACAATCGCTTTTACATTAATAATGCTTTGACCAACCAAATTCAAATCAACAGGGCCGGAGAGCTTGCCTTCCTTATCCACACTTGCTTGCAAAGTTACGGCCCCTGCCTGACTACCTGCCACATATCCTTTATTAATCAAAACCTTAATTTTACCTTCACCGCTTTCAAGCGTCTCAAGCGCCATACCAACCAAACCCGCTGGCAGGCCACTTGCAGGATCATAACGCATCGCATACCCGGATTTTGAAGAAGCAACCAAGTAATCCCCTACTTTTATTGGGCCATTTTCTGTAGTAACTTTTGTGCGCACAAGTCCTGCCATGGCAAGCGCCGCACGACCATCCCCGCCAGCGCCAATTACAAACGCGCCTGTATCGGAAATCACACCTGCTATTTCTTTTGCATACGCGGTATCTGATTTTCTAAACTTATTCAGACTCGCAGCATCAACAATCACTACATCCCCGGGTTCAGCTTTTTGACCATCAGAAAGATCAACAAACTCCGCAAAGTCACCAATACCATATTCGGAAGAATTTGCTACAAAACTTGCTTTAGCATATACATTGCCTCCTCCTGTAACAATCACCTTATTGGTTCCTCCTGCCTGAAAAATGGCAATAGTTTGGTTCAAAGGTGTACCAGCAGTAGTAGAAGAAATATCACTCCCATTGAATACAAAAGCAGTCTTAGCGTTTGCGTCATGATTGTACGCGGTAAATGTATTGGTCGCCGCCGTTGAAGTAAAATTAATTCCCACTAACGGCGAAGATGTTGTTGCGTCACCAATCATACGCAAGCGGCCGAGCACAGTCAAATCGCCATCGAATTGCGAGCTACCTGTGTTTCGTATGTTCAACGTACCGGATGTAAATAATCCACCGCCCGTATCCAATAAAAAATTTCCGTTCCCGAGTGCGATACTGCCGGAAGTAGAAAGATTCCCTGCATTACCAACATAAAACACACCCGTGCCAAGCTTTGCTGTGATTGCATTTACTCCAATAGTCAAACTATTATATGCCAAACTGGAAAATCCAGATCCCCCACCCGAAATTGCTCCGCCAACAGACAACGCACTACCGGTAAATGTTGACGAAGAATCTCCTGACCCAATAAAAAGAGTGCCTGAAGAATACACATTTCCAAAAGCATTCCCAAACGCCCCAAGTGTTGGCGTGCCATTGGTGCCAGCAAGTATGTTACCGCCAACAAGCAGTGTTGACGAAGCATTCAAAGCTCCTGCCACTTGCAATCCTGCTCCTATGGAAGACGAGGCATTGGAGATGAAGCCTCCAAGAAAAGTCGATAGGTTGGTTGCTTGGAGAGTACCAGAAGCTGAAACATTGCCGGAAGAATCAACATAAAATTTCCCAAGATTATATCCACTGCCTGCACTTAAAATGAGACTTGTTGATCGCAAGTACGCGGTATCAGAAATACTGCCTATTGATAATAACCCTCCGGCAAATGTGGATGAGCTAAATCCTCCTGTACCCACAAAAAGAGTGCCTGAAGAATACACATTTCCAAAAGCATTCCCAAACGCCCCAAGTGTTGGCGTGCCATTGGTGCCAGCAAGTATGTTACCGCCAACAAGCAGTGTTGACGAAGCATTCAAAGCTCCTGCCACTTGCAATCCTGCTCCTATGGAAGACGAGGCATTGGAGATGAAGCCTCCAAGAAAAGTCGATAGGTTGGTTGCTTGGAGAGTACCAGAAGCTGAAACATTGCCGGAAGAATCAACATAAAATTTCCCAAGATTATATCCACTGCCTGCACTTAAAATGAGACTTGTTGATCGCAAGTACGCGGTATCAGAAATACTGCCTATTGATAATAACCCTCCGGCAAATGTGGATGAGCTAAATCCTCCTGTACCCACAAAAATGGTGCCTGAAGCATACGCACTTGCAAAGGCGTTGCCATATGCTCCAAGGTTGGAGCTGTTGTTGTTTGCAAGGATGTTTCCTGAAAGTGTGATTGAAGAAGATGCTGAAAGGTTACCTGCCACTTGCAATCCTGCTCCTATGGAAGACGAGGCGTTGGAGATGAAACCGCCCAATGCATATATGATCCCTGTTGAGGTAGTATTCCCAAATGTTTGAATAGAGCTTGACGCACTCAAACTGCCTGTAGCCCCATCAACATAAAACTTACCCTGATTATAACTTGTTGCTTGTCCCACAATTAAAGAAGCGCTTTGCATGGTAGATGTTACTGATCCGCTCCCCACAGATAAATACCCGCTTGAATCAAAAAAACCAAGAGCCCTCCCGCTGTTATTCTGTAATTCAAGCATATTTCCGCTCTGCGAACTGTTCCCGCGAATTACCAATAATTTATCCGCCGCGGTGGTGCTATCAAGAAACGCCTTATATCCGGACGGTATGGTCGTTGTCCCCACTCCAAACTGCCCCGCGGTAGAGGTTGCAATATACACGCTATTGGTAATTTTCAAATTACCGCTTGAGTCGGTCGCTGGAATATACGAACCTGTGCCACCAATTGTTGAGGTAGTTACTCCTCCCAAATAATCAGCCTCAAAAGCGTACGTTGCGGCAGTCAAACGCTTTCGCGGCGTCATCTCGCTATCACAACTGGAATTCATACCTGTACACACTGTAATACCAAGATACAAAGATGAGGTAGTAAACATTGATGATGATAGACTGTTCAAATCCGCGCTGGTATCTCCCAAGTTAATAGAAAATATGCCGTTAGTAACCGTTATGGGTGTAGACGTCGCGGCACTGCATGTGCCACTTGTGGTACTTGACGCGGTATACACACACGTACCTCCTGATGAAGCGTTATAAATAGTCACTTTAAAATAGTAGGTTCCATTTGTTACCGAATTTCCCGAAGCATTAGTCAATTTCCCTTGATAGGTAATCTGTGGATTAAAAGCATTTGCCGCTGAAGGCGCAAAAAATGCCACAATAAAAAACACAAAAAGAAAACCAACCGTCTTTCTCCAACGGTTTTCAAAAAAATACAAAATTTTTCGCCCAAAGCTCTGGTTCATTCTTTTTCTCCTTAACATTATATCACAAACTTAAAATTTTATCCCTGTGAACAACTCTATTCCTCATTTTTTGCATTTATTTCTTCTTGTATATGTTGTTTTTCCAATTCAACATCAAACCCAACAACAGAAACAGGCTCCATGGTCTTTGTCAAATCAATCGTATTGCTTGTCTGTTTTTCATATCCAGGACGTTCAAATACCACATAATATTCATTTTTCCCAACCAAAAATGCATATTTCCCTGTCTTATCAGTAACTTGTGTTTCAAGCAATTTATTAAACTTCTTATCAAAAATACGGGCAATGGTATTGGCAAGAGGTATTTTTTGCGTATGTTCATACACAATACCCCAGCTTTTTGGCTTTCGTGGAATTGCCAGACGACGAAATAAGAAATAAAACGCGATTTGCAACGCTGTTATCCCCATCGTCACCAACGACGGCTTAATAATTAAAAACCCACCTGTCAAAATAAGGCTCAAAATGCTCATTCCATGCTGAAAACGCCTCCAAAACAACTGCCGTAAAATTTTGCCCGCTGGCTTTTCAACACCAACAGGATCCAAAGGTATGTTTGCGGTAACTAAAGCGCCTCCCAGAGAGACAGCAATAGGTTCACCATGATATAAATCAATAAATTGGTTATCTTCACGCAATCCGGCCAAAAATTTGCTCGGAAAACTAAAATTCCCGTGATTCACTTGGATTTTATAAGCACCTTGTTTAACAAAAAAAGCGTAACGCCCTTCTGAATCGGTAACTCGGGATTGCACAATACGCCCGCTTGCAGAGTCAATCAAACGTACTGTTGCCAAAGCAAGTGGTACTTTTGTCAAAGAATTGTACACCAAACCCCACCCCTTACGCCGCCGGCGTGAAAAAATCAATAACGGTTGTGTAAATAAGAAACGTAGATAAGGAATAAGCTGTCCCAAACCAACAGCAGTACCCACATTTACCGCCGCGGCTCCAGCTACAGCCGGTGCCGCAAACAGTTCTGTAGTTTTTTGAACTTCCGGATTTTGAGCAAATTGTTGCACCTCTTGATTGATTATTTTACTTATGTATGTTGTTTGTTTACCCAAATTTTTTGCAACGTTTTTTATGTTTTCTTGCAACGGCGCCCCTGCTTTTATTGCCTCAGAGAGAGACGGTGGAATTTCTAAAAGCCGAACACTATTGTTTAAAATGGCTCCATCTGCAATCGTGGCTTTATTAGATTCAAAAACCCTAAACCCTGTTTTTTCAATTCTATAAAAATATGTCCCTGCCGGAACTACCCAACCATAGGTACCATTTTCACCTGAATTTTGCGGATTTTGTTGATTATATACCCCGCTCGCCCACTTTTCCCAAATACTATTCGCATTAAGTTTAAAAAGTGCGGCATCCACCAATGCGATAGATTCATTCCCCCTTGTCCCCTCCTTGTAGATCAGTCCTTGAGGTTCAACAACAATTCCAAATGACAACAAATCAACTGTTGTGTTTGTTTGAAAAAGCTTCACCACACCTTCTTGTTTTTGCTTATCTTCCGGCATTCTAACGGTGGCGCGCCACGTAGCGGTTCTTTCATCTTTCTTCATGACATAACTATCTCCATTAAACTGAAAAATAATTTGTTGAAATGATATATTCTTTAAGACACTCTCTCCAATTGCCAATGTAAAATTCTGTCCAGCCATTATATGCACAACGCCTTTTTGGTCCGGAGAAACCAAAATACTTTCTCCTGCTGTTAAAAAAGTTATGGAAGTTAAAGAAAGCTGTGATAATATTTCGTCGCTTATTAAATTTTGATTTGAAGCTGATCCTCCGCCTGAAATTCCACCGGAAGAATTTGCTGTTTCAGAGCCTCCTGTGATAGCTTGACCTGTTGCGGCGGCCGTCTGTTGTTGTGAACCTTCCACGATAGGTGTTGCTGTTGTCCCACTACCGGACGGAATCGCGGAAACAGTAACTCCTGAAGCATAGTTTCCAGACAAATCATAAGCAAAAACAGTGTAATAATAAGTGGTGCCATTCTGTAATCCGCCATCTAACACGGAAAAACCGCTCCCATTATAAACCATTTGTCCTTCATTTGGACTTTGCGGCGCCGCAAAAAACGCGCGTTGAACTTTTACTCCTGCAAAATCATTATCACCGGGATTCTTCCATGTCAACGTAACTTTTCCATCTCCGGCAGATGTGTTAAATTGGCTTGCGTTGGTAGGAGGAGTCGCGTCTTTTGTGGTTACGAATGGTGTGATCTCCCCACTCCCTGTGTTCCCTGACGCATCAGTTGAGTGAATAAGAAAGTAATATTTTTTATTCGCAATTAATCCGGACAATGTTTTGGAATGGCCGGTAACAAGAGGTTCGTTGGATATAATTGTCCCCAAACCAGTCGTAGAACCATAGGCCACCTGCGAATCCGAGTTCTCATCTGTCGTCCAATCTATGATTACCGTATGAGCGGAAATCCCAACCTTTACGTTTGAGATTACAGGTGGTGTTGTATCAGCCCCCAAAGTTTCCGCCGAGGGACTGTTAGAAATTCCACCTTGATTTCCAGCTTCGTCTGTGGTGCGCACCGCAAAATAATAAGTAGTTTGCGAATTTAACCCCGCCACCACCACACTTTGTGTTGTACCCGCAATTGCAGGTGTGGGCACTCCACTCGCGCTTGTAGCGCTACTCCACGCGCTTTCCGACGAGATTGCGCTCAAAGCATATCGTACACTATAACTTGTCGCGGTTCCTGTATTGCCATCATCGCCTGGTGCCGCCCATTCCAAAGTTACAGAATTTGATGTTGCGTTTTTTGCGCTCGCATTTGCAATTGCCGCCGGAGAGGTGGTGTCTTTTGGAGGTATTGGAGTATCTGGTTGCAAAGGAACACTACTTCCTCCGCTTATGCCACTGCTGGGCACGGAAGCCCCAACAGAAGTAGCGTTGCTTCCTGTTGAAGTAATTGCGTACGCAAAATAGGGTAACAAAAGAATTACCCCAATTAAGACAAACAAAAAATGATATCTTTTTTTATTTTGAAAAATTCTCATGAACCAAGAATTAAACCATGCTCTTTTTTTAAACGCTTTCGTTGGTAAATCTTTCTAGCCGCAAAAATAATAATTATCAAGGCAATCAAAATTTTAATTCCCGCGAATCTTGGCAAATTATAAAACACCAAATCCTTCTCTTCCGCTGAAAAATTAAAACCAAATTCACTCTTTACACGGGCGTGAAGTTTCCACCATGAATTGTACGACTTCCCCCATTTTTCAAAAAATATTCGCTTGCTTTGCGCAAGTACGTTTTTTTCTTCGACATTCAACGGTATATCCGCAACACGTTTTCCAAAAAAATTATATATTTCTATGCGACCTTTTGGCGCAATATGGATGTTGCTTTTATTTTCTATGGATACAGAAAATCCTTCCACTCCCCCGTTTTTATTTTTTACCACACTCGCGTCAGACATTTTCATCTCACCTGTCATAGCCCCCGCCACGCCAAACAAAAACAAGGAACCAACGCGTGAAACAGATACAACATCAGACTGTTTGTTTGTTTCAATCTTCCAAAATAATGCGGCATAATGCCCGCCCGGACGCGCCCACTTTGGGATATTAATTTTAAATAAAAAATCCTTACGTTCTTTTGGCGCCAATTCAACATTTTTAAACGGAAGCTGTATCCAACGCGCCGCGCCTTCCGGATCAGTATCGCCTAAAAATTCCGGAGTTCCATGTGTATCTTTTGGTTTAAAATTTTCAACAACAGGAAATAATGTTATTTTTCTGTCTTCTTCATTTGCCACGGTAACGATCTCAACAACCTGATCCCCTGGTTTTACATAAAGCTGTTTAACTGCCGGCGATATCATCAACGCTTCCACGGGCAACTTTAATAAAAACGTAAAAAAAACAAGTAACATCAAGAAAAAAATTCTCCAAATTTTTTTAGTCATATCAAATCAAAATTCTAGAAATTTGCCGTTGTGGTAAATGTAACCGTCTGACCATAACTTCCGGCACCGGTACTTCCTGAAATTGAAGCTTTGTAGGTTACCACTGTTTGATCCGCTATAATTGCAGAGGTTGTTTGCGCAAGCGTTTGCGCGGACGCGGAAAGCCCATAATCACTTGAGTTCATTTGAGCATTTGTTCCTGAAGTCCTTATTCCATACTCCACACTTCCCGCGCTCACCGCGCCATCACTCACCGCTGTTATGGTATCAGTTCCGGAACTCAAAGATCCGCTCACTTGAATAGTGGTTGTGAATCCGGCATACGCGTTTGTGGTAACCGTCATTGTTTGAGATGCTGTGTTAACCTCTGTTTTACTAAGAGTCCCCAAATTTATTGAATTGGTATCAAAACTAACACTTAGAATACTTGAACTGCTCATACCCCAAAAACCACTTTGAATCTCAAAATTTGAACTTGTGCTACTGGTTGGATTTACCAATATCTCCCCCACTGTGTCAGAAAGACCATAATTACTTGAAATACTGTACGCACCGCCAACGCTTAAAACATCAGAAAATATTTTATAATTATCAGAACTCATGACATCCGCAGAAACATTAAAAGAGCGAATTGCAACAAAGATTATAGAAAACAATATAGCAAAAATAACAATCTTATTTTTTCTCATAAATCCATTGATTAGATAAACTCATTTTAGCATATTTTAATAATATTTTCATTATGAGTTTATGCACATGTCTTACTTTTATCTTTTAAATATCAATAGTTCATTTTACGACACTTCTTTATTCAATAATAAAGCAAAAAATATCCCTTTTTCAGTAAAAAACATTAAAATAATTTTTTTATCTATGCTCCACATGAAACTTCTCTACTAACATCTAAATAAATTCAATCCGACTCTGGTGTTGTGTTGAGATACAGAATCTGTTTTCTATCGCAAATTTACTGACAATCATTAACCCTGCGGCAAGGCCAAAAGGAATAGTATTATTTAATTCTTTAAAAGGTCTCTCGTGGAACGCGCTTTCTCAGCGAGGATCCTGAATTTTGAGACAGAATTGCTGAATACATTTTGAGGTTTAATGGGCGGCGCATGTTCCGAAGTTCCGAATCCGACTCCAGTCGAGTGAGGAATTCCGGATATGCGTCAGTTGGGCGTTGTCGCGAAGCGTAAGCGAGCGGCACGCCAACTGGCGCAGACAAGCACCGCCCATTGGGCGCAGATAAGCGAGCTTAGGCGAGCGATTGCGCCCAACAATTGTTAATCCGAAAAATGTTGAGGTAATTTTGACCGAAATATTGAAATTGCAGTCAAAATGGCATTCAACGACATTCCCTAAAATCAAAAAATCAGTATTTTTGCGTACTGATTTGATTATTTTCTGCCAATTTTTCTTAAAAATTTTTAAGCTTATTTTTCTTTCAAAGTATAGAGTAGTCTATACTTATCTTTTTGATGTATTTGTCATTTTAATTCAATTTTTTTACTTTGGTGGGCGGCACAGGATTCGAACCTGTGACCTTTACAATGTCAATGTAACGCTCTAACCAACTGAGCTAGCCGCCCTTCTTTAATTGAATTTACTCCTCCTGTCATTTAAGCTTATTTTTCTTTTCAATGTATAGACTGTTGTATACTTATCTCTTAAAAATATTTTAACTTTTTTTGATTTAATTTACTATCTGGTGGACCTAAGCGGAATCGAACCGCTGTTTCCGCAATGCGAATGCGATGTTCTACCACTGAACCATAGGCCCTTATTTCTTACATCAAAATTCACGTCTTTTAAAATATTGTCTTTAAGCTCCCAATGTATAGACTGTTGTATACTTTGGAAATAAATTTAATGTTGATTTTTCTAAATTTTTGTTTCTTAAGGAAAAAACAAACTTCTCTTGAAATAGTGGTTCTCACTTTTGGTGCCCCCAGCACGAATCGAACGCACATCCACCCCTTAGGACGGGGTTGTTCTATCCATTAAACTATGGGGGCGAAAATTTCATATGAAACAACTTTTAAAAATAACAGAAATCTCTGATAAAAACAACTAACCCCAGCTAACTATTTGAGTCGTAAAACAAATTAACCAAAAATTGATGCTTGCAAAAAAGTATTTTAAGATCTATTATACTAATATCTGTAACTTCTATCTAAGCTACTTTGACTAAACAATACTTCTTATGAACAGCCTTTTTTTTCTTGTGATAGTGGTCTTTTTTATTTTTGTTCTTGCAACAGTGCTAACAGTATACACGCTTTGGAAAAAAATTCAACTCTCTAACTCTTCACAGTCTGAAGGACTTAAAACATTCACCCTCTTTCAACAACAACTCCACCATATATCAAACCAGCTCAATGAGCGGCTAAAAGAAAATAATCAATCCATTACCCAAACAAATCAAGCGGTAGGGGACAGACTTGATAACGCGGCGCGCGCTTACAACCAAGTTATGAATAAGCTCAATCAGCTAGAAGAAGCCAATAAGCGCATTTATGATGTAGGAAAAGACCTTGCCTCGCTGCAAGATATACTGCAGGCTCCAAAAATGCGCGGCACACTTGGCGAATTTTTTTTGAGCGATCTTCTTGCACAAATACTCCCTTCTCAACACTATGTACTTCAACATGGTTTTAAAAATGGACAAACAGTTGATGCGGTAGTCAAATTGCGCGACGATTGGTTGGTACCTGTTGACGCAAAATTTCCTTTAGAAAATTTCAAAAAAATGATGGGGGAGTCTGATGAAAACACGCGCGAATCATTTCGCAAACAATTCTTATCTGATGTAAAAAAACATATTGAAAAAATTTCTTCTTCCTATATCCTACCCAATGAGCATACGCTGGATTTTGCCCTCATGTATATTCCCGCGGAAAACGTTTATTATGAAATTATTATTAAAGGCTATGAGGGGAGAGGGGACAAGAATCTTATTGACCTTGCTTTTCAAAAAAAAGTTATCCCTGTTTCGCCTAACACTTTTTATATTTACCTGCAGGCGATCCTCATTGGACTCAAAGGAATGCAGATAGAAAAAAGCGCAAAGGAAATTCTTAACCATCTTTCTCATTTACACAAAGATTTATCTAAATTAAGCGAAGATTTTACACTCGTGGGCACTCACCTCTCACGCGCCAAAAATTCTTATGATGCATCGGAAAAAAGGCTTAATAAATTTGAAGACACTTTTGCTTCTCTGCACAATGGGGGACACCTCTCGTCACCCAACGACCAAAGCCAACCCCCAGCCTCTTGATTTTTTTTACTGCCTATGGTATCTTTAAAACGCTTAATAACTTTAACTCACCCATTGTTTAAAATCATATGCCTAATAAAAAAAATGCGCTAAAGGCCTTACGCCAAACAAAAAAACGTACGATTGAGCGTAGAAAAATTGAATCAAAGCTCGACACCTTGCTCCATCAAATAAAAAAATCATTGGTGGCACAAAAAATTGAAAATCCTGCGGAACTCTTTCGTTCTTTGCAAAAAGCTCTTGATAAAGCAAATAAAAAAAACATTATAAGCTTTAACCGCGCAAACAGAATCAAAAGCCGCGTTAGTAAAAAAATGCAAAGCTTCATTAAAAAATAACACTAATCAAAACACCTTTCCTTGATGGAAAGGTGTTTTTTTTGTTATCAAAAAAGCTTTATAGGGACTGTCGCCGAATGCGCTTTCGGCGACAGTCTCTTATATTATTTCCGCTGTATCATACGTGTAATATCAAAGACCAATTGGTCAAACGCAAATGAAGCGGCGCGTACGCCGGTTTTAATATCTTT
>Ga0209211_10004559_pt1 | contig 21428 bp, 19 predicted proteins | sample RifGroA2_FD_183992 | JGI IMG/M metagenome (GOLD analysis project Ga0209211, IMG submission 183992) | Groundwater microbial communities from Rifle, Colorado, USA - Groundwater A2 (SPAdes) (version 2) | ecosystem: Environmental > Aquatic > Deep subsurface > Groundwater | place: Rifle, Colorado...
CGCGGCCGAGCGCCGCGCCGCGCAACGTCCCCTCGCGATCGATGATCACGGTAAAGGGCAGCGCCAGCGGACCATTGCCCAGCGCGCGCGCCGTTTCGGCGAAGGCCTGGTCGGCGACCAGCAGCGGATAGGACACCGGCGTGACGCGGGCAAAGTCGCGCACCTTGGCGGCATCGTCGATGGCGATGCCGACAAACTGCACGCCGCGCGCGCCATAGCGCGTCTGAAGTTGGGAGAAGACCGGCATTTCGTCGCGGCAAGGCGTACACCAGGTAGCCCAGTAATTGACGACCAGGATGCGGCCGCGCCACTGCGCCAAGCGCTGCGGCGTGCCGCCCGCATCGGGCAGCGTCGCCGCGAACAAGGCACTGACGGCGGCCGGCGGCACCTCGGGCGGCGGCGCCAGTTCGCGCACCGTGCCGCTACGCCAGATCACCCAGGCGAGCGCCATACTCGCGGCGAACAGCGCGGCCGACAGCCCCAGCAGCGCGCGCTTCACGCCTTGCGCGGCCACATCGCCTTCAGGCACACCACCACGAACAGCAAGCCGCCGATGATGGCGATCAGGCCGCCCAGGCCCATCATGCCCATGCCGATCTTCTGCGGCAGCGTGGTCAGCGCCTGCTCGGCGCCGGCTACCTTGCGCTGCACGCCATAACCGCCCGACCAGGCCAGACCCAGTATGTGAATCAACTGCCCGCCGCCATACACATAGGCCTGCCAGTGCGCCATGCGCCCGCGTACCTCGCCGAAACCCAATTGCGGCAGCAGCACGTAGGTAAGGCCCATGAATGCCAGCGTCACGCCGACGGTGGAGCCGTGATAGTGCGCCGGGATCACCACGTTGACACCCTGGATCATATAGGCCAGCACGCCACCCACGGCGAACAGCGAAAACGAAGCGATGAACGCCGATTTGGCCGGATCGGCGGCCGCCTTGCGCGTCGCCCACAGACTCAGGAAGCCGACCAGGATCAGCGGCGCCATGTAGGGATGCCCCCAGACCATGAGCTTGGCGAACAGTTCCATGTGCGGCAGCGAGCCGGCCGGCACCGTGAAGTAGATCGCCGGCACCACCAGTAGCGGTGCTGCGGCAATCCAGAACATGGCCGACAGGGCGCGCGGCGATGCCGCGGCAGGCCGCCCGAGATGTGCGGCTATCCACAGCCAGGCCACCACCATCAGCAGGGCATGCTGGAACTGCAGGACATGCCCGCCGCCCCAGAACAGCACTTCGAAGTAAATCTTTTCCTCGATCTTCGGCACTGCGGCCCAGGACCAGACAAAGGCGGCCAGCGCCAGAAACGCCGCCACCGCCCCGAGAAAAGCGCCGAGTTGCAGCGGCGCGCCAAACAACGGTCGCGGCCAGGTCGTGATCAGCGCGCGCAACACGGCGAGACTGAAACCCGCGCCGCAGATCCACAGCGAAGCGTAGAACACCTGCTGCTGCAAGACCGGAATGTAGTTGTTGAGCACCGGATCGGCGCCCGGCAGAAACGGCGAAACCGTCATCACTGCGGTACCGACCGCCGCCAGCACGAAGCCGCTCCAGCCCAGCCAGGCCATGCCGTCACGCCCCAGCGCACTCCAGATCACCGCGGCAAACGCCATGAACCAGACCGCCACCGACAGGTCGACATGAACCACCAGGGCGGCGCGGAACATGTCCTTCAGCGGGAAAATGTCCTGGATTCCAGGCGTGCGCGACAGCACCAGCAAAATGGCCAGCAGCCCGGAGCCGATCAGCGCCATCAGCCCCAGCCACAACCATGCTCTGGCCAGGGCTTTGGGCGCCCCTCCGGAAACCGTTACGCTATGCAGATTCACTATTGTCCCCGCCAAAAGTATGGAAGTATACGGCAAGCCCAGATCGTAAACGAGGTACACTGATCGCCGCCTTGACTATCCCCCTTTTCGTGTGCCCATGAAGTTCCTGTCAGCCCTGTTGCTGTGCGTTGCCCTGCTGCTGGCCGGATGTTCCGAGCCGCCGCTGTTCGTCTCCACCGATCTCTCGAAGGTCGACTGGGGCAAGGATTTCAGCCTCACCGACCACCACGGCCAAGCGCGCCGCCTTGCCGATTTCCACGGCAAGGCCGTCGTGATGTTCTTCGGCTATACCCAGTGTCCCGATGTCTGCCCCACCACGTTGGCGAACATGCGCGAAGCCATGACGCTGATGGGCGAAGACGCCAAACGGGTGCAGATGCTGTTCGTCACCGTGGACCCGGCGCGCGACACGCCGGAGTTGCTGGCCCAGTATGTGCCGGCGTTTCACCCGAGCTTTCTCGGACTGTATGCGGATGAAAAAGGCACGGCGGCGCTGGCGAAAGACTTCAAGGTGTTCTATGCCAAGCAGGCCGGATCGACCCCCGGCAGTTACAGCATCGACCACTCCACCGGCAGCTACGTCTTCGACCCGCAGGGCAAGCTGCGACTGCTGCTGCGCCATGGCGAAGCACCCGCCAACGTCGCCGGCGATCTCAAACTGCTGCTGGCCGGCAAATGATTCTTTAGGGAACTCCGATGAAACGACTCGCTCTGTTGCTCGCCTGCCTCACCCTCCCTGTTGCGGCGGCCGAGTCTGCCAAAGAACCCGCCAAGACAGCCATCAATCTGGACATCGGCACGCCGCCGGTCATTGTCGTCAAGCATGCCCTGGCGCAGCGCACTTCGCGCCTGATACGCTTTTATGAACCCGGCGAAATCGGCCTGGGCGCCGATGGATTCATCTACCTGCGCGAGGGAGTCAAACTCTCGCTGGCCAAGCGCCAGATCGCGGAAAAGCTGATCGACACGGAAAACGAGGAGCGCAAGGCGCTGATCCAGGCCCTGGCCGACAGCAACGGCCGGCGCGACGCCGAGCCCGAAGTCTGGGTTCTGATGCGCCAGCGCTGGCACCAGCAGTGGAAATCCGGCTGGTGGCTGCGTGATGCTGACGGCAAGTGGAGCAGGAAACCCTGATTCGGCGCAAGGCAAACCATTCGCTTGCCGCCTGGCTCATGCACATGGCGTATTGACTTGCGGCAATGTGCCTTGGATTCAACCGGTTGATGCAGCACACTAGAAACTCCGCTAACTTTTCAAGCGATAACGGACGACCGGACTGGTACGTACGCTGATACGCACTGCATTGCGCGGACGACAGCTATCCGTTCGCGATTGATGCTTAACACGATGTTGAGACCCAAGCCGCTCCCGCGCCACCCAGACTTGGTCGTCCTGAAAAGGCCGTCGGGAGGAACGCAATTCCCATCGTCGCTGAATAGCGCTTGCCTCGAATACTAGAAATATTCTTCATTCTTGACGGCAATCAAGTACTATAGTTCCTTGTTGGCGCATGATATGCACTATAGTGCCTATTACCCGCAAGGAGATGCGCCGTGTCAGCCGAAATTGCCCATGACTATGAAGCCAGTTTTACCGCAATTCTAGAGCAGTGCCACACGGCTGCCATCGATGCCGGAATCCCCGACTCCCACTCCCTTCCTGAGGGGTTTTCGGGCACTCTGGGATACTTCCCTGTGTATTTTCCCGACGAGATAGCACATGCCGCGGGACTCCTGTCGGTCAACATCCTCGGCGGGGGAAACAAGCTGGAAATGAAGCATGCCGACGCTCGCATGGGTTCATTTGTTTGCTCCATTTGCCGTTCGACTACGGAACTCGGTCTGAACGGCACACTCCAGAGCCTGAGCGCTTTTGTTACCCACCCCATCTGCGATGCTGCCAAGCATCTGGCGGGTATCTGGTCGCGCAACTTGCCCGATCAGGGTGCAGAAATCCTCTATCTGCCGCAGAACCCGAATACGCCCGGCGCCGCACGCTATGTTGCAGCCGAATATCAGCGACTGCGGGCCGAACTGGCGCGAAAAGTCGGCCACCCGATCAGCGATGCGGCGATTCGGGCGAGCACCCGCCTGTACAACAAGAAGCGGCGTCTGATGCGAGATCTCTACCAGATTCGCCGGGACGAACCCTGGAAGTTGAGTTGCTCGGAATCCTACATGCTGGTCCGTGCCGGCACCCGGATTTCCTGTGAACAGCACATCGAACTCCTTGAACAGGCACTCGATGCCATTCGCCACCGCCATATTGTGGCGCAGGACAAGCCACGCGTCCTGTTCGTCGGTGGGTTTTGCGAACAGCCGCCGCTGGAGATGCTGGAAACGATCGACGATGTCTGCTTTGTTGTCGACGACGATCTGCTGATCGGCCAGCGCTGGCTGACAGAAGATGTCCCGGAGGATGCCGGCGACCCGGTCTGGGCCCTCGCGGAAAGCTATATCCAGCGCTCCAATGCGAGCCCGGTGCAGCACGACGAGAGGAAACCCAAGGACCAGTACCTCATGGCCATGCTGAACGCCGCCAAGGCCGATGCCGTGATCCTCACGGCGGCCAAATTTTGTGAGCCCGGCCTGGACGATCAATTGTTCTGGTCGAAAGACCTCGACGAGGCGGGCGTCCAGTATCTGGTGCTCGAGTTCGAAGAGAAGATGACCTCATTCGAACAGATGTCGATGCAGGTCGAGACGTTCGCCGAATCATTGCTGTTCGCGCTGGCTTAACAGGAGAAACATGATGACTACCGCAATCGCCGAAGTTCCATCAGTCAGAACCAGCAATGCACCAGCCAGCCAAACTATGTGGACTCCCTTCAACGCACGCGACGAAGGCCAGCGACTGTTCAAGGAATGGTATGCCTCGCTGGAACAGGCCAATGAACGCAAGGAACCGGTCGCCAATGTCTTTGTCATGGGCAACGCCATCGAGATCCTGCGCAGCTTCGATTTCCATATGGTTTTCCCCGAGATCAATTCGCTGCAGACCGGCGTGCGCAAGACCTCGGCGGAATTCATTCGCGTCTCGGAAGACTACGGTATGTCGCCCGACGTCTGTTCCTACGTCAAGGCAGACATGGGCATGATGCTGAAGGAAGAGGAACATCCCACCGGCAAGATCCCGAGGCCGGACATTACCGTTTCTTCCAACATGTGCGGCACCTTCATCAAATGGGCGGAAATCTGGGAGCGGCGCTACAAGATGCCCAGCTTCGTGCTCGATCTCCCCGGCCAACGCACTTCCAACTGGGTGGTTCGCCCGGGCGATGCGCAGCATTCGGCCGACTCGCGCTGGGTCGAGGATCAGTTCAAGGATCTCATCGCGAAATGCGAGAAGATCACCGGCAAGCGCTTCGATATCGATCGTCTGGCGGAAATCCAGGGGCGGGTGAACCAGATGGTGATCCACTGGAACAACGTCATGGAACTCAACCGGGTGTGTCCGGCGCCGTACAACGCAATGCTCGACGGCCTGACCTACATCGGCATCATGAACGTGTACCGCGGCACCGTTGAAGGCGTCGAGTTCATGCGCCGGCTTGAGGAGGACATCAGGGCCAAGGTGGCGCGCGGCGAGGGGCGCGTTCCCGAAGAGCGCTTCCGCCTGCTGTTCTCCGGCACCCCATGTTATGTATCGATGAGAAGGCTGGTCGAATTGTTCGAGTCCTGGGGGGGTGTTTTCGCCTACTCCGATTACCTCACCTTCGCCGCGGGCGGCATGGATGCGGCAGAGCTGCTTTACGACACCTCGCGCCCGCTCGAAAGCCTGGCAGAAGTGACTGCACTGGCCGCCCAGCGCGGATTGAGCAATCAGTTCTTTGCCCACGAACGCATGGAAAAGCAGATTCACGACTACGGGGTAGACGGGGTGGTCTTCCACGGCATCAAGAGCTGCCGCTTCGTTTCCGCCGGCATGGCCGATACGCGTGATTACATTTCGAAACGGCTCGGCATTCCGACTCTCTACATCGAGTCCGACCTGATTGATCCGCGCTATTGGTCGGATGCCCAGATCAAGAACCGGGTGGATGCCTTCTTCGAAGCATTGCAGCAGCGGGTCGGTGCCGGCCCGATGCGCGGCAGGGAAGTTCCGACTGGAACCGGAGGTCCACTATGAAATACGTCGCGGGAGTTGATGTCGGATCCACCCAGACCAAGGCGGTGATCATCGACAGGAACCGGACCATCGTCGGCCGCGCCTTGCTCGACATGGAAACCAGCATGATGACGATTGCGCCGGATGCCTTCCGGGCGGCGCTGAAGAATGCCGACCTGACCGAAGACCAGATCGAATATGTCACGGCTACCGGCTATGGCCGCTACAACGTGACCTTCGGCAACGAGCAGGTGACGGAAATCAGTTGTCATGCACGCGGGGCGGTTCACCTGTTTCCGCAAACGCGCATGGTGATCGACATCGGTGGTCAGGACACCAAGGCAATCCGCGTCGGCCTCGAGGGGCAGGTCGAGGATTTCACCATGAACGACAAGTGCGCAGCGGGCACCGGTCGCTTCCTCGGCGCGGCATCCTATGCGCTGGAGATGCCGCTCTCGGACCTTGGGCCGCTGTCGCTCAAATCGACCAATCCGGTACGCATCACCACGACCTGCACGGTGTTCGCCGAATCGGAGATCATCAGCCATCTGGCCAAGGGCTGCCTGCCCGAAGATGTTCTGATGGGCGTGCACCACGCGATCACCAGCCGCTGCGTGTCGCTCGCGCGGCGGGTCGGCATCGAGTCCGAAGCCACATTCACCGGTGGCGTGAGCCGCAATGTCGCTATGGTCCAACTGCTCTCGCAACAGTTGGGCATTCCGATCAACGTCAGTCCCGACGCACATTTCATCGGCGCACTCGGCGCGGCGCTTTTCGCCCATGACCGAGCATTCGGTAACAAACAACAAATCGCGGCGGCAGTCGCGGAGGAGGCATGATGCTATACGTTGCGGGGATCGATATCGGCTCCACCTACTCGAAGGCCATCGTGCTCAATGACAAGCGTGAAGTCGTCGGCAGCGCAGTGCGGCGTACGGGATTCAAATTGGGACAGGCATCGGAGGGAGTCTTTGACGAACTGCTCAAGGCCTGCGGCCTCGAACGCTCCCAGATCAACTACGTCGCCGCGACCGGCTATGGCCGCTTCACCGTGGCCTACCGCCACACGCAGGTGACCGAGCTGACGGCACATGCCCAGGCGGCCGTGCATCTGTTCCCCGACACGCGCACTATCCTCGATATCGGCGGCCAGGATATCAAAGCCATACGCGTCGACGAAACCGGACGCGTCCGCGCCTTCCGCCTCAACGACAAGTGTGCGGCCGGTACCGGCGCCTTTCTGGAAAAGACGGCACGCTATCTGGGGCTGACTACCGATGACATCGGACCCTATGCCATGCGCTCGACCAAACCGGTCGAGGTCAGCAGCGTTTGCGCCGTGTTTGCCGAATCCGAGGTCATCAATCACCTCTCGAACGGGATCCCGGCGGAAGACATCATGATGGGCGCGATGGTCGCGCTGGGTGGCCGGGCCGTGCAGCTGATGCGTCGGGTCGGACTCGAACCCGGATTTATGCTGACAGGCGGCATGACGCGCAACGTTGCCATGGTGGACGCCCTGGAGAAGAGTCTGGCGGCAAAACTCAGCGTGGCGCCCAACGGACTGGGGCAACTCAACGGCGCCTATGGCGCGGCATTCCTTGGCTTGAGGCGTATCGAAAAACTCCAAGCCGAGGGCAAGCCGATTCCACCGATAGCAGGGCAAGAAGGTTACGTAGAGACAAGCAGCCGCCGCCGCTGGTCAGCCATCCCGGTAAGAAAATCTGTCGAGCCGTGCAAGCTTTCTGCCGATTGTCCTGCCGCCGTGAAGCAGATAGTCATCCAGAAAATTGCCGCGCTCGTTGCATAGGCTGCCTACCGAATGAATTGGCAAATGCTGCAGTCAGCTGGCTGAACTTTTGACTTGGGGACCATTTCCTATGGGAAGGTGACCGCTTTATGGCGGTCATCCAACCGTCGTTTTGTCACGATACTTGATGGACTAGTACCCGCCTTTGACCGAACTCGGTCAGCCATTCATACGCCCCTTTAAGAGTGAAAGACCAACGCAACCTGGGCAGAAAAGTCGCGAACACGTACTTGATGCTCCGGATTCGTTGATGGCTCGGACAACGATCTGTCGTCGTCCTTGTCCCGGCCTGTTCAAGCCGATCTTGAAGTCCTCGTCTTGCTACAGCACCAGGGTGAGACCGCCGTCGATGACGAAGATTTGCCCTGTCGCATAGCGATTGCGCAGCAGGGCCAGGGTTGCCTCGACGCAGTCGGCGGTAGTGGCCGAGCGCTTGAGCGGCGCCCTGCCCTTGACGGCGTCGTGCTGCGCCTGCCAATCCTTTGTCCACGGCGTCTCAACCAGGCCGGGCGCGACGGCATTGACGCGCACCGGTCCGCAAGACTTGGCCAGCAACAACGTCATGTGGTTGAGCGCCGCCTTGCTCATGGAATAGGCAATCGAGCTGCCGACCGGGCGCACGCCGGCAATCGAGGTGATGTTGATGACGTTGCCATCGTCGCTTTGCTTGAGATGCGGCATCGCTGCCTTGGTGAGCATCCAGGTGCCGGTCACGTTGACCTCGAAGGTCCGCGCAAAAATGTCGTCGGTGAGTGCCTCCAGATCAGGATGCGGCACGGCCCGGGTCCAGCCCGCATTGTTCACCAGAATGTCGAGTTTTCCGAAGCGCTCGAGCGTTGCCGCGAGCAGTCGCTCGCCGGACGCCTTGTCGCTGATGTCGGCCTGCACATAAATGGCGCTGTCGCCGAGTTCTTTGGCAATCCTTTGTCCGGCCTCAACGGACGAGCCCGAATTGATGACCACCGAGGCGCCGAGTTCCGCCAAGCGACGCGCTATCGCCTCGCCGATCCCGCTCGACGACCCGGTGACGATCGCAACCATTCCTGAAAACTCACTCATCATTCTCTCCTTGTTGGGCTGTTGGCGGCGCATGAGTTTACCCGGAATAGTTCGAGCGTCTCAGTGGCTGGTGCCTTCCGAGCGGTTGATCTTGTTGTAGAGGTTGTATTTGCCGACCGGCTTGTCCATCGGAATGCGCTTGAGCTCCTTGAAGGTCGCCGCGTCGAACACGATCAGCGCGCCACCGTCGGCCTTGCGCTCCCACAGACTGGCCAGGACGTACTTGCCGTCGCGGGTGAATTCGACATGGGCCAGGGTCTTGCCCGGATCGGTCCTGACTTCGGCGACTTTCTCCAGCGTGCGCTTGTCGATCACCTGCAGCGTGTCCTTGCCTTTCGACATCATCGAATCGGTCCAGGCATAAGGCGAGTTCTCGTGGCTGCGCATGAAGAATCCGGGGCCGAGCGTCGGGATGGTCTTGATCGTGGTCCAGTCCTTCATGTCGATCACCGTGATCAGGCCTTCCTTTAGGTTGGGCGTGGCCATCACGGTGCGGTCCTGCGCGCCTTGCGGCGGACGGTAATTCCAGGTGATGCCGGAACCGAGGTGCGGCATGCCGGGCAGGCTCAGGTCGGCAATTTTCTTGCGCACATCGAGGTTGACCACCTGGCCTTTCCCCGCCTCGCGGCTGGAGCCCATCAGTTCGGCATAATTCTGGGTGAAGAAGAAATCATCCAGCGGCTCGAACAGAACGCTGCGCCGCGGATTGAGGAAGCCGGGTATGAAAGCGCCTTCCTTGTACTGAAAATCGTGCACCATGCCCACCGGAATATCGTCGGCCTTCGGGTTGTAGCTGATCTCCCAGACTTCGGGTACATCCTTCAGCGCGGCGACGAAGCTCTGTCGTGGCGCAGCGTCATAGACCGCCGAGACGCGCGAGCTTTCCTTGCGATCCTTGTTCCAGACCTGATGCACCTTGAGCAGATTGAGGTCGGCATCGAGCAGCACCAGCGTGTGCGGCAGGTAGTTGGCCACCGCCAGAAACTTGCCGTCGCCCGAGACGGCCAGGTTGCGGGTATTGATGCCGGCGCGAATCTCGGCGACCACCTTGAGATTCCAGATGTCGAACTTGGTGATCCAGCCGTCGCGCGAGGCGAAGAAGACGTAGCGTCCGTCGGGCGTGAACTTGGGGCCGCCATGCAGGGCGAAGCGACTCTGAAAACGGTGTATAGGCTCCAGCCTGTCGCCGTCGAGCACCGTGACATGATGGTCGCCGGTCTCGACCACGATGAACAGGTTCATCATGTCGACGCCCTTGAACACCTCTGCGGGCCTTGCCGGCAGGCTTCCCGGTGCAAAGCTGACGATGCGCGAAGCCTTGATGTCTTCCTCGGCAAGAGTCGGCGCTGGCAACACGGCGGTATAGATGTAGTCGGCCAGCGCGGCGATCTCGTCCTTGTTCAGGCGGTCCGCAAAACCCGCCATCTGGGTTGCCACGCGCCCCTTGGTGATGGTCTTGATCGCCTCGGGCTTTTTCAATCGCGCCAGGCTCTCCGGCATCAGCGCCGGCCCGATCAATCCCACGCGGCCGGGACCATGGCACGCGGCGCAGTGCTGCTGATACAGCGTGGGCGGTTCGGCGGCTTGCAGCAGCAGACTATTCGCCAGCAGGAAACCGAGCAGGGCAAGCCTCTTCATGCGATTCCGATCTCGTCGTCGGTCAGGTAGCAGCCCGGATCTTCCGACCAAGGATCGCCGGTCAGTTGCTGGGCACGCACCCGCGTGTTGCCGCCGCAGATGTCGAAATGGGCGCAGGCGCCGCACCGCCCTCCCACCTTGCGCGGATGGGCCTTGAGTCCTGCCATCAGCGGATCGGAGGTATCCATCCAGATATCGCCGAAGGAACGCTCGCGGACATTGCCCAGGGTGTGATGCCACCACATCGTGTCGGGATGGACGTTGCCCAGGTTGTCGATGTTGGCGACGTTCACGCCGCTCGAATTGCCGCCCCACAGCGCCAGCTTCTGCCGGATGTGCCCCACCCGTTCGGGAAATCTCCGCTGCAGCCATGACAGCAGATAAACGCCATCGGCATCATTGTTGCCGCTGGTGAATTCTTTGGTCAATCCGCGTTCCTGATAGGCCCAGCAAGTGTCGAACAGCAGGTCCATCGCGGCTCGCGTCATCTGGTGCAGTGCATCGTCGCGGCGATTTGTGTTGCCGCGCCCGGCATAGTTGAGATGGGAGAAATAGAAACGGTCGATGCCCTCGTCCTCGACCAGCTTGAGCAGGCCGGGCAAATCCTGGAAATTGTCCTGCGTCATCGTATAACGAACGCCGACCTTGAGCCCCGCCGCTCGGCAGAGGCGGATGCCTGCCAGCGACAGGTCGAAGGCGCCCTGCATGCGACGGAATTTGTCGTGCGTCGCACCCAGGCCATCGAGGCTGACGCCGACGTAGTCGAAACCTATTTCGCCGATGCGCTCGCACAACGGTCCATCGATCAGGGTGCCGTTGGAAGACAGGGCGGTGAAGAAGCCCATCGCCTTGGAGCGCGCGGCAATCTCGAAGATGTCGGGACGGAGCAAAGGCTCGCCGCCGGAAAGAATCAGCGCCGGGACGCGAAACGCCTTGAGCTGATCCATCACGGCGAATACTTCGGCGGTGCCGAGTTCGCCGGCAAAATCCTTGTCGGCGGAGATGGAATAGCAATGCTTGCAGGTCAGGTTGCAGCGGCGAATCAGGTTCCAGATCACCACCGGGCCCGATGGCTTGCGCACCGGACCAATAGGCGTCGGCGCGGCTATTTCCTGCATGAATTGCGAGATCCTGAACATCACTTGATTAGACGCTCAATCGCCAGGGCTGGCGTTGACAGCAATCAACTTCGCGACACGCTCAGAACGATGGTCAGCAACAGGCCGTGAGTGCTCGCGGCGAGGACGGTCAACCTGAGCGCAGAACTCAGTTCTGCCGGCCGTCCTGCACGTGACCAGAGCTGACGCGCCGCAGCGATGCTGGCCGCCGCCGGCAGCAATGCGATCAGCGCCAAGACCGGGAGATGCCCGAGCAGCACCATCGAACACGGCCAGCCGTAGGCCAGCGCTGCAATCGCCGCATAGCCCCAGCGTGCCCGTGCAACACCCAAGCGCACCACCAGCGTGTTCTTGCCGGCACCGGCATCTGCCTTCACGTCGGGAAACTGGTTGATGTAAAGCACGTTGGCCACCAGCAGGGCATAGCCGAGGCCGGCGACGACGGGCAGCAAGGCAAAACCGCGGCGCTGCACGAAGTCGCTGCCGATGACCACCAGCAACCAGCCTGCGGCAATGGCGAATTCGCCGAGACCGCGACTCTGCAGTTTCAGCGGCGGCGCCGAATAGGACCAGCCCACCACCAGGCCCGCCAGACCGATCAGCATCAGTCCCGGCCCGCTTGCGGCGGTAAGCCACAGCCCTGCGGGAACCACCGCCGCCAGCAGGGAATAGCCGAAGATGCCCGTGGCACGCGGGGACAGGACGCCGTTCTGGATGAACCGGCTGCCGCCCGTGTAAGGAAACTGCCGTTCCGTATTGGCCCCGTCACAGCCCGACAGGGCATCGTAGTAGTCGTTGATGACGTTGGCGCCGGCATGCGCCACCAGGGCGAAGAAGACTGTTGCCGTGGCCAGCGCCGGCCCGACGGCAATGCCGGAAAACGCCGCGGTGGCGAGACCCAGCAGACAGCCGACGAAAGTTACGGATAGGAAGGCCGGCCGCGTTGCGGCAAAGTAGCGCAGGAAAGGATTGGGCAGCGCATCGAGGGTCGGTTCCAGCGGCTTGGACATGCATTACTTCCCGGTCTTGATCTCGGACATGCGGCGAAGCATGCCACGATCCCGCGCCGTCTGTTCACCGCCATGGCGAAAGACAATCCGGCCCGCGTCAACCGGCGATGCGCAGCCCGGTCTTTTTCAGGATGGCGGTGCTGTAGAGAATGTCGTGCGACCGGCAGGCATCGCCGAGCAGCGCCTCGATCTCCGCCACGCGTGCGGCAACCTCCTCCCGGTTCCGGCTGTGCACCATGGCGAACAGGTTGTAGGGCCAGTCGGGCAAACGGCGCGGGCGCCGGTAGCAGTGGGTGACGAATTCGAGGGTGCCGACCTGCACGCCCAATTCGTCTATGCGTGCATCATCGACATCCCACACCGACATGCCGTTCGCCGTATAGCCGATGGCGTAGTGATTGGGCACCGCGCCGATGCGGCGGATAACGCCGCAATCGAGCATGCGCTGCAAGCGGCGCAGCACCTCGTCGGCCGTGATGCCCAGTTGGTCGGCCAGTGCGTCGTAAGGACGCGAGACGCGGGGCAAGCCTGCCTGGGTGGCGACCATCAGGCGCCGATCCGTGGCGTCGAGCCCGCTGTCGATCTTCACCTCACGCACGCAGCTTCATCTCCACAAAATATTCGCGCTCTTTGGGGAAGGCGAATACCGGCAAGCCTGTTGCGGCTTCGATTGCGGCAATGGTTTCGGCTATGCCCTGCGGAGTTGCCGTGGCGAGGACAAACCACATGTTCAAGTCGTGATCGCGGCGATAGTTGTGCGCCACTTCGGGGAAGGCATTCACCTGCGCCGCAACCCGCTCGAATTCAGCGTCGGGCACGCGCATCGCGGCCAGCACGAACGCACCGCCCGCCCGCTCGATCTGGAACATGGGACCGAAGCGCGTCAGCACGCGACGTTCGAGCATCGAATCGAGACGCTGCAGCAGTTCCGCCTCGCTCATGTCGAGGGCTTCCGCGACCTGGCGGTAGGGTTCGGCAACCAGCGGGAAATCGCCCTGCAGGGCGTTGATCAGCCTTCTGTCGGTCTCGTCCGGCAGTGTTTCCGGCGTCGCCGCGTCATGCATTGACCAGACCCTTGCCCAGAGACAGGGGAACTTCGGCAAAGTAGCGCGCCCCGCACTGCTTGAAGCGCCGCGTCGAAAACAGCGCCTGTGCCGGCAGGCCCGCCAGTCGGCCCAAGTGTTCGATCACCGGCTGCACTTCCTCGCGCGAACGGCCATGCACCATGCAATAGAGGTTGTAGCGCCAGTGCGGCAGACTGCGCCTGCGCCGGTAGCACAGCGTCACACCGGCTTCGGCGGCGAAGAGCCGGCCGATGCGGTCGACGTCCGCGTCGGGTGCGTCGAACACCACCATGGCATTGGCGCGGTAGCCCAGTTCGTGGTGGCGCACGATGACGCCGAAACGCTTGATCAGCCCTTCGTCGAGCCAGTCGCTTATCCGCGTCAGGACTTCGCTCTCGCTCATGCCGACGCGTTCGCCGAGGCGCGCGAAGGGGCGCGACACCAGTTCCAGGCCGGGCTGCAGCGCCGCAATCAACTGCTTCTCCACGGCATCGGGCGCGCGCACCGGCGTACCCGGCGTATCGGCGTGATGCTTGTGCGGCGACCTCAGATCGAAGCCGAGGTCGATGTGATATTCCTGTTCAAGCGGCAGGGAAATGACTGCGCAACCCGTCTCAAGCTCGATGGCGGCGAGCGTGGCCGCCAGCGTGGCATGGTCGGCGGCCGTGGCGACGAACCACAGGTTGTAGTGATGCTCGCGCTGGTAGTTGTGATTCACTTCCGGCCTGGCACTGACCTGTGCCGCGATCCGTTCCAGCCTTTCAGCCGGAGCAGCAAGCGCGGCCAGCGTCGAGGCGCCGACGCGGCGCGGCGCAAACACCGCCCCGACGCGACTGATGGCGCCGCGCGCCTGCAATCGTTTGAGCGTCGCCAGAATCGCCGTCTCACCAGCGCCGACTATTGTGCCAAGCGCCTGGAACGGGCGAGCGGTGATGGGAAAGTCGCGCTGCCAGCCGTTGAGCAGGGAAAATTCAAGCGGGCTGTAGGGCGAGTCCACGATCAGAATCCGATGCGTGCGGCACGGCTGGTGAAAAAGATGCCTGACGGCGCCTCGACACCAAAACTGCCGAGTGGGCGAAAGGCCTTGGTATCGTAGATCACGACGCGGTTGTCATCGCGCGCCGACAGCCAGACCGCCTCGCCGCGCGGCGTGAACTCCATGTGCAGCACCGCCTTGCCCGGCTGCAGGGACTGCACCACCTTGCCCGTCAGCGTGTCGATCACCTGCACCCAGCCGTTGTCCGGAAACGCGAAATTAACCCAGATCTGGCGGCCGTCCGGGCTGGCCATGACGAACACCGGCTGGCCCTTGACCGCCACCCGGCCGGTTTCCTTCCAGGTCGCCGCATCGGCAATCAGCACCTCGTGGCGGCCGATGGCGGGCAGCCAGGCACGCCCTGCCGCTACGGACCAGCCACGCAGGTGCGGCATCTTGAACACCGGCAGCTTTTCCTCGCCACGGCCGTATTTTTCCAGGATCTTGCGCGAGCCCTGTTCCGGCTGCCACAGATCGAGCAGCGCGATGCCATCCTCGCCAAACAGCCCGGCAAGATAGTGGCGTCCGTCGGGTGTCACCAGGCCATCATAAGGCTGCATGCCGGCCAGATAGCGCTTGGTCACGGGCCGCTTCGGATCGGAAAAATCGCTGACCCAGATCTCGCCGCCATCGAACAGTGCGTAGGCGAACTTGTTGCCCGGCACGTCGGCCAGACCGACCACCTTGGAGAAAACTCCCGGCGCATACTCGGCCGGGACCTCGGAGAGCAACTCCAGCGTTTCCGCATCGAAGGCCTTGATTCCGCCCGGCGTGTAGTTCTGCGCCACTACAATGCGACCGTCCTGCGAGATCGAGCCGCCGATGGCGTTTCCCGACTGCATGATGCGCTTGACGATGCGGGCTTCGAGCAGATCGACTTTGGTCAGTCCGCCATCGCGACCAAAGATGAAGGCGTAACGGGCGTCGCGCGAATAGACCACGGAAGCATGCGACAGGTCACCGAGCCCGCCGATGCGGGCATAGGCCTCCCGGCTGCTGGTATTCACCAGCGTGACATGGCCGCTGGCACGCTCGACGACGAGGCCGAGATCGCCGGTGCCGCGCAGCGGCATCCCGCTGCATGCACCGAGCAGGACGACCATAAGGCCGGACAAGAACAGTTGCATGATCCGCGTCATTCGGGAAACCCCGCCATTAACTGGTCAACAATCCATTGTGCTTCACCTTCCGCCAAAAAGCGGTGCCACGGCGGCATCGGCGTCCCCGGACGGCCGCCGATGATGGTTGCCACCAAACCCTCTGCCGGCTTGTCCGCAAGCGTCGCCGGCAGCAGCGCCGGTCCCAGTCCGCCGCGCAAGGTCATGCCATGGCAGGAACCGCAATCCTGTCGCACCAGGTGGACCAGTTCCTTCTGGCGCGCCACCGGCAACTCGGCCAGGGCCGGCATGGCCGGGCAGCCAAGCAGGACGGCCGTCAGCGCGGACAGGAGGCGGCTATTCGACAACGACGACTCCCTTCATTTCCTCGTGCGGACCACAGCGGTAGCTGTAGGACCCGGGCTGCGCGAAGCTGCGCTGCCAATGCTCGTCCGGAAACAGGCGCTCTGATTCGAGTCCGTTTTCGGCCGGAAAAAGTACCGAGTGGCTGGTCCGCTTCTCACGGTTGACCCACCTTACCGTATCGCCAGCCTTGATGCGAATTTCCTGCGGAGAAAAGCGATAGTCCTTGATCGTCACGTCCACCGTTTGCTGGGCCGCCGCGCCAAGAGAAATCATCACCATCATTGCCATCGCTCGTTTCAAGACCAACCTCCAACGAAACTTCGGTTCCCGTCCGTGACACCTCGATGTGTATAGGATAAAGGGGCTTGCGCCCCTTTGTCCTTGCTGCCAATCAAGCTTTGGTCACAGCCGGCAGGCTTGACGTCATTGGACCGGCGTCAATCCCCGCTGAAACGTCATCCCGAAATCAATAAATGTCGTGCTGCGTGTTGTAGACGTTGAACTTGCCGGTCGGGGTGATCATCTTCGGATCGGTGATCACCTTCTTCAGCGCCAGAGTCTTGTCGTCATACACGACGATCGCGGACTGGTCGGTCTTGCCGCCCCACAAGGAGACCCACACCTCGCCACCATCCGCGCTGTATTCCGGATGCACGGCGCGACGGGTTGCCTTGGTCACCGGCAGGCCGGAATCCTTGGCCACGTTGATGATCTTCTTCGGCTTCGACAGGTCCGCCATGTCCCACACCACCATGGACTCGGCGATTTCCTTGTCCGGATTCTGCGGTGCGTCGGCCCAGAAATGCTTGGACTTGGGATGAGTCTTGACGAACAGGTTGCCCGGCACATGCTTCATTTCCTGGACGACCTTCCAGTTGAATTCCTTGTACTTGGCGTACTTCTTGTCGTCAGATGGCGTGCTGATCAGCGTCACGACATCCGCGCCCAAGTGCCCAGTCGCCCAGACCGGACCAAACTTCGGATGCACGAAGTTGGCGCCGCGACCCGGATGCGGAAGCTTGGCGGTATCGATCAGGGCCGCCAGCTTGCCGAGTTTGGTGTCGACCGCGGCAACCTTGTTCGAAGCATTGGCCGCCACGAGGAAGTAACGCTTGGAGGCATCCCAGCCGCCGTCATGCAGGAACTTGGCGGAGGCGATGGTGGTCGTCTTCAGGTTCTTGATGTCGCTGTAGTCCACCAGCAGAATCTGCCCGGTTTCCTTGATGTTCACCACCCATTCGGGCTTGATCTCGGAGGAGACGATCGACGCCACGCGCGGCTCGGGGTGATACTCGCCATCCACCGTCATGCCGCGGGTCGAAACCACCTTCAGCGGCTTCAGCGTATCGCCATCCATGATCACGTACTGGGGCGGCCAGTAGGAACCGGCTATGGCGTACTTGTCCTCGAATCCCTTGAACTTGGAAGTATCCACCGAGCGCGCATCGAAGCCGATCTTGAGTTCGGCAACCACCGCGGGCTTCTCCATCCAGAGGTCGATGAGACTCAAGCGGCCGTCACGGCCGATTACATACACATAGCGACCCGACTTCGACAGACGCGAGATGTGCACTGCGTAGCCAGTCTTGACGATGCTGCGGATTTCCTTGGTGTCGCCGTCGATCAGCGCCACTTCGCCGGTATCGCGCAGGGTGACCGAGAAGAAGTTCTTCAGGTTGTACTTGTTCATCTGCTTGGTCGGCCTGTCCTTGACCGGCACGATAACCTTCCACGACTCCGTCATTTCCTTGAAGCTATACTCGGGCGGCACATCCGGAGTGTTCTGGATGTACTTGGCCATCAGGCCGATTTCATCCTTGGTCAGAATGTCGTCGAAGTTGACCATGCCGCCGTCGGTGCCGTAACCGATGATCTTTTCCAGGCGCGACTGGCCGAGCTTGAGCGTGCCGCCCTCGGTCTTGGCGCCATCCTTGGCCGTCTTGGTCCAGTGCGGCTCGAGATTCTTGCCGGTAGCGCCCTTGCGCAGCACACCGTGACAGCCCGCGCAACGCTCGAAGTAAATCTTCTTGGCGGTTTCTTTTTCGACGGCGGTCATCGTCGGCGCAGCTTCTTGCGCAAAAGCACCGCCCATGGCACCCGCCATGGCAGAAACAGCAAACATTCCGAGTAACGTCCGTTTCATCCTGCTCTCCTTTTAAGTAATCCCTGAATAGCTCCGAGCCTCGCCGGCAATCAAAATCAAGCCCCTGATGCCGCAATGGTCGCAACAGTGCGCTTAAGGACTGTCAAACTCCTTGATACGGATCAAGTTCGATTTTTGGTCACGATCGATACAAGCCGAGGACTTGCTTCATTGAAGCACACAGGCGCCGGCTGCCACACAAGAAAGACCTGCCGCAACGAAGGCTTGTCTTGATATACTTGCTGCCGTTCGTGGTGCCCGTGCATGGTTTTCCGTGCCGGGTGAAACGGGAAGCCGGTGAGAGCCAACAACTCGATTCCGGCGCTGCCCCCGCAACGGTAAGGAAGTGCGGGTTCATCAAGAAGCCACTGGGACCAACCCGGGAAGGCGATGAACCAAGACTTCCAAGCCCGGAGACCGGCCAGGGACAAACCAGCGAATGCGTTGCGGGGTTGCGGCGTGCCGGGGGTTTGTCCCGACCCCGACCAACACCCTCTCCTCCCAGACATTCAATTGCCACCTACCGGCTGCGGGGACGCTTGCCGGGTTTTGGGAGTATTTTCCATGCACAACCGTTTCGTCATTGCCGCCTGCGCGGCAATCCTGCTTTCCCCTTTTGTTTCAATCGCCGCGGATGATCCGGCGGCCGTCGTCGTCACCGCCACGCGCTTCGCCGGAAGTCCCGGCCCAAGCGCAGCTGGAGCCACGGTAATTAGCGCAGCCGCCATTGCCCAGTCGTCCGCGACCAGCGTGCCGGAGATTCTGTCCAAGCTCGGCGGCGTACATGTGCGCAACAGTTCCGGCAGCACCAACTGGCAGATCGATCTGCGTGGCTTCGGCATGTCCGGAGACCAGAACACGCTGATCCTGCTTGACGGCCGGCGCCTCAGTGAAAATGAGCTGACGCCGGCGCTGCTCTCGGCGATCCCGCTCAATGCGATCGATCGCATCGAGATCCTGCGCGGTTCCGGGGCGGTGCTCTATGGCGGCGGCGCAACCGCCGGCACCATCAACATCATCACGCGCAACCCGGCCAGCGAAGGCCGGCTCGCATCGCTGCGCGCCGCCTACGGCGATTACGGCACCAGCGATGTCCGCGCCACAGTCGAATTCGCCAGCGGCGCGGTCGGCGTGCTGCTCAACGCCAACCGCTACGTGTCGTCGAACTACCGGGTGAACAATCACGATCGCGAGGACAAGTTCGATGGCGTCGCGCATTGGCAGGACGCGGATGCCACCGCAGCGCTGCGCTTCGGCAGCAGCCGACAGAAGATCCGCTTTCCCGGCGCCAGGACAGCGGCGCAACTGGCATCGGACCCGGCCGGGTCGGCGACGCAAGGCGACCACGGCCTGACCGACACCTGGAACATCGGCATCGGCGCCTCCCGCGCGGTCAGCATCGGCGAACTGGCGATCGACATCGACTACCGAAACAAGAAGGCCGACAACAAGTTTCCGGCATTGTTCTCGGCGAACGCCACGGATTCGGATACTTTCACCGTCAGTCCTCGTCTGCGCATTCCGCACCGCAACGGAAGTCTGGTCCTCGGCATTGACAGCTCGCGCTGGAACTACAGCAATGTCGACCTGTTCGGCCTGGCCAACGCCAGCCAGACCAATGACGCCTTCTATGCGCAGGAAACCTGGACGCCCACGGCGGGAACCGATTTAGCCGCCGGCTTGCGTACCAGTTCACACAAGGACAGCTTCTCGCAGCCGGCCACCGCGGCGCGGCGCGACACGCTGAATGCCTTTGAGCTTTCCCTGCGCCAGCAACTTTTGGCGGGCTGGGATGCCTATGGAAAATGGGGCCAGAGCTTCCGCGTCGCCACGGCCAACGAAAACTACAACGTGTTCACCGGAGCGGTGACGCTGCTACAGCCACAGAAGTCGCATGACGGCGAACTCGGCGTCGAGTTTCGCAATCGCTCGGCGCGGCTGCGGGCGAGCGCCTTCGCGTCCTATCTGAGCAATGAAATCCACCTGCTGGTCCTCAACGGCACGCCGACCTTCGGCTTCGGCGCCAACGCCAATCTGGCGCCGACCCAGCGCACCGGATTCGAGCTCGACGGCGGCTGGCATCCCATCTCGTCGCTGAGCCTCGGCGTCAGCTATCGCCACACGCGGTCGAGCTTCCGCTCAGGCAATTACGAAGGCGTCAACCTGGCCGGCAAGGAAGTGCCGCTGGTGCCGCGCCAGTTGCTGACCCTGAATGCCGCGTGGCGCATCGGCGACGGGCACAGCCTTGCTGCCAGCAGCCGCTACGTCGGTGCCCAGCGCTACGACAACGACCAGATCAACAGCTTCGCCCTGATGCCGACCTATAGCCTGGTCGATCTGAAGTATTCCTACACGACAGGCAACTGGGCCTGGGGAATTTCGGCCGACAACCTGTTCGACAAGCGCTACTACAGTTACGGGATTCGCAACGGCGCCGGCACCAGCTTCAACGCCTACCCGGAACTCGGTCGCCGTGTCATGCTCTCCGCGGAACTCAAACTCTGATCCGTCCATGCCCCGTCCGCCTCGCCTAACCGTCGTCCGCCGCGCCGGCTGATCCATGCCGACCCGCCGCCGCGCCCTGCTGGTCCTTGCCGTCCTGGTCGGCCTGGCGCTGCTGAGCCTGCTGGTGGCCTTGGCGGCGGGCAGCCTGCCGGTGTCGGCCGGCGATGTCCTGTGCGCGCTGAGCGGGGAACAAGGCGGGCTGGCGGTCGACGTGATCCGGGGCCTGCGCCTGCCGCGCGCACTGGCGGCATTTGCCTGTGGCGGCCTGCTGGCGCTGGCGGGTGCCCTGATGCAGGTGCTGCTGCGCAATCCGCTGGCCGATCCCTATGTCCTGGGCATCTCGGGCGGTGCCGCGGTGGGGGCGCTGTCGGCCATGCTGGCGGGCCTTACGCTGGCCTTGATGAACCTCGCCGCCTTCGCCGGCGCGCTGGCCGCCATGCTGCTGGTATTCGGCCTGGCGCACGGCGACAGCAGCTGGACCCGCTCGCGCCTCCTTCTCACCGGAGTCATCGTCGCCGCCGGCTGCGGTGCCGTGGTCGCGCTGATCCTGTCGATTGCGCCGGACGACGGATTGCGCGGCATGCTGTTCTGGCTCATGGGTGATCTGGGGCAGGCCACCAGCCCCTGGCCGGCTCTGGTGGTGCTGGC
>Ga0209211_10004561_pt1 | contig 21423 bp, 18 predicted proteins | sample RifGroA2_FD_183992 | JGI IMG/M metagenome (GOLD analysis project Ga0209211, IMG submission 183992) | Groundwater microbial communities from Rifle, Colorado, USA - Groundwater A2 (SPAdes) (version 2) | ecosystem: Environmental > Aquatic > Deep subsurface > Groundwater | place: Rifle, Colorado...
AAAAAGAACGATCCGGTAAAAAAGTTTTTCCTAAATTAGAACATGGTAATCCGTTTGTGCAAGTCATTGTTAAAACAATTCAAGCGGTTTTAAAATCAAAATAATTTTTTAGTACAAAAGACTTGTCCCTAAATAGCATTTTGGTTGAAATCTCCATTTTTTGGTCATAATCGCTTAAAAATTTCTCAGCTTACTTTTTAAGTAAGCCTTCAAAATTTATTAAGCGATTCTGCCTCAAAAAATGAAAATTTCAACTCAAAAGCCTATTTAGGGACAAGTCTAAAACATATGTGGCAAACATCCAAAATAATTCTTGCGTTAATGATTACGGCTATATTTGTAGGCGGAGGAGTTTATGGAGCATCATTTGTCAAATCTCGAAAAAATACTTTTATTAGAGTTTCCACCCCAAAGGCAGGTCAAGTGGTTAAAAGTCCGCTTTTGATTGAAGGGGAAGCACGGGGTTCGTGGTATTTTGAAGGTTCTTTTCCCATAAAAATAGTTGATGCCAATGAAAATATTTTAGGTACTCATTTTGCGACAGCACAGGGGGAATGGATGACAGAAGATTTTGTACCATTTAAGGCAGAGCTTGATTTTACTGTTTCTTCTACAGAACAAGGCACATTAATTTTACAAAAAAACAATCCTTCGGATTTGTCGGAAAACGATGGTGAACTTCGGATTCCGGTTCTTCTTGATGTGATCGCGCCATTGCCGGAGCCTGATGCTCAACGTCTTATAAAACTTTATTATTATAATTTTTCTAAGGACAAAGATGCTTCCGGAAATATTTCGTGTACGCCAAATGGACTTGAGTATGTTGAACGAAATATTCCTTTAACCATAACTCCGATTCAAGATGCAATTAAGTTGTTGCTTAAAGGAGAATTGACTGCGGCGGAGCGGACAGCCGGTATTACTACTGAATTTCCACTTTCCGGGTTGGAGTTGGAAGGTGCTTCGCTTAAAGATGGCACGCTTACACTGGCTTTTGCCGATCCGCAAAATAAAACCAGTGGTGGTTCGTGTCGGGCTGGTATTCTCTGGTTTCAAATTGAAGCAACCGCCAAGCAATTTCCCGAAGTTTCATCGGTACGCTTTTTGCCTGAGGAATTATTCCAACCATAATACTGCAACATCTTTGCCTTTGGCATATTATTTATTATAAAAAGTTAACAATATTTTAGAATCATATGAAATCACCAACATGGAAAATAATTCTTGCGGTGGTGGTTACTGCCATCGTCGTCGGAGTAGGAATTTATGGGTCATACTTTTGGCCAAACTTCAGAGAGGTGACATCAGGTCTAGTAAAATATGAAAATTCTGAATACGGTTTTTCTTTAGCGTTTCCTATTAATTGGGGGAAAATAAAAGAAACAATTACGGATGATCAAATATGGAAGAGTATTCGCTTAACAGCAAACAATGATAATGAGCGATATATTGAAATTCATGTTGTGTTGGCTAAAGATAAAGATAATTGGATAGTCAATGATTTTCCGCATTCGCTTTTAGGATACAATTCTACATATAGATTTTATTATGTTGGCAGTGCTGATAATGCTGGCAGACTGGGCATGGAGGATCAAAGATTTTTTGACATTCAAAAGGAAGTAAAAGAGATTAGTCTAACCTTTAGCCTGTTGCCTGTGCCGGAAACGGCCTCAAATATTTTTACTTATTCTGATGATGTAGCTGGCATCTCATTTGATTATCAGGAAAGCCTAGACACAGAGTTTGTTCGTACCGAGTCGTGGCCGCCAAAAATTACGGTTGCCAGTAAGCCATTTATTTGTGATGAGGCTAACGCAGGTGTCGGTAGATTCGGCAAAATAGAGAAAAGGGTAATTGGAGATAACACATATTGTGTGTCCGAAGGAAGCGATGGGGCGGCAGGAACTACCTATACCAGCTATAATTACTCATTCCTTAAATATTCCAGGATTGTTATTTTTGATTTCACTCTTAGTTATCCGGCTTGCGATAATTTTGATGAACCCATGAGAAGTAATTGTAAAGACGAGCGGGCGTCATTTGATGTAGATAGTATCGTGGAGCAAATGGCAAAGAGTGTTAGTGTCACTAAATAATTTAACTATTTATTAATAAAAAATCTTATGAAAAAAATTATATTAATTTTCGCCGCGACCGCCACTTTATTGGTTATGGGGGTCGGTTGCAAAAATCCGGATACCAATCGTCAAGAAGAAGGAAGAGATAACATTAGTGAAGAATTCAGCAATGAAATTGGAGAAATAATAAAAAAAGACACGGATGAACTATTTGAAGAAAAATTCAAACTAGCATTGCAAGATTTTCCAGGTGCAAATGCAGGAGAAGTGTTTAGAGATCCACAGAATAAAAATAAGTTTTACTTTGTAACCAATGCCACGGTTGTTGCTAATATGCCGAATAATGATGGTGCCGGCATATATGTTTATGATTTAACAAAAGATAAAACCTATCAAGAAAATGGCACTATCAATGTTAAGGAAGGATCCACGGAATTATTATATAAAATGATATCGCAACAAAAAGTGTTGATTGGAATAGGAGTTTTGGAGAATAAGTTTGGATTTGAATTAGCATCGCGAGGTTATTCTCTACCAAAAGAATCTTGTGATTCTCCGTGGATTTACGGCATGAACTTGGAATATCTTGACCTTGGAGTTCCTAACCCAACTCCGCAAGTGTTTGTTTTGTCGAAAGATTTAGAAAAAGCCGAGCAGCAAAAAACCGCAGATTGCCAAAAAGCTCTGGCGACCCCCTCTCTGTCAGCAGATAAAAAGAGTATTGTTGCAGATGGTAAAGTTTTGTTAGCCATTGATAATGATACAATTTTCAATTGGCTCAAAATCAGAAGCCAGTTATGCGGCGGAGGTAATCTAACCAGTACCCCTGACCGCAAGGAGTTTTGCGAAAACAAAACATCTTTCAAAAACCAAGCTAGGTTTGCTTCCGTTGTTGTTTCTCCCGATAAAATGAAAATTGGTTTTACCATAGAAAGTAATATGTTAAGTCCCGGTAAAGTTGTTGGCATTTTTTCACGCTCTGCTAACGCAGTTAACTTGCTTGGCGGCTACTATCTTGGAGAAAACGAGTTTATTGGGTTTTCTCCGAACGGCACAAACTATATTTATCAGGGCGGTTGCTTTGAGGGAATGTGTGCATTATATATAGAAAATTCGGAAACACTTGATGAGAAAGCCAGGCTGAGTGATTCTGGGTATGCCGATGCCAGATACAGAACCAGAACTACTACTTTCGTAAGGTGGATTTCAGACAACGAAGTAGAATACAAACTCGGCTCAGAATTAAAACGAGCATCATTTTAAAAAATTATTAATCAAAAATTTTATGACCAAAAATAGTTTATTCCTATTTGTCGCAATGGCCGCTCTATTAACGATGGGGGTCGGTTGCGCAAAGCCGAGTACCAATAATCAAATAAGTGCTGGTGATAATGCCTCAATTACCGAGGAATTCAAGACGAGTTTTAAATCAATGAAAGAAGCACCTGCCCCACAAACATCCGCGGTGGTGGTGTGGAGCAATAACGACGGCTATACCATTATTGTTCCAAAAACCGAATCTGTAAGTTTTACTAAAAACCCAGCCACCGGAAAACCATTCAACCCAGCCCCTTTAGCAGAAGCATATTTTGCACAAGAATTAACAATTGTTAAACAAGTATTTACTGACCGAGGATTTACTTTAAATAAACTTAATTCTATTGCTAATGATTATTTTTCCATTCAGGCATATGAAAAAGGTGACGAATTGTGCACTGCAACCATTGATATGGGAAATTACTCTTTAACTATAACCTGTGGTAATACTTTGGTGGAAGCGCAAAATCAACAATTTTCATTTCTAGATGCCCTTAAATTAAAAAATACTGGGAAAACAGTTAGCCTTATTAATCAGAACGGCTTGTTTTTTCAAGTTTATGTATCAGGAGGGCAAGGGTCTGGTGGGGGAGCCAGTGCTGTTTTAAAAAAAGAGGGCGATAAATACCGAGTTTTATTGTTTGATAACGGACTTCCTTCATGTGACACGATAGATAAAGAAAAAATTCCTTATGACATGCTGAGCATTTCTGGTAAAGGGGAATGTTTTATTAAAGGTGGTGATTCATTAACAAAAACACGTTTAGATTCAACAGTAAATTGGAAAACATACACAGACGCAAAGGTTGGATTTACTTTCAAATATCCAGAGGGCGCTTCAAACGGGGATGCATCAGGTTTAAATTATCACATTACGGTAAATGATTTGAATACCATGGTGGACATGCCTTTAGGTTATGATAAGGCTAATGCTTTAAAAGACAAAAAGGCTTTGTCTAATGGCGATCCAAGCACAAGTTTCGGTTGGTCCGTGAAGAACTCTTTGAAAATGCTAAATATTCCGAATGCTTTGGCAAAAGAACTAACTGTTCTTGGCCAGATAGATGTATGCGATGTGCAGTTTAGTCGAGAGGCGATTATCTACAAAGATAATTATCAAATAATATTATCTTGGTGGTATGGTGGTAAAAAAATAATTGAAAACAATCCAAGTTATTTCACAGAAGATATCAAGAATTGTGGATCGGAAAAAATGTGGAAAGAAGGGACAACTTTCTACACGGATCTTGTCGCCGGAATAACAGATTCGGTCAGTCAAAACTGGTTTATTGATTTTGATGAAATTGTTAAAACATTGCAGTTTACAAAGTAGTTAATTTATTAAGTTTAATTATTAAAATTATATGAAATCACAAATATGGAAAATAATTCTCGCAGTAATAATTACTGCTGTAGTTGTTGGAGGAGTAATTTACGTGTGGCAACATAAAACAGGCCAACCAACAGCATATGAAGCATATGAGGGGATAGATAACATTAGTGAAGAAGCTAGTAATGAAATTTCAGGAATTATTAAAAACTATCAAGAATCTTTAGTCGAGGAGACTGATCCGCTCTCTTATTCAACGACCGGTGTTTCCGCTTCAGTTTCAAAAAAGACAGGGGGATTCGAATATTCTTCTCAACAAATAAGAATGGCTAATGACTGTGGCGCACAACATAAGGCCGGCGATTTTGATAAGCTGGTATCAATATTTAGTGGTACAACAAAAGAGTTTTACAGCTTCAAATATACTGGTGCGAGCCAAGGACCCGATACATTCGTAGTCACCTTGTTGCCTAATAAGGCTGGATATACGTCTCTCGATCAATTCAAAAAAGATTTTGACGTATGTGAAGTTGGCGGAGACGCCTATCCGAAGATGCTTAATAGCGATTGGCTCCTCTTTGTAAGCTCCTGCGGAAGCGGTTTTGATGATGGTTCGGGCAAACCGGTTGGATGTGATGAGGTAAAAAAGGTTGTTGAACCAACTTTGAAATTGAATGTGGCAACTATGCCATCGGTTGCCGCAACGCCAGATTCCTCAAGTGAGCCGCGGGTTCTAGTAGCCACAGAAACGGACGCGTCGTGGAAAACCTACATCAGCCCGTCATTAGGATTCACTATGATGACTCCGACAAAAGGGCGCTATGCTCCAACATGGGAGATGAAGAGTTTTAATTTGAGCGATTCTCATGTTAGTAATGGTTGCTATTACAAATCCGACAACACGACAGAAGGTGGTAGCTTCGGTATAACACAGGATCAAATAAAATTTTGCCAGACAAGCACAGAGGATAACGGTGCGGGACAACATGATGTTATTGATGACTATGCGACAACGATCGGTACAAGAGTCGTCGTGATCGAATTCACCAAATCCACTGTGTCTGCAGACCTGTATAAAGAATTGGGCTGTGCAGAGAAACCGACCGAACAGTATTTCACATCTGGAAAGTACTGTATTCCATTTGTAGAGTCCGAGTATCAGGCGACACTTGATGGTATAGTTGGTACATTTGAAATGGACGCGGTTTACAATAATTAATTTAATAATTATAAATCATATGGATTCATCTAATTCTCCAACCACTAAACCTTTATATCGCGGAACCCAAATCGTTTGGTTTCTCGTTGGTCTTATTGAAGTTTTCTTTACGTTTCGTTTTTTATTAAAGCTCTTGGGCGCCAACGCCGGGGCAGGGTTTACGAGTTTTATCTATATTGTTACCAAGCCTCTGGTTGCACCATTTTCCACTGTATTTCGCATTAGTCAGGTGGAGGGCAGTTTGTTTGAATGGACCACTCTTTTGGCTATGATTGTTTATGGGCTGATTGGTTGGGGTATTATTAAACTTTTCTTAATGGGTAAGACTGTTTCTACTTCGGAAGCGGCGAATAAACTTAAATAAGAATACATAAATTAATCTCTATTTTATATGGAAAATAAATTTAAAAAAGGACTTATTCTTGGTGGTTTATTAGCGGCTGGAGCCGCGATCGGGTTTGCGATGAGCAAAGGTGGGCATGAGCTTACTGAAGAATTGCAAAAAGATCTTAAAGCTTTGTCTAAACGTTTAAAAAAGAATCTTAACAAATTACAAGATATAGATAAAAAAAGTTTTAACGAATTAGTAAATACTGTGGTTGAAGAGTATTCTAAAAATAAAGAGTTGGTGAGCGATGCTAAAAAAGCACTTATAGAAACACTGCAATCAAAGTGGCATGAAATGGAAGAAGAGTGTTTGGCTGAAGCAGACGAAGAGAAAACAAAGAAATAATTTTTTTGTTTTCTTTGTCAAATTTTTAGAACTAAAGGCATAATCACTTAAAGATGAAGCTTGTGATAATGTTCAGTTAAAAACCGTTTTCGTGATTTAGAAATTCAAACATATGTTAACAAAAGGATCAAAAATGTTTCTCGCGATACTGGTGACGATCCTTATTGTTGTTGGCGGTATTTATTATTATTCAAACGCGTATTCAATCAAACCGGAAACGCCCGTCGCGGATGAATTATTTGGTTGGAAATATCCGGTAGTCGAATTGCCTTCAACCGGATCAAAAGTACGCGCCTCTTCCGAGATTTCAGACATCCGGAATACGAGCGGTATGCCTCAAGGGCTTCCCACTCGCCTTAAAATTCCGGTAATTGGCGTAGATTCAACAATTGAAGACGCATACATTACCGCTGATGGGAGAATGGATGTGCCGGACGGTTCTAAAAATGTGGCGTGGTTTGCGCTTGGCCCTCATCCCGGACAGAAAGGAAGTGCAGTCATTGGGGGACACTTTGGGATTAAAAATGGAGTGCCATTCGTGTTTTATAGATTGGATGAATTAAAAGTGAATGACAAGATATATATTGAAAATGACAAAGGCAAGACTATTGCCTTTGTGGTTCGAGTAATTAAGTTACTCGATCGAAAGGCTGACGCAACAGAGGTGTTTACTTCTGACGATGGTTTGGCACACTTAAATCTTGTTACCTGTGAAGGAGTTTGGAATCGAAGTAACAATACGTATCCAGAGCGGCGAGTTATATTTACCGAGGCCGTACCGTAGGATAGATAAGAAAGATTGAACAAAAAATTATATACTAACATTTAATTAAAAATCTATGCAATTACAAGTATCAAAAGTAATTCTGGCTGTAATAGTTACAGCAATCATCGTCGGTGGCGGAGTTTATTATTGGCAAACTCAAAATTCCACCTTCGGATCACTGCTCCTCAAAAACGAAAACACAAAAGAAAAAGTTTTTGAATATTTTGAAAATAAAGATTATGCGACTGATGGGAAAAATATTTACATTAACGTTTATGACGGTGGAAGTAGTTGGATAGAAAATTATCAAATTGCAAAAAACATTGATAAAGATTCTTTTCAGCTTCTAAGCACTGGTTATAATAGCTATTTCAAGGATAAAAATGGAGTTTATTATAATACTTTTTCCACTTACGAAAATCTTGATGATAATATTAAATTTCTAAAAAACATCAATCCCGAAACAATTAAAATAGCTAGTTATCACTGTATTACGGACAAAAACGGTGTTTATTGTGATACTCCATATGATAAAATTGAAAAAAACATAGACATGAAAAAAGTTTTAGAAGCTGATCAAGAAACTTTTGTCTCACTGGGAAAAGAAGAAATATATTTCAAAGATAAAAATAATGTTTTTTGCAATAAGTATCAAAAAGGAATAAATATTCAAAAACTTGATAACGCAGATGTTGAAAGTTTTTCAATTGTTGCGAACAGTAGTCTTGATAAATTTGGAAAAGACAAAAACAATGTTTTTCTTTTGTGTAACAAAGTCGAAGGTATAGAAGATGTTGATTCTTTTGAAATAACACAAGGAAATAATGGAAAAGATAAATTGTTTGAATATACGATAGATGATAGCGGAACTATAACAAAGAAAGCACAGTAAAAATAAGCAACTATTAACTAAATAAGCATACACAATATGAATAAGTATAATAAGAATATAGTGGTCAGCGCATTTATTGGCTTTTTAGCGCTTGGTTTGACCGGGGCGACCTTTGCCCGAGCCGCAACCACAGTAGGCCTTGGCACTGCAGATAATTTTGCGGTCTTGGCCGGTACTACCGTTACCAATACAGGAGATACCGTGATCAATGGAGATCTTGGACTTAGTCCGGGTAGTTCTGTTACCGGATTTTTGCCTGGAATAGTAAACGGAGTACAACAGATAGCTAATGAAATTGCGCTTCAGGCAAAGGAAGATTTAATTAAAGCCTACGATCGCACGACCGGGCTAACACCAACCTCTACGATAGGAACGGAACTCGGAGGGAAAATTTTGACTCCCGGTATCTATGACTCCGCGTCCGGCACATTTGAGATAACCGGGACATTGACGCTTGATGCCCAAAACGATCCTAACGCCGTCTTTATCTTTAAGACTGCGTCCACGCTTGTTACCGCGGTATCGAGTAATGTAGTGCTCATAAACGGCGCTCAATCCTGCAATGTCTTGTGGCAAGTGGGTTCATCCGCGACGCTTCAAACTTACTCAACTTTCAAAGGAAACATTCTTGCGTTGACATCTGCCACAGTTACCACTGGTGTAAATGTTGAGGGTAGAGTATTGGCGCGAAACGGCGCGGTTACCTTAGACACCGATACTATCACCAAAACAACATGTGCGGTTCCTAGTCTGCCTAATACAGGTGAAGGTGACAGTGCTCCATGGAACACTATTATTATGACTGGTATTGGTATCGTTGCTTTGGCTGCGCTTATTATTGCTCTGAAAAAGCGAGCGATTTAAGCTACGCATCTTGAAATAAATAATTGAATACTACAGGGTGATATGCTCACCCTGTAGGAAATTAATGAGCTCTTCATAGAGGCGCGGGAAATATCCTGGCTCCTTCAAGGGCTTATTCATAGCTCTTTTACAACCTTCCAAAAAAAAGGACATACCATGTCGAGGTTCTTCAAGTTGTTTTGTTGTATGATCATTGTTGGTTGCGTAAGTAGTGATGCGGGCGTCTCGCCGAGTGACTCAGGTAACTGCGTTGGGTTCGCACTTCGTGTTCCGTACGATTGCCCGACGATTCAGGAAGCCGTTGATCAGGCACTCGGAGAGCCACTTGATGCTCCGCCACCGTTTACCACGGTTATCATGGTTGCCGATGGCGTCTACAATGAGAACCTCGTGGTGCACGAGCGCACCAGCGTCATGATTCTCGCAGAAAATTCCGGTGAAGCTCAGATTCACGGCGACACGATAGAGAGCAGTGTTATCACAATTGGTCGTGAGACTTCGCTTACGCTCTATGGGCTCAAGGTATTGGATAGTCAAATGCACGATGGCCCCCATTTTGAGACTATCGTTGCCGATGGCAGTGCGATGATCTATTTCGACTCAGTCGGCATCACGACTAGTGGTGGTACCTGCCTGTGGGCGAACTCCATCCGCAGCCTTACGATAGAAAACTCGACATTCGCGGGTGACATAACTGCAGAGTCCGGCAATTATGGTATTGTACTCCTTCAAGACGAGGACAGTGAGACAGCTCATATCTACCGGAATATGTTCCAGAATCTTCGGGGCGGGATTCAGGCCTGCGCGGGTACAGCGCCGTTGCGCGGGTACAATGAGTCTGGTAATGCCAACTCCTACATGCAAGTTGGGAGGCCATATTACTATGTCGACGTCTGTCACTAACGAAAGCAACTGCATTTCCTTGTAGTCCTTTCAACTGCGACGGGTGCACCTCGTGCATTTCCAAAACCCGTCGCACTTCTTCTTTGACCCTTGAGTATGTTCTCGAGGTTCGAAGGTGGGAGAATAGTAAAACATTAAAAACTCATTTATGAAAAATCCAAATTTTCAGAGCTAAAAAAACTATCGCTTAAAGACGAAGTTTGCAATAACGTTCAATTAAAAACCGTTTTCGCCACTCAGTAATTTTCTTGCTTTTTCTTGCCACAATGGTTCGTCTCGATTTTCCATTTCTAAAATATAATCCGCAATCAGTGATTCGCGTTCTTGTTTAGTGGGTAATGATGATAAATAATAAACCAACACATCATACTGAACAGACAGGCGTTTATTACCATCTTCAATTTGAAGCCATAGATTGTTTTTATATGCCCAAGATAAAAATTCAGGGTTATTTTTATTTTCTTCAATAATGCTCAATAATTTTTCTTGCACTGTTTCTCCTGATATTTCGGAATAATCATCTTTGGCAAGTAAATATTTGATTGGACCCAGCGTTTGATCTAGATATTCTCCAATATGTTCGGAGTCGTAGGGAATTTCCTGGACTGGATATAACGGGCGCATAGTTAACTGGATTTTTTCCGGATAATTTGCAACGTCCATAGCTGATACTGCATCTATAATTTTTTGTGACTCTTGAAATGATAGATCGGTTTTTATTATTTTGTAGACAATATATTGTAACGCGGTTTCTAATTTTGTTTTTTTTATTGGAACGAATTTGATCATCATTTGTTTAATAAATGTGGAATGATTATGGGCTCGTTGTGGTTCGCCAATAGTATACCCATGGCGATTCCTAAGCCATTGAAGTGTTTCAGTGGTGGGCAATCCCAAAATTCTAAAAATTCCAAGCGTCTCGGAAAAATTCACCACCACTAAATAATCAGCCTTGATTCCAAGTATTTTTTCAATTTGTTGAATGCCATATTCTAAACCACCAAGACCACAAGCGTTGGACACATAATAATCTGATGGGAGAATACCTGTGCCTGGTGGCAAGGGTGAGTAGGTGCCGCGCGGCACAGCGGTAATAGTGATAGTTTCCGTGTTATTATCAATGGAAATAAGTTGGATTGCGTCGCAGTGGCCGTTTTTTTGTCCAACCCGCGTGTCCAGACCGATGAATAAAATTTGTACCATTTTGTCTTCGCCAAAAGGATCAATTATTTTTTCTTCGGAATTTTCTATACGGCGAGAGTTGATGATTTCTTCAATCGCTTGATTATTAGCTTTCAAAAGGGCACGTTCTTTTGTCATGGTTTGGTACCATAGAAAACCTTTTATTGAAATAAAAAAACAAAGACCAGCGATGATTATTCCTAAAATAATGATAATTTTTTTGTATTTTTTTAGCATATTTGACCATTCTTAGCTTACCTTGAAAATAGGTAATTGTAAAATGATTATTTAAGTGTGATATTCATAGCGATTTTGTATCATTTTTGCAAAGAGAGAACCAAAGACATTGGTTTTTTTTATTTCAGTACCGGAGGTATTTATTTTTCAATTATAATTGGAAATATGATATAATACTTATAACATATGAACATGTCTAATAAAATTTTATTAGCGACATTATTTGTCGCGTTTATACTCGGTTTTATTATTATTAGACCAAACGCTGTACCGGCAGCCATGACGCCATCGCTTGGATTGGCAGAAAGCTATGGTGTACTTGCTGGTACTTATACCAACACTTCGGCGTCAACTACAATTAATGGGGATGTTGGATTTACCACCGGACCAGCCAAAGTTCCTTTGGGTGTACATACGAATTATGGGTCTGGTGTTCCTTATCCAGTGGCGCATACAACCGACGCCGCCAATGCCTTGACCGCTTTAAATACCGGATCATGTGATTTTAATTTTGGTTCTACAACTGATTTGAGTCTATTACCCCAACCATTAGTACCTGGAGTTTATTGTATTGCGGCTGCTGCTTCTATAGGAACAGGTGGAATTACCTTGAACGGTGCGGGTACATATATTTTTAGGATTACTGGTGCGTTTACTACGGTAAACAATTCTGTGGTTACATTAACTGGCGGTGCATCAACTTGCAATGTATTTTGGGTACCAACTGCGGCTACAACGCTTGGTGCTAATACGACGTTTGAGGGAACTGTAATTGACAATGCTAATGCGATTACTGTGGGTGCTCATACCATGTGGGTTGGCAGGGCATGGTCATTGGGTGCAGGAACTGTTACGACTGGAGGGAATGATACTATTGATGCAGTTAGTGTTACAGTACCGACATGCTCGGCACCTCAGCTTACTGTGACCAAAACAGTCATTAATAATAATGGTGGAACTAAGACAGTTTCTGATTTTCCGCTCTTTATTGATGGGGTTGGTGTGTCTTCCGGAGTGGTCAATACCACAACAGTAGGATCGCACACTGTTTCTGAAACTGCTGATTCCGGCTACACAACTATAATTAGCGGAGATTGTGCCGAAAACGGCACGATCAGTCTTGCATTAGGTGAAGTGAAAACTTGTACGATCACTAATGATGATATTGCACCCGCCTTGCATCTTCGAAAAGTGGTGGTTAATGATAGTGGTGGCACGGCACTCAACACTGCTTGGACTCTTACGGCAACTGGCGCAGGTGGATCGCCAACAAATTTAACTGGTACCACTCCGGTTGATAGCGGTGCAACATTTAAAGCAGATGCTTACGCTCTGGCTGAAAGTGGTGGACCTTCTGGTTATACTGCTTCTTCTTGGAGTTGTGTAAAAAATGGTGGCGCTCCAGTTGTGGGTGTTTCAATCGTGCTTGGTTTGGGAGATACAGCGACCTGCACTATTACAAACGATGATATTGCTCCGGTGGTTGTTCCAGCAACGCTTCATATTATTAAAACCGTAGTGAACAACAGCGGTGGTGTGACTACTGCCTCTGGCTTTAATCTCCATGTCAAACTTTCTGGAACCGATGTGGCGGGCAGTCCAGCAACTGGCGTCACTTCACCCGGAACTTCCTATTCTCTTTTAGCCGGCACCTACACCGTGAGTGAAGATGCAGTGGCTGGTTATGCTTCCACGATTAGCGGTGATTGCAACTCGAGTGGCGTTGTTACCCTAACTGCCGGTGCGGACAAAACCTGCACTATTACAAACGATGACATTTTTGTACCTGTGGTTATTCCGCCGGCATCAATCAATGTTGTTAAATTGGTTATCAATGATAATGGTAGAACCAAAACTATTGCCGATTTTCCGTTGTTTGTAAATGACACACCAGTTGTCTCTGGTGAAACCAATATTTTTTCCGCACCAGCCACCTATACTGTTTCTGAAACTTTAGATTCAAATTATACTCAGACGTTTTCCGGAGATTGTCCGGGCGGTATTGTGAATCTTACTTCAGGTGACAGCAAATTCTGCATTATCACAAACGATGACATAGTGGCATCGGTTATTCCGCCGGCATCAATCAATGTTGTTGAGGTAATTATTAATGACAATGGTGGAACCAAGACTGCTACCGATTTCTTACTGTTTGTAAATGGTGAATCGGTTGTTTCCGGCGCGACTAATACTTTTTTCGCACCGGCGGCTTACACTGTAACCGGAACTACTGATTCAGACTACACTCAAACTTTTTCCGGAGATTGTGACGCGAATGGATACCTAGATATTATTCCAGGTGACAGTAAATTTTGTATTGCCACGAGCAATGATATAGCCACGCCAGTGGTTATTCCGCCGGCACAAGAGGGAACGATTAATGTCACTAAAGTGGTTATCAATGACAATGGTGGAAATAAAACTATTGCTGATTTTCCGTTGTTTGTAAATGGTGAATCGGTTGTTTCCGGCGCGACTAATACTTTTTCCGCACCGGCTGCCTACACTGTGACTGAAACCATAAATTCAAATTATACTCAGATTTTTTCCGGAGATTGTGATGCGAATGGTCACCTAGATATTATTTCAGGTGACAGTAAATTTTGTATTGTTACAAATAATGACATCGCTGTACCGGTTATTCCGTCGGCGTACAGCGGTAGTTATAATACAACAACAAATATTTTGCCAGTGCCACCGCTTATTGATATGGTAAAAGTACCTGTTCCTTTGGTATTGCCTACCGGTCCCGGTCCAGTAATGTATACCTATACACTTCGTAATATTGGAACGGTTCCAGTAACTAATGTGACTATGGTTGGTGATACCTGCAGTCCAATAACTTTAATTTCTGGCGATACAAATAGTGATGCCAAACTTGATATGAATGAAACATGGTTATACACCTGCACGACAACACTTTTGGCAACTCATACTAATACTGTTGTTGCAACCGGATGGGCTAACGGTATTTCTGCAACGGATATTGCAAGTGCAACAGTAGTTGTTGGTGCGCCGATTGTACCGCCGTTAATTCATATAACAAAAATTCCAAATCCTTTGACTTTGCTTGCCGGAGGAGGTGCGGTTACTTACACCAAAACAGTTACTAACCCAGGAACTGTGGCTTTGAGTAATGTTCTGGTCATAGATGATAAATGCAGTCCAGTGAGTTATATTTCTGGTGACACAAATAATGATTTAAAACTTGATACCACTGAAACTTGGACTTACACTTGTCAAGCCAATCTCACGAGTACCACTACAAACACGGCAGTCGCAACCGGTGAAGCCAATGGCTTAACTGCCAGAGACTTTGCAATTGCTACAGTTGTTGTTGCTCCAACACTTTTTATGACTCCTTACGCAAACGAGGTTATTCCAACACTGCCAAACACTGGGTTTCCTCCGGAAGTGAAAAATATTTTGTGGAGTGTTGTAATATTGACTGATATTTTGGCACTAGTTTTAACTTCATTAGTAGTAGTTCGAATATTAAAAAATAATTAACATTAGAGACCACTCCCAAAACTCCATTTTCATGTCAAATTTTACTCCCTGAGCCTGTCGAAGGGGTAATGGTTCGACAAGCTCACCACATGAATTTGTCTAGATTCAAATAGGCCTTCGATAAGCTCAGGCACTATTTGATAGTTTTGGGAGTGGTCTCATTAGTAATAATATGCTTTTACTTATAGGATTTGTGCTCATCGCCCTATGGCTTCTCGGATTTGTTGCTTTTCATGTTATAGGATGGTTTATCCACGTTCTTTTGGTTGTTGCCATTATTGTGATTCTTGTACGAATCATCAGAGGGAAATAATTTTTTTGCATGAAGAAAATATTTTGTTGTAGTAATGAATTTTTATGCGATTAAAATTTAATTCATTAAAATGGTTGTTTTTTATTTTTAGCATGATGGGATTTACACTCTCTTTCATACTTTTTTTATTTCCGACAAATGATTTGTATGGTTTGTTTTTTAATGATAGTCAAACCTTTCAAAATCTGACTGATGGCAAGCAAGTTGCTCTACCTCAGCAAAAAGATTTTGGGTTGCCTGTTCGTTTGAAAATTTCAAATATAAATGTTGACACCACTCTTGAATCCGTTGGTCTTACTTCTGATGGAGCAGTGGATGTGCCAAAAAAACAGGATAATGCCGCTTGGTTTAATCTTGGACCGCGCCCTGGAGAGATTGGCAATGCTGTTATTACCGGACATTATGGCTGGAAAGATAAAAAACCTTCAGTATTTGACGACTTGTATAAATTACGCGAAGGAGATAAATTATATATTGAAGATGATCAGGGGAAGACCATTACTTTTGTGGTGCGCACAAGCCAGAGGTATGATCCAAACGCGGAAGCTTCAGAAGTGTTTGTTTCAAATGATGGAAAGTCGCATCTTAATCTTATTACCTGTGAAGGAGTTTGGAATGATGTTACTAAAAGTTATTCCAAGCGGCTTGTGGTTTTTGCTGATAAAGAATAGTTTATAATTTATGGGTCTCGCACCGAATAGGCTTTTGAGTTAAAATTTTTATTTTTGGAAGGCAGAATCGCTTTCTACCATTCTGAACGAAGTGAAGAATCTCGCGAGATCCATCGCTTCCGCTCAGGATGACCCTTCGGGTCAGTTTTGAAATTTGAGTTTTGGGTTTGTTTAGGGTTTAGAGTTTAGAATTTAGGGTTTTTACAACCTGAAGTATTATTTTACAGTCTCATAATTTATATGCCATTATCAGAATATCATAATAAATATATCAAAAGGACGGATGAAGAATTGCAAAGGCGGATTAGTGTGAAAGAGGAAGAGTTGAGGAAAATTTTTAGTGAGCTGAGTTATAAACCAACCAGCAGCAAAGTTCGCGTTGCGGTTTTAGGTTGCGCGGATCGTCGTTTTGTCAAAGGACATAAAGATATTTTTGAAAAATTATTAAGCAATCCGGTCGTGTTAACTACTTTTGACATTACGACTGATCATTTGCAAGACGCAGAAGGCGCGGTTCAGCATGATATAACCGAGCCGCTTCCTAATCCGCCGTATGACATTACTTTTGGCCACGTAGTTTTGAAATTTATTGAAACAGAAAAGCAGTGGGCAGTGTTGAAAAATTCTTATAATGCTTTATGCGCCGGCGGCATAGCGATTCATGTTTTTGATGAAGAAGATGTGACCACGGATTCTGTGCGTCAAACGGACGGATATTTTTCCGTGCCAATGGAAAAATGGAAAAAACTTCTCACGGAAAACAAAATTAAATTTCACGAAATGCGCTGGAGCATAACTTTAGAAAATATTCCGATTCCGATTCGGGGCCTGCAGGGCGGGGTGTTAGTTTTGATAAAAGATTAAAAATATGACAAAAAAGAAAATATATTTAATAATTTATTTTGTGGTTCTGGTATTGATTGGCGTTTTGAGTTATTTTATTGCTTGCAGTTGTGCAGTTCCAGGGTAGATGGTAATTTTTTTCATTAGAAATAGTGTTTGAGAGTTTGTTTAAAACTATTCGCCTATTCGCGCGAATAGGCGAATACTAATTTTGTAACTAAATATTTAATATATGCCTGGAGAAAGATTCATGTCAGAAGAAGAATTAAAAAAATGGGGAGTTAACCCGGAAGATGTCGGGGGTGAAGTTTTGATTGGCGGGGAAGAGGAGAATGCCCAAGGTATTAGTTTGGAAGAAGCACTTCGCGCTGAAGGCATTGATAATGAACCAAAAAAGAAAAAAACATTATTAGATCGGATGAAAGGAAAAGCGCAGGTTATAGCATTGTCTTTGGTTGGTTTTGTAAGTCCGGGTGCTGTTTTAGGGGCTCATACCGGCCAAAATGAAAGCCCGGCGCGTCTGTCCGGTGTTGAATTGGTGGAGAAAAAAACAGAGCTTCCTCGAGCAGTAAGAGAAATTTCATCATTGCTTGGGTTGGATAAAAATAAAATAGATGTTTCTCGACCGGTGGAGTTTCAAGGAGAGACAACAACAGTCGGAACTCTGCAAGAAGCTTTTGATGAGGTTATGACAAATTCATTAAAAGATGAAGCTGGCACTGGCATTGCGCGTTCATGCGGCAATGGTGAACAATGTTATCTTTTTTATGAAGGTCAAATTCATTTTTCTGATGGTTCATATGAAATTCTTGAAGGAATTACCGGTTTAACACGCGATGAACTTGTTTTTATGAAAGATGTGATTCAGACTGGTTATTTAAATAAGCCGGGAATGCGTTTTCCCGGGACAGTAACAGTTAGAGATGAGGTAGGTTATGGAAATTTGCCGAGCATTATGAGCGAGCAGGAAAAAAGAGATTTTTATGACGAGGTGCTGTTTCCAAGACATGTTCAAATGTTGGAAAATCAGATCCGAAAATTTGGAATTATGGAAATGAGCAAAGAAGATCAACGCGAAGCAAAAGCACTGCTCGCGGATTTAGTTTATCAAATTACCATGTCAGAAACTGCGGGTACAAATTTGGACATTGTTTATGGAACGTTGGAAAATTATAGAATTACAAAAAAACACGAGGATCCGCGCTTGCAAGAAAGAAAGGGCGAGGTGGTTCAAGTTAATGCCGCGCTTGATAAACTTTTTGATTTTTATAAACAAAAATCGCCGGAGAAAAGTGCGGAGTATGAAAAACTGTGTCAAAAGCTTAAGGGTTTGGTGGAACGAAAAGAACATGAACATTTTACAAAATTATTTGCCGAATTAGAAGCGCAAGCGCAGGATAGTTTTATTAATCGTGGCTCAGTCGACGGTTGGCACGCGCGGATGGAAGGGGAGCTTGCGGTTATTCAAGAGCTGGATAAAGATTTGATGTAGGGTGGATTTATATAAAAATTATCAGTAAACCAAACATTTATTTACTGAATTTTAAATATATGACAAATTTAAACATGAAATTATTTTTAGTGTTATTTTTACTAGTTTTGTTTGGTTTTGGTTGTGGTAAAACCGAACCGGCTTTTAATCGACCACCTGCCGTACAAACACCCACTAATGCTTTACCTGGCATAGATACACAAACCAACCCTTTGCAGGATCAAAGTGTAACATCTGCACAATTGCCACCAACACAAGCCCAAGAAAAAATTCCTTCCTCAGCTGAATTAATGGTCCAATTTGAATCGTGTACCGATAAGAAAGATGAAGTTTGTCTTGAAACATTATTAAGACGGTACACTTGCACGGATTTTGGTGGAAACACAGATTTTTTGAATCGTTGCTACTCATCTGCTCCATGGCAAATGAAAGGAATGGATTGTATGTCAGAATTTTTTATTACACAGGCAGGAGGGGCAAGTCTCATTTGTCCGTTGGTTAATAGAGATAAAAAATTTAATTGTGATTATGAATGGCTTGGAGAATACACTAAACCTATTTGTAAGAGGCATAATGCTTTTGTCGACGGGGATATTTCATGGTGTAAAGATCTTTTGTTGCTAGATGGAAATTTGTCAGATTGTTATGGTGCTGTTGCGGCAAATAAAAATGATTCTTCTATTTGCTTTTCTTCTAACTTGATGGATGATAGAGGATTAAATAAACGGTGGAGCAATTGTTTGTCCAGTATGGCAAAATATTCTACTAATCCTGAATTATGTAGTATCTTTATTAATTTGCCGCGATTTTCTGAAGTGAACAGTGATTCCGAGTCTTTTTTAAGGGATTGTCAAACTCGCACTAATTCTTACATTAAAATTTTGGAAGGTATAAAATAATGAAATATTATGAAATTTGATATCAAAAAAAGAATAAAAGAGGTTTTGGAAAAAGGTTACGTTATGAGTCTGTCCACGCGTGATAAAAACGGTGTTTGGTGTTCAGATGTAATTTATATTTTTGACAGTGATTTAAATATCTATTGGTTTAGCGATCCCGAAGCCCGTCATTCAAAAGCAATTCATAAAAATAAACAAGTTGCCGGAACCATTACAGTGAGCAGGTTAGGGGAGAATGATTTGGGAATTCAATTTTCAGGATATGCTGAAAGATTAAAAGGCCGGCGCTGGGATTTGTGTGTGAAACATTTGCGCAAGTGTTGCAAGATCGTTCCTAAAAAAGCCATTGATGTTTTGCAAGGGGATTGTTGGTATGCACTGCATCCAGAAAAATTCGGATTAATTGATGAAAAGAATTTTGGTTGGGACCGGCAGGAAGTTAGATTATGAAAAAAGTCACTGGTTTAATTATTTTTATTTTCGCCTTGCTTCCAATTGGCAGTGCGGTTTTTATTATTGTAAAAAATAGAGTGCAACTGCCAGCGACAGAAAAGAAAGTAGAAATCATTCATCACTCCACCATGCAAGGAATAGAATTTTTTGACGAGGCTTATTTAAAAAAACCGGAGTTGCCGGAATTACCGAGTGATACGCGCGGCGTTGTGGTGCCGCATCATTTGCTTCCTGCACCGATCACAGCCGGATTTTTTGACGGCGTTAAAACTTCGCCAACTCGGATTATTATTATTGGACCAGATCATTTGAGCCATGCTTCGGCAAACTTGGTGACATCTCGAGCTACGTGGAAAACTCCATACGGAGATATTTCGCCAGATGAAGAAATGATTGATTCGCTGGTTGCTTCCAATGTTTTGAAAATTGACGAGCCAATTTTTGATGAAGAATTTTCTGTTTCCGGGCTAACGCCTTTTATTAAACGATCTTTTCCCAAAGCAAAAATAGTGCCGATTTTGGTTCAGACCAATACATCATCTTCCACATTGGAAAAATTAGTTCAAGCCTTGCCAATCCTTGATTCAAAAACTCTTTTGATTGCTTCAGTTGATTTTTCTCACGGCCAGCCTGATTGGGTAGCGGAATTACATGATCAAAAAAGTCGGGCGATTCTTTCTTCGTTTGCTTACGAAGATTTAAAAGATATTGAAGTTGATTCGCCCGAGACTTTAAATGTTTTTTTGCAGACTTTGGAAAATAATGGCGTGCAAAAAATGTCTTTGATTGCCAATACAAACAGCGCGCTAGTTACCAAACAAAAAGATTCTCCTGAAGTGACAAGTTATCTTTATGCCGCGTTTCAACCGGGAGAAATTTCGCCGGACAAAACTGTCACCACGCTTGTTTTTGGTGACATGATGTTTGATCGTTCAGTGCGCAAATTGACGGATGTTAATGGTTTAGATTATGTGTTTGATAAAATTCGCGGTTATGAAGATCGGTTTTTTCGCGGTTTGGATTTGATTGTGGGAAATCTTGAAGGGGCGATCAGCCAGCCATTTCCACCAAACAAAGAAATAGATTTTGATTTTGATGATGAGGTGGCAACACTGCTTTCGATGTTTAATTTTGATGCCGTGAGTTTGGCGAACAACCATGCGCTTGACCAAGGCCGCGCTGGTTTTGAATCAACCCAAAAAGTTTTAAGTGAAGCCGGGATTGGATTTTTTGGCAATCAAACAAAAGATGATGTTCCGGCCTGGACAACCGAAGTACGTGGACAAAAAATTGCTTGGCTTGGATTTAATATTACAGATCATGAATTGAATAAAAAAATTGTAGAAGAAAAAATCCGCGAAGCTCGTGCACAAAATGATTTTGTAGTTGTAATGATGCACTGGGGTGCAGAGTACAAGTCACGACCGGCAGAATCAATTAAAAATCTTGGCCGGGAATTGGTGGATTTTGGCGCAGATGTGGTTATTGGCGGACACCCGCACGTAATGCAGGGGATGGAAGTTTGGAAAGGCCATCCGATTTTTTGGTCGCTTGGAAATTTTGTTTTTGATCAATATTGGTCAGAAGAAACAGAGCGTGCGCTTTCAGTGGGGTTGGCTCTGAATGGTAAAAGTGCCAGAGTTTATTTTTATCCTTTAATCAGCGAAAACAGCCAGCCAAGGATTGCGATGGGAGAAGAGCGTAGAAAAATGCTTGAGGAA
>Ga0209211_10004564_pt1 | contig 21420 bp, 23 predicted proteins | sample RifGroA2_FD_183992 | JGI IMG/M metagenome (GOLD analysis project Ga0209211, IMG submission 183992) | Groundwater microbial communities from Rifle, Colorado, USA - Groundwater A2 (SPAdes) (version 2) | ecosystem: Environmental > Aquatic > Deep subsurface > Groundwater | place: Rifle, Colorado...
GAAAACCATAAGAGTAAAATTAATCTGGAAATTGAAGGAAAATGATGTAAGCTTTTTCTGCTGAGGAAACTGTGACGTGGCGAAATACGACTTTATTTCACCCGGCGAGTTACGAGTTTATCGGGCAGAATGGGTTTTAAAATCATTTCAGGATGAGATCTCTGAGTTGTCACATGGATTCACCATTGCCGATGAGTTCACACAAAATAAAATACTCGCTGATTTAAAGAGTAAATACAGTTTTAGATTTTTTGATAGCATTAATACAAAGTTTGACACTCATGGACAACTACTTGAAACAAACGATAAAAAAAAGGCCTTAATTAATGACTATCACAATGAATTGAAGCTCAAAAATCTTATTGACTACGATCAGATTCTTTACACGTGTTATCATTTTTTGAAAAATAATCGGCAAGCAACTAAGTTAATTTCAAGTATATTTAAATGGATTATCGTTGATGAGTACCAAGATACGCAGGAGCTTCAATATAGAATAATTGGTCTTCTGCGAAGTAGAAATTCCGAGCTTAGAGTTTCATTTGTAGGAGACCCCGATCAGGCGATCTTCACCTCTTTGGGTGGCGTTGCCTATTCAAAAAGTGAATTAGAAACAATTTGTAGCATCCCATTAACTGAGCATAATCTTTTTGGCTGCTATCGTTCTTCACAAAAGATTATTGATTACTACAGTCTTTATAAAGGCCAGAAGGGCAAGATTATTTCCCTAAGCAACTCTCAATCTTTATCTACGATTCACTATGACAAGACAATTTCCAAGGATATATTACCCGCGAAGATAATTGCAGTTATTCGTCAGCAATTGTCTCTTGGAGTCCCACAGGATCAAATATGTGTTCTATCACCTCAGTGGGACAACCTTCAAGAAATCGTCACACAATTGAAAAAGGTCGCACCTGATCTTTCGCTAGATGCCCCCGGGGTCTCTCCGATCTCAAAGAATAGAGAAAATATCTGGTATCCTTTGTCAAAGATTTTACTAACGGACTCCAGCCCTGAAAATTTTAGAAAGAGGATAAAGTGGGCACGAGAAGTGCTAAAGTTTCTCAAGGAAATTTCAGGTAGCACCCTCACAACTCCTCTTCAGTTTTTAGAGTTTGCTAACTCATCAAAATCGAAAGCAGCTAAAGGCACAGATTATCTTAACGAATCCATTAAGAATGTTTTGAATCTTGCCAACATTGATATCAAGGCGAATCCTCTTATCGCCAACCAACTCTCAAAATTTCTGGAAGGAACTCAAAAGAGGGTCACTGATTTAGGCATAGATAATGATATAGAAACATTTAAAAGTTATTATCGTGAGAAAGCTGGAATTGTTTTAAGTTCATTTCATGGGGTCAAGGGTGAAGAATATGAGATTGTTATAGCAATGGGACTTCTACGGGGTAAAATTCCGCACTGGGATTGCATTATTAATACTTCCCATCTACAGGATTCAGAAGCAAATAAGCTCTTATATGTTATCGCCTCTAGGGCCAAGACGAGTCTATATCTCTTTAGCGAAACGGGGCACGTCACACAAAGCAGGAATCCATATGTTCCTACTGAACAATTTGCGCAGAGCTATCCATATGACAAATAATTTTAACTTTAGCCTTTGATCGCACGTTTTGATTCGAGCTTACCAGTTCACAAAACTTGAAAGATATTAACAGCGGTGCAGTTTTTCACCCATCTTCCGTGATATTTAAAATAAACCAATCTAAAACATTTTTTACAAGAGTATCATCTGCGGGAATTTCTAGATCATGCTCAATGCTATGACGAATTGAAATTTTAATAGCAGCTAATGCCATATCCCTTGTTTTCCAATCAACAACGATATGGTGTTCAATTTTATCCAGCATAAAGTGGATGAAACTGACAACCTTACTTTCTGCAATCCCTTGGGCGAGTAAGGCCGCTCCAATTTCTTCATTGAATTTATCAAAAAGAGTCGTATATATTCCCGTTGGAGTTGTTGCAGCAGGGATTGGAGGCTCTTCTGGCAATGTTTCAACGATCACAGGAACAACAGTTTCTTCAGCTTCTGTATCATCAATATCTATTTCATCGATCGGTGGTGGTATGTCCTCATGTTTAAGAAACTCTAGCGCTTGAACATATGCTTGACGATCTTGATAAAAAAGGATTTCGCTTGCTGATAAATTCAGCGTAAATTCGGGAAGGTTTTTTACTTTGAAAGAGACGGACAGGTCTCCTTCTTCATTAATTTCAGTCTCAATATGAGTGTAGGAATCAATCTTTTTATTATAGTATTGAAATTTTCTATGAGGTTCTCTTGTAAACAAAAGTTCAGGGGGGACACCTTCTCTCGCCTCGGCCTCTAGCAAAAAAGCTAAAATAGCGTCAGTCGTAAGTAAAAAGGCACGGCCACAACTTGTAGAAATATGATCGATGTACCCATCCTTTCCATGTGAAACTCTTCCTTCAGCATTTCTTATTGTGTTAAGGGCATCGGAAAGCTTGTTGTAACCAGATAATATTTTATCAAAAGTGCTAGCTCCTCTGGAGTGTTTCATTCCCAAGATGTCCAAGGCATTCACAAGATAGTATGTGGTTCCTTCATTCAAAGTAACATCCCCAAACTCAGAAAGAATTGTGATACAGACTGTTTCAAGAAATGATTTAGATATTTCAATTAAACTCGATCCGTTAGCAGTGTAAGTATTTCCTAAGTCGGTGTATAGCGCGCCAAGATTGGGAGCATCAGGCCACCTGTTCTTTGCTCTTGAAAAGCTTGGGGCTAACAAATCGAGGTCACTCACTGATATGTCTCCACACTCCATTTATCTGCAAGTTTTGTTGCTTGCGCCAAAACAAGGGCAACGGCTTCCTCGCTTTTACTTGGGGGATATTTATATTTCCTTAAAATGACTCTGACCATATTTCTAAGTTTTGCTTGAACACTCTCTCTGTACTGCCAATCAACTGAAGTATTCTTTCTAATTTTCTCAGTAAGTTCCATGGCTATTTTTTTTAATATTTCATCATCTAATTCCCGTGCTGCCTCTTCATCATTAGCGAGAGCATCATAGAAAGCTTCCTCGTCTCTGTTTAGGCCTAGTTTTTCTCCGCGCTTCATGGCTTCTCTGAAATCTTTTGCCATTCTAATCAGTTCTTCAATGATTTGGGCACTTTCAATTGTTCTATTGACGTAAGCGTGGAGAGCTTTTTCAAGTCTTTCGCTAAACTTTTTCTCTTGAACAATATTGGTCTTTAAGCGCGACTTAATTTCTCCATGGAGAAGTTTTTTAAGAAGCTCAACAGCAAAATTTTGGTATTTGGAGTTTTTCAAGCTTTCTAAAAATTTATCATCAAGGATGCTGATATCAGGAGCATCCATTCCAGCAAGGGAAAATATATTTTCAACCCCCTTGGAGACAATAGAATTGTCTAAAATCTGTTTCATCATGCCATAGCGTTTATTCTTCCTCATTCTATCGTCAGTATCGTCTGTCTTTTTAAAGGCCACCTTTACAGCTTGGTAAAAGGCTATTTCGTTTCTTAAAGGTTCAATGTCATCATGTGTGCTACAAAGAGTGTAAGCTTTATCGAGGCACAACACTTCATCATAAAATCTTTTCTTCCCATCGGTTAGCCCAAGTATGAAGTTGGCGACAGGAAGTATAAGACTATTAGGATCTTTTTCGAACGCCTTATAGTTAATTCCATGAAGCATGCCTCTGATAACATCAAGTTGTTCAAGAACAATTCCGAAAGATTGCTCTATTTCTGTAGTTACCCGCCCTTTACCCTTACTTTTTGAATATTTTAGAGTTGCATTTTTTAATTCTCCTGCGATACCGATATAATCCACAATAATACCACCTGTTTTTTCTCCAAAAACACGGTTGACCCTGGCAATTGCTTGCATTAGATTATGACCTTTCATTGGCTTGTCGATATACATTGTGTGACAACAGGGGACATCGAAACCTGTAAGCCACATGTCGCACACCAAAACAATTTTTAATTCATCACTAGGTTTTTTAAATCTTTTCTCAAGTTTTTTCTTTTTTGCTTTAGAGTAAATATGGGGTTGTAGATTTTTCGAGTCAGCAGCAGACCCGGTCATAATGACTTTCATTTGTCCCTTTTCATAATCCACACTATGCCATTCCGGTTTTAGTTTTTTGAAGGCATCATACATCTGGGCACAAATTTCTCTGCTCATGCAGACGATCATGGCCTTACCTTCAAGAAGCTCTGTGCGATGTTCATAGTGTTTAACAATATCTCCAGCAACTTCTTCAATTCTTTTTTGCGACCCTACCAATTTTTCAAGTGAGGCCCATTCGCCTTTCTCTTTTTCTCGTTCATCTAAATCTTCATCCTCGAGGATGTCCTCAATTTGCTGATCTACCTTTCTGATTACTTCATCGTTGAGATCAATTTTGGCAAGCCTGCTCTCATAATATATCTTTACAGTGGCCCCATCCTCAACAGCATCTTGAATGTCATAAATACTAATACATTTACCGAAGATTTCTTCAGTGAAGCGCTCCCCCTCAGACACAGGAGTCCCCGTAAAGGCAATGAAAGTTGCGTTAGGAAGTGCCCTTCTCATATTAGAAGCATAACCAAACTTAAATGTGTTTGATTTCTTATCCAGTTTTTTCTTGAGGCCGTACTGGCTCCGATGGGCCTCATCTGCCATAACAACTACATTGTGGCGATCAGAGAGTACAGGGAAGTCTGTCTCCTGTTCAAAAGTAGTGAACTTCTGGATAGTGGTGAAATAAATCCCCCCAGAGTTAGCCGAGTGTAGCATCTCTCGTAATTCATCTCTACCATCTGCCTGAGCTGGTGCTTGGCCTAATAGCTCCCTCGCGTGGTCAAAGGTCTCATAAAGTTGTCCGTCAAGATCATTACGGTCTGTAACAACCACAATCGTAGGGTTCTCCATTTCTGTGTGGTTGATAAGCAGCCCAGCGAGGCAAGTCATCGAGAGACTCTTTCCTGACCCTTGTGTGTGCCAGAATACGCCTCCCTTCTTCGAGCCTTTGGGCCTACTTGCTTTAACTATATTATCCGTCGCTGCTTTTACACCATGATACTGGTGATACCCTGCAATCATCTTAGAAAGATTTTCGCCATCATCTGCAAAGAGAACAAAATTCTTGATGTACTCTAAAATTAGATCATGCTGAAAAAATCCCTTAACAAGGTTTTCAACTTCAAATTCTAAAACCGGTTTATCATCTTGCCCCTTAATGGCCCTCCAAGGCATATACCGATCTTCTTCTGCTGTGAGGGAGCCAATCTTTGCCTTCCAACCATCAGAAATAAACAAGGCCACATTATAAATAAAGAGGTCTGAAATATCATTCTTATAAGTCTGGAACTGATTATAGGCATCCCATATATCGACATTCTGATCGCTAGGGTTTTTTAACTCAAAGACGAAGAGAGGAAGTCCATTTACGAACACCACAACGTCAGGTCTTCTATTCTCTTTATCAATAACAGTAAACTGGTTAACGACAAGGTAGTTATTATTCTTTGGCTCTAAAAGATCAATGATTCGAACGGAATGTTGCCTATCCTTGTCACCTTGCTCTCTAATGTCAAGCTCAACGCCATTTAGAAGATATTTATGAAAGGCTCTATTCTTCTGAACAAGATTTACTTCCTTAAAGTTAGTAATTTTTTGATAAGCTTCTTCAAGATCTTTTTCAGAGGCATTAGGGTTTAAAGAACGTATCGACTCTTTGAAGTGATCCTCAAGAACAACCTGTTTGAAGTTGGCTCTATACGGATTCCCAGCGTTGGGATCAATATCAGGGCCGAAGAGATGTTTGTAGTCCATCTCAGCTAACCACTTTACTACATAATTTCGTTCAAATTCGTCTTCAGTCATAATTATTCCGTTAATTAAGATTAAGTTCCCCTAGCACAATTTTGGGGAGAAAAATATTTCGGATACGTTCCAATATCCTTGCCTCAAGTTCATTTTCGATAATCTTGCTAATCATTGGAGCAAAGATCTTATTTAATTTATCCATGACTTCGTCAGGAGGTACCACGACTTTCGCATCAGATAAATGTTTCCGTTGAATATGTCCCATCGTTGTTGCCTTCGATTCAGCTATTCCTCGAAAAAACTTCAAATGGTAGTTACACCATAGATAATAAAACCATTTAGGATATGAGTCGGAAGTTACCTTAAAAAGGTGTTGGTTTAAGGCTCCTTGTCCACCACTCCAAATTCTAACTTCAAGAGTTCCAGACCAGGAAAACAAAATATCGCCATCGTTAACAATATATTCTGCGGGAAGATCTGATGCCGCAAGATCTGAGCCTTTCGTAGAATTTATTCTAAGTTGAGCGATTTTAATAACAGGTAAATCCCCCTCACCTGTAGGAGGATATTTTTGAAGTGCCAAGCCATTTAAAAAATTAGCAATCTCATCTAAGTCCTTAACCCTCCACCCCGAAGGAACCATGCCAATTGAAGATTCTTCAAAGCTATCAGGAAGTAGAGAGATAATTTCGTCATTTAGGCCAAAAGGTTGCTCACTTTCTGCTTTAGATTTTACAGTGCTAAAATCTATAAAAAGATCTTTGAAAATATTTACCGCTAAGTCTGTCAGCGTTTCATTCATTTTTTTATTAAGTTCAATTTTATCATCAAATAAATTTAAAACATGTGCAGCTTTTTTTTGATAATTAATATCAGGTATCGGCAAGATAAAGTTAGGAACATCAGCACATTTTAAACTGTCAAAGATAGCCCCCACATTTATATATTTATTAACTTGCTCCCACCATTGTGTTGATCTCAATAGCCAGCGAAGATATGGTGGATAAACTTTTGCCCCATCGGCTCTTAACAAAACTAAATTTTGTCCTAATGCCCATTTTACACCATCTGGCACGAAAGCCGTTTCACCTGGATTACATCTTCTTGATAAAATAACATCATTGATTTGTGGCTTAGCTTTTTTTGTCCACTCAAGATAATCATTGTAACTAATTCTTCGAGCTTCACGATCATTTACTCTTCCATTCTTCATCTGAGGGATAGCGATATATCTGTAGTCATCAAATGCCTCAGAAGGTGTTTTATGAACGCAGTCAATAAGAGAAACTCCAGCCTCAATAAGTTTTAAATACTCTAATTTTTCAGTCATTTTTAAACCCATTTAAAACTTTCAAAATTTCCTCTTGTAATAAAACTGATTTTGAAAACTGCTGGTTTAGCTCTAATGATAAACTTGCAATTTTGTCGGTATAGAGACCATTCTCTTCAGATGTTTCTTCTGCACCTACATAGCGTCCAGGAGTTAGAACCCAGCCACTCTTTTCAATTTCGCAACTTTTTTCTGACTTACAAAAACCAAGTAAATCTTTATAGCCGTCGCCAACCCTCCACGCATTAAAAACCTTAGCAATATCTGCGATATCATCACTCGTAAATGTTCTTAAAACACGATCAACCATGTGGCCTTTTTTCCTTGCATCAATAAAAAGAAATTCTTTCTGCCTATCTCTAAATTTATCATTCTTCTTTTTGTCTTTAGTTAAAAACCAGATACAGGCAGGAATTTGAGTGTTTGTAAAAAGCTGCCCAGGAAGAGCAACCATGCACTCCACAAGATCTTTTTCAATAAGAGCTTTTCTAATGTCTCCCTCGTTTCCTGTATTTGAACTCATTGAACCGTTAGCAAGTAGAAGTGCCATTGATCCTTTTGGCTTCAAGTGGTGTAGCATGTGAAGAATCCATGCAAAATTTGCATTTCCTTGTGGGGGAGTTGGAAAGTCTTTCCAACGCACGTCTCCCTCAAGACTAGCTTTCCACCATTCCTTCATGTTGAAAGGAGGATTCGCCATAACGAAATCTGCTCTTAAATCTTGATGCTGATCTTTAGTAAAGCTATCAGCAGGTTCTTTCCCAAAATCAAAGTCGATTCCCCTAAGAACCATGTTCATCGCAGCTAATCGCCAAGTGGTAGGATTTGACTCTTGACCATAAACAGCGATGTCGCCTTTTCTTCCACCATGAGCTGTAATAAATTTTTCACTTGAGATAAAAAATCCACCGCTACCCATCGCAGGGTCAAAGACTCTTCCCTTGTAGGGCGAAAGCATTTCAACAACAAGAGTAACGATAGATTTTGGTGTATAGTATTGGCCCCCTCTTTGTCCCTCAGCCGCAGCAAACTTTCCAAGGAAGTATTCATAGACGTGGCCTAAAATATCTTTGGATTTTAAGGTCTTATGATTAAAGGGAATAGTAGACACAAGGTCAATTAAGCTTGCCATATTGGCATCATCAAGATGAACACGCCTGTAGTCTTTGTTTAAAATATTTTTCAATTTCGGGTTGTCATCTTCAATCGCAATCATAGCTTTATCAAGAAGATCATCTACTCCAGCAAACTTTGCTTTTTCATTCTTCCTTTCTTCCCAAGGGAGTGCGGTTCCATTGCTTAGGCGACAGAATTTTTTTAAGTTCTCCCAACGGGCCTTTTCTGGAACCCAGAATATGTTTTTTTCAGAATAGTAATCTCTTATTTCTAGCTCACCATCAATGACATCATTATCGATATCAGAACCAAGAAAATAGTCATGTTTTGGATTTTTAAACATTGCTTTTAGTTCTTCTCTTCTCTCGTCAAAAGCGTCTGAGACATACTTGATAAAAACAAGACCAAGTACAATGTGCTTGTAGACGGCAGCATCGAGGCTGCTTCTTAATCGATCTGCTGATGTCCACAGCTTATCTTCAAGTTCTTTAAAAAACTGCTGTTCTTCTATTTGTTCTTGCTTGGTCATTTATTTTCTCCATTTAATTTAATTTTTTGAGTGCATCCATTGATAAGCCATGCGTCGATTTGACTTGTTTTAAACTTCCACTGTCTGCCGAGTTTATGAGCAGGCATTTTCCCATTTTCTACCCATCGATAGACGGATTCTTTAGAAACCCCTAAATGACAAGCGATCTCCTCGACAGAGAGCCATCTCTCTGTGCTAAGGGTTAAATTCATAATTTCTCCAAATTTTTTATTATGATGTCAAAAGGTAGTAGCTATGACAAATAGTTACAAATAGAATATTGTTCCAATTGTTGAGCATTATGCTCGGAGCCTGCGATTAATTGATAATGAAAAATGATTTCTCAAGAAAGTTGGGCGACCTTAACTTTTTCAAAATGAATATCACGTTCAATTCGAAGCCCTAAAGGTAATTTGATTGATTCAAGCTCCCTGAGCGAAAAATAACCAAATTCCTGCTCATGAAGATCAACAAGACCCCAAAAAACGAAGTCATCATCTTCCTGTTGACCTTCGACAGCATACCAAGTACCAGCACCACATGGATTAAAAAATTTGCACACTATTTCTTTCTCCTTAAGTGGGATAGATTCGGTTTCATAGATTTTAGGCAATTTCTTTTTGATTTCCTGGGTTAGTAATTTCATTGTAAAAGCTCCTTATAAAAAGTGATTGATTGTCATGCCAAAAGAGGCAACGAAGTCTTCCTGCACTCAAGGACAAAAATTGGGGGCGACCTCCAGGGGGAACCGATTTTTTCCTTGAATGCAAAGGAAGCGCAGTGAACACTTGGTCTACACAATCAAAATCACGAGCTTTAAAAAGAGCCAGATGAAATATATTGCAAGGAGCGAGCCAGAATTCGCCCCCACATGATAAGGAAAATAATCAGCATGAGGGCTTCCATAATTAGAAGCTCCCAAGCAGATTGTTGATAAGCTTCAACTTTTCTTCTGTAAGACCCCGCATTTTGTGCATGCTGGCCTCAATTATTTCGTCCCTAAGAACTTCCTCTTTCATCAGGCGATAGAATTCCTCCATGCTGTGGCCATAGCTTGAAACAATATGCCGGATGCGTTCCTCATTAAGTTCAATCCTGCCATTTTCGATGTGGCCTATGGTTGGGCGAGACTCACCACAAACCGCGGAGGCCTGATCTTGTGTCAAATTTTTCATTTGCCTCAAAATTTTAAGGACTCTTACCTCTTTGGTGATAATTCGCCTGTAGCTACGGCGGTCGGCATTTGAAAAAACACTTTTAGCCTTCCTGTTCCGGCTGATACCTTTACCTCTTTTGATTTTTTGATACTCTTCACCAGTTAAATCTAGTGCGATGAGGAAATTGCTAATTTTCATCTCATCAATAATGGCCCTACCTGACTCATATTTTTTTATGGCCTCAAGACTTAAACCAAGTCTTCTGGCCATCTCAATACGAGTTACCTTCATCATTTCTCTGGCCCTCTTTAGCGCCTTAGCGTGAGAGAGATTCATCGTGTTTTTGAGTGTCGAAGCTGTCATTTTTACCTCCTAAAATGTTTTTTCTGCCAGCGTTCGCTCTCCAAACAATTCTCAATGGTTAATTCTCCAAAATGCCGTTTTTCATGTGTGCATCAAAGGTACGGCGAAAATGGGGGTACGGTCATAGCCAAATTTATAGCCAAAAATAGCAAACCAGAGAGACCTCTGGAGACTTTGACCGAAGCGACAGATGAGGCAGTGGAACAACTTGTTGATACTGTTGTTGATTTTATTTTGAGTAGTTAGCTATAAGGCTAAAAAAAGGGCCGATCATTGATCGGCCCTCTCTAGAAATTTGGTGGAGCTTGCGCAAGCGCAAGTATATCCACGTGTTACGTTAGGCCAGTTGACATCAGAGCGCCCGACAGTCACGTCGGGTCACATGCGAGAAGAAAAAAAGCTAGATTACGTCTGACTCCAATTTGGTTACTTTCAATTCTCCATTCTTATCTTGATGATTCTGCGATATGCCTTCGTATAGATCGCACTAACTCATCACCAATAGCTACGATTGATTCAAGTTCAACCTTATTATCTAATGGAACACCATGAACATGATTCTCTACAGGCCCTGAGAATTTTGTAATTCCCATAGATTCCATTGCTGTTAGTTTATAATAATCTTCGTCCATTTCTGGATCAACGTGAGAACCACCATCCTGATTAGCTACAGCTAAAACAAGTGATTTTCGTGTAAACTTCCCCCCCTTCCTATCATTCAGGACTACCTCATTCCACCAATCGTCAAATGTTAAATGCTTCGCCAAGTTGAGTTCCAGTGGTACTTTTCTTTCATAAGTTGTTTTACTTAATTCCGGAATTGGATCAACATGCATTTTAATTCCTACTAATCCATGAAATGAAAGTAAATTTCCTGGGGCATCTTTAAAGGCTGTGCTTGAATACTTTAGTCGAGATTTTAAATTAAGTTGCTTTAACAAACTATGGCTGCAATGAGTGTCATGCACAAGTATTCTAATTGCTGCCGCAATTCTTTTTGCTTCATGAAGAGTCCCTAGATCGTACGCGTTGATAGAAGATTCGATATTCGCTAGTTGTTCATTAAGTAATTCCCAGATTCTCTCTCTTGGAACAATGACTCTGTTCTTTTTCGTTTGCTTTTTATTCGCATTTAATTGAGCCAACCTTTTCTTCTCTTGCTCTCTCGTTGCCATCCTCTACTCCTTATCACCTCAAGTGTAACCATTCATTAATTAGCATCGTAGCTTGAAGTTTTTTGGCCTTCAGGTAGCTTCACTCAATGCCTATTTGTTCTATTCACAATATCAAACCTTATCTATGTCAATATTACACAACTCATATATGCTTTTAATTAAAGTTAGATTTCCACAAACATGCTTATGTGGAATTTTTATTAAATCCTTTTCATTATGATGTCTAAGTAAGGGAGAGGTATTTGAGATTCTTTTTTTTAAATCAATAATTCCTAGCAAACTCGAAGACAAGACATCTCGGCCCTGAGCTGGCTGCAACTTATTCATAGAATAGCCACCCGCGATCCCAATACAAGATTCGAAAAATTTACGACTACTTACTTCCTCACAAGGTAGCACTTTTACAGAATTCCACGTTTTCCACCAATCATTCTTTCTAGACCTTTGATGTTCATTAAAACGCTGGCGAAGTGTTCGTTTTGTTTCACCTACATAGAGTGGGGTATCATTTTTTTGATAGAATGCATAAACCCATCCCGAATGTTTTTTAACAACACTGTCTATGTGACTGTAGTTATTCCATTCATTTTTCGTAATGTGAAAACCATTGGAATGAAAATACTCGTACAAGGAAAGGACAGCTCCAACAAGAAACTTTTCCAAAGGTTCCGCATTGCCCCAAGCTTTAATCAACTCCTTGGCATATTTTTTTTCTTTCTTGATCATTTTTTCGTGAGTTTTATCCATTTCCGGCCTATATCTTGAACAACTTTTTCTGACCATTTTCTTGTTTCATTGGGAACTGGAATTTCTAGTTTCCTTTTACCAATATCTAAAGCACTGAGATTTTGAAGCATGGACATATAAGCACCAGATAAAATTAATGAGAAATAAATCAACCCCAATATTTTGTTATCAAACCAGTCCATCGAACTATTTTTGAATCTCTTCTCCAAATACTGTTGATAATGCTTCAACCGGCATTTCAGAAATAGACTGTTTCTCTTTTAAGAATATAAAAAGTTGGATAGCTCCAGATGCTGCAAAATTACGAAGGGTGCAATTCACTCTTTTTTGATTTTTTTTATTCTCAATTTTTTTGGAAATTTCATCAAAGGATATTTTTCTAACCCAAAGGCAATCGAAATCTATTCTGAAATTGACCCAATACAAATAATCAAATTTTGCATTGGGATTAATTGTCGTAGCCCCACAATCATCACTTGTTGCTTTTACTTCTATGCAAAAATTATTAACTGGATCAATCAAATCGAATTCGCGTTTAACATTCTTAGCTCTTTCGAAGTTAAAAAGATAAGCACAAAGCGTCTCAGTAAAACCTTCAGAAAGCCTTGGAGCCTTACCGTATCCAAGCTTTCGATGCATGGTTACCAAATCTTTAAACAAGAAGTAATAATCGAGCAAGCCTTTAAGAATGTCTGTATTATTGTAAGTCATAATCGCCCTGCTTTAACTCATATTTTCGATTTGCTGAATATCAAAACCTAAGAATCTCATTATTTTAGTTTTTCGCCCATTGAACACAGGAAGATTTTCGCGACTAACCCAGGCAATGCTTTTACATCTGACAGTTGTCTCCTCTTGTCCTAATTTCCGTCCGAACCGGAACTTTTAGACTTTATGCGACAACCATTTGTTCTTTTCCAAAAAATTCTTTTTTCAGTTTCGAGGAACGTTTCTTTATTTCCTCGTAGGCCCCGTCCATATCTATTGAGACACCGTGTTTTAGTAGGGCCTGGATGAAACCTAAAATTCTTTCTTGTGAAAATTCTTTCAGATTATAGGCAAAAAGTTTGCTAATTTCAGATTTGTTTACGTCGATAATCTTTGCAATATCCTTTTGCTTAAGATCGTTGGCCTTTGCATACTTTATAATCTCAGTGCAGAACTGAAACTTTTCAATTTCGGCAAAGGAAGCAAACTGCGGGATGTGAACTGGAGTGATCTCACCGCTTCCAATTTGTTTGTCTAGTTCCTTCTCATCAATTGCAAATTCATCAAATTTATTTTTCATATTTTCCTCAATAGACGGTTACGACAATTCCCTCGTTTTCAAAATCTTCTGGGATATCTATAACCATCTTTTTCTGCTCTCCGCTATAAGGGTCATGGACGATGGCAAAATATCTCGTTCTTTTTTTGCCTCTTACATCCATCTTATTTTTGTTTCTCCCTTCCTCCCATTCGATGCTGTAGTACCCAAACTGCTCAAAAAATTCGACGATATCTTCCGCTGTGTAGTTGCTCCGTCTTATCGAGTTGTAGTCATGTTTTTCAGCATTCCAACCTCTATTGATATGCTCTAGGTCAAACTTTATGGTTTTTACTTTATGCCCATCAAATTCAACCTCTCCATCTAACTTTCTAGCGACAATATTCTCTTCTTTCACAGCAGCCCTTCGGTTATATTATAGCAAAAGTTGAGATATTTCTCAACTTTTAAGTTTTTTATTCAAATATCAAGTAGTTAAGCCATCTAGCGGCGACATAACTTACTGCTTTTACATAACTACATCATTGGACGCTAACTACGCCCTATGGATGAATGAATACATATCCAGAATTTCATTACAAATTTTTGAATCAAATTCTAGCTCATCGGCACGAGCCATGAGTTCCTCGTGAGTCGCTATATTGAAACGGACGCAATACTCGTCTAGCTTCGCTTTGTATTCCTTCAGTGCTACATCATATTTGATCACTGGGGCGTTCATCCAAGTGGTCATAGCAGCTTTTCGATCTTCATCTGTTATTTCAAATTTTTTAATACTCATAAATGTTCCCGTTAACTGCAAAAAAACTGACGAATGATAGCACTCAAAAATTGTGAAGAAAACAAGGAGGAGCTGTTTCGCTCCTCCCTGCTATTTATCTCAATTTCAAAACATTATCAGTACCCTGCAAATTAGGCATTACCTTAAAGTCGTCAGTCACTCCCTTTACATCGACGCCCGCCATGCGGACGTAAATTTGAAAGGTCTTGAAATCGGCCCAGCCTCCCATCTTCATAACCTTGGTAGGTTCAACACCCGATGAAAGAACATGAGTAGCAAAGCAGGCCCTGAGGGTGTGAAAATTTACATATTTTTCAATGCCAATTTTCACCAAAAAATTCCTCAAAATTTTTCCTGCCGCTCCTTCCTTCCAGCCAGATGCTCTAGGGAGGACATATTCTCCATCTAAGCTTTGTGTCTTCAATTGAATAAACACATTTTTTAGATCAGGAGAAATGTGGGCGTTTCGCCATTCGGAGTTTTTGGTCGATTTCACCCCTTTAATCCGCGGGCTGTAGGACTTCGTGATTCTGACAATGTTGTTATCAAAATCCACATCGGCCCATTTCAATGCATAGAGTTCACCTGAGCGCATACCTGTTAAAATGGCTACTGCCCAAATGAGCCTCCATGGATGATCCTTAACTTCCGCTTCATAAAGCAGTTTTTTGATTTCCTCAAGCGTTAGAATTGGTTTGTACTGATTTTTTTCAGATTCGATCTGAATCCCATGAACAGGACTTTTTACTTCTTCAGCAATCAGTCCCTCTTCAGTGCCCCAATTCCACATTCTATTGATAATCCCTTTCACATGTTTAATGCGACTAGAACTATAGGAATCATTAAACAAGGTGTTTACGACGTGACGACCGTCGGCCCGGCCTAAATCGCGCAGTCTTTTATCCATCCAGACATGCGTATGTTTGTAGAGCGTGTTCGTGTCATCAACTATGGCCCCGCGACAATATTTTTTGCCGACAAGTCCACTTTTGGCACTGATCTCCCAGCGATAGATCAGCTCTTTCCAAGTGATCCCTTTCGCTTCAAGACGCGCTACTTGCTCATACACAAGTCTGGTAAGCTTTTTTTCTTCTCGTCTTGCCTCAGCTTCATTTTCGATTCCAGCTTTTGATCGCTGAACTCGAATGTTACAGAAACGATTACTACGTTCTTGGATGTAAACCCTGTAGTAAGTCTTTCCGTTTTTTTCATAACTGGTAATTGCCATAGACATCTCCTTTGTTAGTAAAAAGAAATATCCAAGGCTTGTTCCAGTTCTACTTTTTTGAAGTAAAGGCGGCCATGAAACTTTCTGGCCCGCAGTTGTCCCCTGCAAACCATTTGTCTTATGCCATCCCTTGTCTTCCGCAAGTAGTAAGCCGCTTCGGCTGATGTCAACCATTCTAAATTTTCAAAGAGCAATGCTGACAACTCTTTAGAGGTATCAGCATTAGAATTATAAATCGCAGGGCTAGCTTTGTAACCAGCGTTTTTATGAACTTCCATCTCGACTCCTCTAAAGGTTGGAAAATCCGACAAGCTTGGCATGAACCTCCTCAAATGATTTTTCTTCTCTCTGTTTGTTGGTGTATGTTTTCACTTCCTTACGGCCCTGCACAAAGAGTTCCGAACCTTTTTTGAGCTGGACACTGCAAATCTCGGCTTGCTTTCCCCACACGATCACGCGTTTCCATTCGGGGCCTTCTTGACCTTCCTTATCTACGGCAAGCGATATTGAACAAACCGCAGTCTGTTTTGGCGTGTATCGCAGCTCTGGATTTTGTCCAAGTCTTCCGATAAATACTTGCATTACTTTTTCCATATACATTTGCTCCTTTTTCTAAGTCGTTATAAATGCGTACATTTCGATAAATCTAGAATCCGTGCTAAAATCTAATGGTGAATTTCAAAGGTTTTATCAAAAAATATCTCCCGCTACTGAATGGATAGTTGTGGCCGCTGTTATTACCCTGTTCTTTTTTAGAGCCTTTGGTACATTTTCACGCACTTCCTCTCCTTGGAGCCTTCAAGATCAATCCCACCCTGAGTGTCGAATTGGGCCTTGTAAAAAACTCCCCGATGGACGTGTGATAACAACTATTCGTGATTAAGTAATTCATGGGTAATAAGCTCTAATCATTTCTTAGCTCCCTCTCAACTTATACCTAGCTTCTTCACTAAATATTCACCCAAGGAAAGATTTATGCCGGTCTTCTTGTTGTGATCATCCAAGGCCCTTGTCACTTTCTCCATTTCGCTAAGACTGCCTTCTTGTAGCTTTTCAAGGTCTTTTGGCGATACCTTGTCGATGGCAAAAAGCGCCAGGTCCTTGAAATTAATTTCCTTGCCATACGATTTTTGATTCGCCGACTCCAGCAATTGAAATACTTTCTCAAGGTTTTCTTTTTCCTTGGTCAAGTCCACAAAAAACTTTGTCTGTTCACGATTTATTCGGTACTCCTCCTTAAAGTCTTTTGGTTTCCTGCCTCTTTTTTTCGCACTGACTTCGGCCTTTCCCTTTTCCCCTTCTTCATTTTTTAATTTCAATACTTCACTCATTCTTTCTTCCTCCTTGTCATATCCTCGCCCCTGCCCTTTTCTCTCCACTCGGCAATAAGGTAGCTATTTTTGACCTCCTCCTATCTACTTGTAGAGAGGGGGAGGTCAAAAATAGCGGACGCAATTGCCCGACATCACGGAAGAAATTGGCAGGGGCGAAATTTTCGTTAACCACATTTAACTCTCATTTAACTTTTACACTCCAAACAAATCCCGAAAATTTTTCTCTTCTCCCATGTAGAGGCACCTCGATTCCTTATGGTTGAATTTGGACATGGAAAGTTCCTTGTCTAATAGAAGAATCACGGCCTTTTGAACCTCGGCGTTCATTTCACCTAAAAATCTGCAATACGTTTTGAACAACGTTTCCTTGTTGGTGATAAAGAGCACATAATGAAATGAATTGCCCTTGGCGTAGCGACGAAATTTCTCCTTGATTCGGTCTTGCGATTTCTGCGTGAGTTCTACCTCGATGGCGAGCTGATAGTTTTCATTGTCGCGAGTTCCAGTTATGGCCGCATCAGGAAAAATTTCATCAGCGGAAATCTGATGAAACATTTTGCCATTATAAAATCCAGAGAACTTGCAAAACGTTCTCAGTACCGTTCCGACAATCAAATCATGGGCCACATTCTCATCGGCAATCGGATAGCTTTGGTCGTAGTTCGTAAGGGTAAATCCTTTTTGAGTCAGGAAAATGTGTTTGTTCTTTCCTCCTAATGACACACCTTTGATCATCCCCTCTTGTTCCAATTTTCTGACCTTTTTAAGTAGGTTGTGATAACCAAGTCTGAAGTTGTTTAACTCCGACAAGCTCTTCATGTCTAAAACCTTCCATTGGCCAAGCAAGTTAATAATGTCTTCATAAGGCCCCTCGGGAACAAATTCTGTTTGCATCGCACCTCCTTTAAACCAGTGTCTTCCGTTTAAATTCCGATTGAGTGTCATGCTTAATCGGGGTGGCCACCTCCTTTTTTATTGCTTTGACATTTTCCTGAAGAATTTCAGGGTCGATATACTTAAGGTTGATGAGATCAATTTTGGTGGGATAGTGGCGCAGTAACACGCATTGACCCACATTTAAATTTTTGATGATGTTCGAGTGGACAATTAGCTCCTCTACCACCCGCTGTGATCCTTGCGCCTGCTCTTCACCATCTTCCATCCTTACTGTTTGCTTCTTGGCCTCCATTGTGCCAATCGAGTCAGAAAACATTTGGGCACCTGACTTGATTCTTTGCTTTAAGACAAACCAATTGGCCGTGTTTTCCAAAACCTGAACACACAGGTCGGCATCATGTTTTGCGATGTCACTTGGAGACTGAAAAGCAAAGGTCAGCTCCATTTTTGCCCCACGAACCTTATTTAGAATTTCGATGAACTCATCCGTAATGACGGCAGAAAGCTCGTCAATATAGATTGCCATCTTGCCAAGGTCTTTCTTCCCTGACGGTGAAATCGTTTTGTAGGTGTCATAGGCCGAGTAAGCAATGTCTCCTAAAATTACTTTGCCAAGGCTTCTGGCAATTTCAGCAAAGCCCAAGACCGAAAGCCCGATATACACGCATCTTTTACTTTCTCGGATGGTTTTAAATGACAGTGCCTCTGGCCCCTTTAATTTGGGGCCGAAGTCAGACCTAATAAATTTCTTAAGACGTGACTCAATACCTTTAATGTCATCTCTGGTATATTGAGAATCATCTTTTTTCTTTGGATCACTGATTTCCAAAAGCATCTTATGGATATTTTCAATGCAGACCTGGCCGTCATTTTTTTGAAGTGAATCAATCGCGTCTTCCAAGGCATCCCGACAAATCTGTCCATAGTGTTCTTCTGTCCACTTAAAGGCATGATAAATTCTATCCGCAATGTTAGTGCTGGTGCCATCCTTCACCGGATTTAAACAGCAAGCTCCCTCGCCATTCCAGTATTCCGAGAAAACGTAAAATTCTCGCCCTGTCCATTTGCAAAGATTGATGAAATTGATTAACGATTCATTGTCGCCCTTGGGGTCTATGTAAACCACGGGCTTTCCTTGCTTCATGTCCTCATACATAAGATTATCAAGGAGTACCGTTTTTCCCGAACCACTGGCCCCAATAACTGCCGTGTGGGCCGCACGATTGAGTTCGCTTCCCAAAAGATTGCGTTTTCTTGTGACGGAATACCCGATGGCATCATCTAAAAGAGTGGTCCGCTTATTATTTAAATCTTTCCGCTCGATCTTCTTTATGGATTCGTTTGGTTTCCTGCCAAAAAGATACCTGTTTATGGCCCAATCAGCGGCGTGCCCCAAAAGCTCAACTACTTTTATAAGTAAAATTGAAAGGCCATCGACAAGGGGAACAATAAACTCCCCCATCATGGGTTCACTGGATGATTTTTTATTCTTCAACGGCTTCTCCTTTAATGGCATCGGGACTGTCGCCATAAGCGTGTTCATAAACGTCAAAAGCAGGAATGTAGAAGGTCTTAGCTCCATTTTTGATGTAGCGTTCTTTGGATTGATATTTAATGAGATATTGCTTCCCTACCTTATCTTTTAATTTTTCAGGAAGTTCTTTTACAGGAACCTCGTAGGCCTCTTGTTTTGATAGACTGGCATCAATTTTTAAGTCCCCTAGGCCAATTTCAAGTTCTCGGGGATCAAGCTTTGCCTTGGGGGTCTCATCCATCAGCATGTTTTGAAGCTTGTAGTTTCTTGGGTCGTCCTGATAGAGGGCATATCCAGTGAGGGCCGCAACTCCTGCGCCGATCAGTCCAAATACCGCAGCGTTGGCACCTCTGCTTGCTTTGTTGGGACTCAGCATCGCGCCCGCTGTGGCCCCGGCCATGCCGCCCGCCAGCGAGCTGTAAATTATTGTCTTCTTCAGGCTTGAGCATGAACTCAAGAGAAAACATAGAAAGATCAAAAAAGGCTGCTTCATCTTTCTTCCTCCTTGGATAAGTTGATTGTCTGATTAAAAAAGGCGAGAACTTCTTTGCCGGAATTCACATAGGAGATGGTGAGATTTTTCTCCCCAGACTCGGCCACTTTGTCACGCACGTTTCCGGCCACGCCGACAAGGCCCCCTAAAACTTTGTTTTTGGCGTTGTTGCGCTCAACTTCGCCAAACGGAGTCGTGATCCTGTCCTTGGCGACATCCAAAACGCCCTGAAGAAATGAAGCAAAGGAAGACGTCAAAAAGGTTTTCTCTTCGCCAGAATAGTAATAGTCGGCAATGATTCCCTCGGCCCCATCCAAGTCCCAAATATCCACATCGACCTTGAACTCCTGGCCATCCAAGACCATTAAGTCACATTGTGCAGGGACTCTTTTTTCAAAACTGTAGCCAAGACACCTGATCTCAGCGTTTTCCAGCTCCCCGTCTGTTTTTAAACGCACAATAAACTTAGAGGGCTTCACATTCATGGCCAGGACAGAATTAAGAAGAATCCCCTTAACCCGAGTCAAGGCCATTATTTTTTCATCAGACCGTCTGACAATGATATTCTTTTCCTGGCGTTCAAGAAGGGATGCGATATTTTTGTCACCCTCAACAATGTCCCGCATGGCCATATCCAGTGAATTATTGCTGGCCCTTGGTTTGGCCCTGCCTTGCTTGACCTCTTTTGGTTTGCTCTTCTTGTACTGGTATCGCTCGGACTCTGGGATATCAGAAAATCCCGCCCGAGCGATCATGGGAATTAAGAGCAGTAACGCCCATTTCATAGGGACCGCCCTTGGTAATAGATCATCTTGCCGCTCAAATAGATGGGAGGCCCTTTTGAAAGGTATGATTTGTCTCGAACGGTCAGGTCGTTGACCTTGGCCGGATTTTTTCCTTTGTTTACAAAGAAGAGCGATTTGGGGCATTCAAAAAGCTGGTAGTCTACGGTTTCTTTAATGAGGGTGAAATAAGAACAGGTTTCGGCCTCCTTGATTTCAATGTCCTTATTGGAAATTTCCTCATCATAGGCCACATTAAAATGAAACTTCTCGTCCTTTACAAAGGCGATAAAGTTTCGATCAATCCCCTTGCGCTTGGGCTCAAATACTAAACTCTTTCCTTTATTGAGATCATAGATTTTAAAATCGCCTTCCTGCCCGCCGACGTAATCATTAACTTTGCTGGAAAAACTCACAGAAGTTAGATGCATCATGGAAAGAAATATGGTGAAGATGTGTCCTCTGATAATGTAATAAATCATAGATTGGCCTCTACTTGATAGGAGGATTCAATCTTCTGACCTTTCACGTCCACGATTCGATGAAAATGGGGAAAGTTGGTACTCTTTTCCAGGCCCACTCTAAAACTTCTAACCCCCTTGTCATCTTTTGCCACCACATCACAATTTAAACTGTCGAACACTTTGACCAACGTGATAGATTCGATTTTAAATTTCTGGTCGCCCACTTCCTTTAAAACATCACTATTAAAAAGCTCCTCGGTCGCGCCATTATTAAACAAGGCCTTCATGCCGTGATAACAGGCCTCAAATGGGGTGTACGCGTCCTTTGTATTGCTTTTGCCGATATATATTCCTGTTACGAGAATAATGAGGTGTAGCACCATGCTCGCGCCG
>Ga0209211_10004567_pt1 | contig 21414 bp, 22 predicted proteins | sample RifGroA2_FD_183992 | JGI IMG/M metagenome (GOLD analysis project Ga0209211, IMG submission 183992) | Groundwater microbial communities from Rifle, Colorado, USA - Groundwater A2 (SPAdes) (version 2) | ecosystem: Environmental > Aquatic > Deep subsurface > Groundwater | place: Rifle, Colorado...
ACCAGCAGGGCGAAGCTCGCAAATACCCATTTGACCAGGAGCCCGATGGCCCCCCAGATGGCCAGCTTGGCGGGAAGGCTGCGCGGGGGAAAGGGCGCCCAATCCCCGCGGGTGCGGATGACGCCGCCCAGCCATTCGCCGACGGTGCCCAGGACCAGGAACTTGAGCAAAGACGCCCAATAGGGGTGCGCGGGGGTGAACTCGTTGAGGAACCAGCTCATGCGCCGAGCTTGAAGCGGATCCGGAGCACCCCGCCCGCGAAGCTGGAAGAGACGATGCGGAAGCCCTCGAGTTCCTTGGTGGAGGCCGCGTGCACGCCGATGCAGGGGCACGCGTCGTAGTCCCCGATGCGAACGATGCGCAGAGTCTCGGGCGCGTCTTCGGGGAGGCGCCCCAGGTCGTAGCGCCGCGCCGCTTCCTCCCGGGGCAGGGACTCGTCGGACACGGGCAGGTCGAGCCGGATGGCCTCGTTCACCCGGCGCTCGATCTCGACGACCTCGACGGAGGTGAGCTCCCGATCGAAACGGTAGTCGCACTTGGACTTCTTCTTCTCGATATGGGAGCTGAAGGAGCGGCCCTTTTGGAACATCCGGATCATGGTCTGGTTGAGCAGATGCTCCGCGGTGTGCATCCGCGGCTCGGCGTATTCCTTGCCCAAGCCTAGCCCGCCTTCTTGAGGGCGAGCGCGATCTTCTCGGCCGTGATGGGCATGGACTTGATCCGGATGCCCAGCGCGTCCTCGACCGCGTTGGCGATCATGGACGCGGCCGGGATCATGGTATGCTCCCCCACCCCCCGCGCCCCGAACGGGCCGTCCGGCTGGGCGACCTCGATGAGGATGGGGACGATCTCGTCCGGCACGTCGAGCGCGGTGGGGATCTTGTAGTCGGAGAAGTTCGCGTTGAGGAGCTTGCCCTTCTCGCTGAAACGCATGTCCTCATAGAGCACGGTGGCCAGGCCCTGCAGGAGTCCGCCCGTGACCTGGGACCGGCACAGGTCCGGATTTATGGCCTTCCCGAGGTCCACCGCCAGCACGGCCTTGAGCACCTTGACCTTGCCGGTCTCGCGGTCGATCTCGATCTCGACGCCGGCGGCCCCGGTGGTGTAGTGCACGTTGGGATGGCCGCCCTGGCTGGTCTCGGGGTCGGAGATGGCGGAGGTGAACTCGGGCATGAACATGCCCCGGCCCATGACGGGGCCGCCCTTGAAGGTGTGGTCCTCGGCTTCGATGCCCGCGATGACGAAGTCCTTGAACGCGAGCCCGAAGTCCGGCTGGGTGCGGCATTTCACCTTCTCGTCCTCAAGATACAGGGTGTCCCGCTCGAGGTTGAGGGTGCGCTGCACCAGGTCGAATATCTGCTCGCGCGCGTCGATGGCCGCCTTCTTGACCGCGTTGCCGCAGCCCCAGGTCACGTGCGAGCCCACGGTCTGCCACTCGTAGGGGTTGCGGTCCGTGTCAGGGGTCTCGACCCGGATCTTGGCGGGCGGCACGGACAGGATCTCGGCCGCGATCTGGGCGCAGATGGTGAGCAGGCCCTGGCCCATGTCCATGCCGGAAATCAGGACGTTGAGGCTGCCGTCCTCGTTGAACTTGAGGAAGGCCGAGGAGGAGGCGTTGGGCGGCATGGCCGGAGCTTTCCAGAAGCAGACCACGCCCTTGCCCCGGGCCTTGCGCGGGTCCTTGGGCTTGGTCTTCTTCCCCCAGCCGATCTCCTTGGCCGCCTTCTCGATGGCCTCGTCGAGCCCGCAGGGGTTCATGTGCGCGCCGTAGCACAGGGTGTCCCCGCCCTTGATGGCGTTCCGGCGCCGGAAGTCCACGGGATCGATCTTGAGCTCGGCCGCCATCCGGTTGATGTGCGACTCCAGGCCGAAGCCGAACTCCGAGTAGCCGAAGCCCCGGTAGGGGCCGCCGGGCGGCAGGTTGGTGTAGACGCAGACCGAATCGATCTTGACGTTGTCCACCCGGTAGGGGCCCGTGGCCGAGAGCCCGACCGCGTTCACCACGTTGGCGCCGTACTCGACGTACGCCCCGGCGTCCCAATAGAGGGTGTGCTCGAGAGCGGTGATGGTCCCGTCCTTGCGCACGCCGAGCTTGAGCTTGGCCACGACGCCCTGGCGCTGATAGGTGTTGTAGAACTCCTGGGCCCGGGACCACATGACCTTCACCGGATGCCCCTGCACCGTGGTGGCGAGGGCCGCGCCGATGATCTCCATGGAGACCCCGGCCTTGCCGCCGAAGCCGCCGCCGATGTAGGGGGTCACCACGCGCACGTCCTTGTGCGAGATGCCCAGGGGCGCCAGGGCCTGCGCGAAGCCGTGGCGCTGGGTGAAGGGGGACTGCGAAGCCGTCCAGACCGTGAGCCGGCCGGCGGCGTCGTAAAGCCCGACCGCCCCGTGCACCTCGATGGCGCAGTGCGCATAGCGCGGCACCGTGTAGGTGTCCTCAAGGATGAGGTCGGCCTCCTTGAAACCCTTCTCCACGTCGCCCTTGCGCGTCTTGCGCCAATGGGCGACGTTCGTCCCGGCCTTGGGGAAGAACCAGGGCACGTGGGGGTACTCCCCCAGCTCGGGATGGAGCAGGACGCTCTTCTTGTCCAGGGCCTTCACCGGGTCCAGCACCGGCGGGAGCTCCTTGTACTCCACCTTCACGAGCTTGGCCGCGCGCATGGCGGTCTTGGGGTCGCAGGCGATGACGGCCGCGACCTGCTCGCCCACGAAACGCACCCGGTCGCGAGCGAAGATATAGCGGTCCTTCATGTAGAGCCCGAACTTCTGGGTGAAGTCACGGCCCGTGACCACCTTCACGACGCCGGGGACCTTCTCGGCCTCCGCGGTGTCCACGCGCACGATCTCGGCGTGGGCGTAGGGACTCTCCACGACATAGGCGTGGAGCAGGCTCGGCCCGAACTCGATGTCGTCCACGAACTTGGCCGCGCCCGTCACCTTCTCCCAGCCGTCGGTGCGCAGCACGGACTTCCCGATGTAGCGATGGGCCGGGGGCGGGGGCGGGAGCGGATGTCCGCCGGAGAGGCCGTCGCCGCTCCTGGGGGTTCCGGCGTCCTTGCCGGCGCCGTTTCCCCGCGTCTCTTCCTTCCCGAGGGTGCGGTGGCTCATTTCCCCCCCTTCGCCGCGTCGGCGATGCCTTCCACGATCGGAGTGTACCCCGTGCAGCGGCACAGGTTGCCGGCGATGGCCTCCCGGATGTCCGCGTCGGTCGGATGGGGGTTCTTCCGCAGCAGCTCGTGCGCGGACAGGATCATCCCCGGGGCGCAGAAGCCGCACTGGAAGGAGTTGCGCTTGTGCAGGGCCTTCTGCAGGGCCGCGCCGCCCTCCTTCGAGATGCCCTCGAGGGTCAGGATATCCGAGCCGTCCGCCTCCGCGGCCAGGACCAGGCAGCTGCGCACCGCGCGCCCGTTCAGGAGCACCGTGCAGGTGCCGCAGTCGCCCCGGTCGCAGCCGACCTTGACGCTCTTGGTCCCCACCTTATCGCGCAGGACCTCGTTGAGGAGGTCGCTCGGCTCGACCTCCAAAGTCCGCGCCACGCCGTTGACCTTCAAGGATATCGTGTGCTTCTTCATAGGACGCTCACCCCGTACTCCGGCCCCCTGCCGGCCAGGCGGGACGCCGCGGTCCGCAAGCCCCGCTCCAGCATGACTTCCGCCATATGCAGGCGGTATTCCTTGCTCGATCGGATGTCGGTGATCGGCCGGATCTCCTCCGCGACCAAGGACTGCGCCTTGCGCAGCAAGGCGTCCGTCAGGGCCTTGCCCGCCAGAAGCGCCTCGATCTTGGGAGCCCGGGCCGGCACCGGTCCCACCGCGCAGAAGGCCACCCGCCAGGCCTTGGCGGCATCGGTCAGGACGCCCAGGCCGACCTGGGCCAGGTCCTCGCCGGCGTAGCGGCCCAGCTTCAAGTAGGCCCCGGCGTTCTTGTGGTCGGGGACGTCGAGCTCGATGCCCGTCACAAACTCCCCTTCGGCCAGGGCGGTCTGCCGGGGCCCGAGGAACCACGAGGCGAGGGGCACCATGCGCCGTTCTCTACCGCTCTGCACCCGCGCCCGCGCCTCATGGACGAGCAGGGCGGGGCCCGAGTCCAGGCTGGGGATGGCGGAGCAGATGTTCCCGACCAGGGTCGCGCGGCTGCGCACCCCTCCCGAGGCCACGGTCCGGGAGGCTTCCCACAGGAGCGGGAACTTGCGCCGCACCAGCTCGGATTCCAGGATTTCGGCGAAGGTCACGGCGGCTCCAATGGACAGGGTCTTCCCCTCCAACCGGAGCTCCCGCAGTTCCGGGATCCCCTTGATGTCCACCAGGGCTTCGGGGGCGACCAGGCCCTCCTTCAGCCAGTTCAGCAGGTCGGTGCCGCCGGCCAGGACGCGGGCCTTGCTCTTATGCGCCTTCAGGACCTCGCCGGCTTCGTCGAGGGTCTTGGGGCGGTACAGCTCGAATTCTTGGGCGATGGGCATGGGGAGTCCCTCAGGCCGTCCAGGCCGCGATGCGGCACATCGCGGATTCCAGCTCGATGCCGTTCAGGGGGAAGGCGCCGATGTAGGCCCGCTTGTTGGAGAGCTTGTTGATCTCCCCGCCCAGGTTCTCCGCGTGCACGATGCGCAGGGGAAAGAGCTTGAGGTGCATCACCTGATAATAGGTCTCCAGCGGGAACATCTCGTCCCAGGCCCTGCCGTATTTCGCCTTGAGCTTGGCCTCGGCCTCCAGGAAGAGCTTGGGATGCCAGTTGCGGATGATGGTGTTCATGGGGTGGTCCGCGCTGCCGCAGTCCACGCCGATCCACTTGAACTTCATCTTAATGGCCCATTTATGGAACTTGGGGCCGGGCCCCGGGTGCTTGACGAAGTAGCGGACCTCGTCGGACCCCTTCTGGTTCCAGGCGTAGCGGTTGTAGCCGGTGTTGATGATCAGGACGTCGCCCTTGCGGATGTCGGCCCGCTTCATCAGGAGCTCGGGCTCGTAGAGATCGTAGTCCCCCACGGAGTCGGAGATGTCCACCACCACGCCCGGACCCACCCACTCGTCGAGCGGGACGTGCCCGATGGAGCGGCCGCAGGCGTGGAAGTGGATCTCCCCGTCCATATGCGTGCCGACGTGGTTGCTGGTCGTGATCACCTGCCCGTTGGCTCCCTGGCCCATGTGGGCGCCGGCAAGACGCTTGAAGTACTGTATCTGGAGGGGGACGTAGCTGGGCCAGGGCGGGGTGTGGATGCTCAGGGGCTGGGTCAGGTCGAACATCCTGGCCTTGTCCATCGTTTTCACGAAAGCGTCGCTCTTCACGGGCTGGCCTCCTGGATGCGGGGCGGTATCCTGTGATTATAACAAGTCTCCGCCGGGTCGGCGCATGGCCCGAGAGCGCTTTCCAAGGCTGTGGCGGGCCGCCCCGAAATCTGATAGGGTCTCCCATCCGTTCCACTCAAGGAGGCGCCATGCCTACAGCGAAAGCGAGACATATCCTGGTCAAGACCCAGCAGGAATGCGAAGGTCTCAAGAAGCAGATCGAGGCGGGCGCCGACTTCGCCGACCTGGCGAAGCAGCACTCCCAGTGCCCCTCCGGCCGGCGCGGTGGCGACCTCGGCGAGTTCGGGCCCGGCCAGATGGTCCCGGAATTCGATCAGGCCGTGTTCAAGGGCGAGGTGGGGAAGGTCCAGGGTCCGGTGAAGACCCAGTTCGGCTTCCATCTGCTTCAGGTCACTGAGCGCAAGTAGCCGCATCAGAACAAGCTGTCATTCCGGCGAAAGCCGGAATCCAGAATCATTCTACGGCCTGGACCCCGGCTTTCGCCGGGGTGACGACTGACTAGCGCTCAAGCCAGGCGTTTGGCCAGGCCCTCGGCCGCCTTCCGGAACGGCTCGGCCGGCGCGCTCAAGACCCCCGCCCCCACCTGGCCGACCCCGGCCTGCTTGTGGGCGACCCCCGTGTCGATGAAGGGCAGTATCCCCTTCTCCACGACCTTGATGACGTCGATCCCCGTGGGCGTCCCCCGGAAGTTGAGGAAGGGGACCTGGTAGACGGTGTTCTCGGCCGCCGTGATCTCGTACATCTGCAGGGTGTAGTTCAGCGCGTCCTCGGGGGTCCCCCCCACGAACTGGACTATGGCAGGCGACGCCGCGATGGCGAAGCCCCCCAGCCCGCCGGTCTCCGTGATGGCGCTGTCGCCGATGTCCGGATTGGCGTCCTCCTTGGTGAAGCCCGGAAAAAACAGGGCGTCCGGCACCGGGGCCGGCCCGGTGAACCATTCCCCATCCGTCCCGGACAGTTGGACGCCGAAGTCCGTGCCGTTGCGGGCCATCACCACCGCCATGCTGCTCGACGGGACTCCCCGCGCCGCGTCCAGGGCCGCCTTGCTCGCGGGCATGGACAGGTTCAGGAAGAAGTGGTCGTTGCCGTGGATGAACTCCAGGACCTTGGCCGCGGTCTCGCCGTCCGGGGTTGTCCGCGCCACGGCCGGGGCTATGAGCCGGTAGAACAGCGAGGTCGCCGCGCGGTTGCGGTTGTGGACCTCGTCCCCCATGTGCAGCGCCTGGGCGATGATGTTCTTCAGGTCGATGCGCCCCAGCTTCTCGATCGCCGCCTTGAGCGTGGGATAGAGGGTCTTTTCCATCCAGCGCAAGCGCTCGATCACGTCCTCGGAGTACGCGCCGTAGCGGAGCACCTTCCCCAGCCCCTCGTTCTGGGTGCAGTAGGCGAAGTTGCCGTGCTCCTCGTCTTTGACGATGAAGACGGGCATGCTCGCCGAAACGACCCCGGCCATGGGCCCCACCGCCTGATGCTCGTGGCAGGGCGCGAATTCGATCTGTCCCGACGCGGCCAGGGCCTCGGCTTCCCGATGCGTCTTGGCCAGCCCCTCATAAAGGAGGGCTCCCATCACCGCGCCGCGCATAGGACCGCACATCCGGTCCCAGCCGATCGGGGGCCCCGCGTGCAGGAGGAGGTTCTTCTTCATGCCGGGGATGACCTCACCGGCGATGCCCATGCCCACCAGGGCCGGCTGGGCGCTGAGCAGGATGGCCGCGGCCTTCTGGTTGGCCGCCGCGATCTCCGCCTTCCGGCTGCGCAAGACCGCCATGGCCTTGGGGTCCGCGTCGATGGGCGGCTTCCAGGCCACCTGCACCGCCGGCGCCTTCACCGCGTCCAGGGTCTCCTTGAAGGACGCCAGGCCGATGTTGACCGTCTTGAGCTCCGCCCCGAAAAGACTAGACATGATGCTCGCCTCCGCGCACGATCTCCCCGGCCAAGCGGCAGGCGGCCGCGTTGGACGGCAGCACCGCGGCCCCGGCCGCCTCGAGGCCCTTGGCCACGAGGCTCCGGTTCTGCGGGTCCGCGTCGGTCCCGGTCACCGAGCAGACGACTGACAGGTGCCGGCCCGCGCCGTCGGCGACGGCGATGGCCTCCCGCACGACCGGGCCCAACTCGTCGAGGGGCGCCGGGTGGGAGCCGTAGCCGATCACCACGTCCAGCAGGATGACGGACGTCTCCGGGTCCCTGGCCTCGGCGAGGATGCGCTTGTCGCGCAGGGAGTAGTCGATCATGGGATGCGGCCGCCCGACCGTGAATTCGTCCTCGCCCAGGTCCACGACCGTGTGCCCCACGCTGCGCAGGGGATCCTCCAGCTTGGGGTGGCCCTGGAGCGGGGCGTTGGAATGCACCGCGCCCACGATAGGCCCGAGCACCACCTGGGCCTCTGCGCAGAACGTCCCGCCGCTGAACAGCCCCCGGATGTACTTCTGGGAGGCCTTCTTCCGCGACCGGTCCAGCTTCGCCAGTTCCCAGATGCGCTCGTGCCGGCGCGCGAGGTACTCGGAGGACTTCTCGATCCCCTGGCCTTTCGCCAGGAAGACCGCGGCCGTCGCCGCCGCCTCCAGCGTCGCGAAAGCGCTGATGCGTCCCTGGCCCAACGCCGCGGGGTCCCCGCCCAGGAAGACGGCCACCATCGGCTTCCCTATGCCGGCGGCGCGCGCCGTGATCTTCTCCAGCACGTCCGGATCCGGCGGCTTGGAGACCAGGACGATGACCTTGGTCTGCGGGTCCGCCGCCAGGAAGTCGAGCCCCTGGAGGAAAGCGATGCCGCCCACCGCGGTCTTCACGTCGCGGCCGCCGGTGCCGATGCCCTGGGAGATGCCGACCCCTTCATTGGAGACGAGCGTCGTCACCTCCTGAAGTCCGGTGCCGGCCGCGGCCACCACGCCCACGGAGCCGCGCCGGACCGCGTTGGCGAACGCGAGGGGCACCCCGTGGATGATGGCGGTGCCGCAGTCCGGTCCCATGACGATGAGCCCCCGGTCGCGCGCGAAGCGCTTGAGCTCGACCTCGGTCTCCAGCGGAACGTTGTCCGAGAAGAGCATCACGCTCAGGCCCTTCTGCAGGCAGTCCATGGCCAGGCCACCCGCGTAGCGCCCGGCCACCGAGACCACGGCCAGGTTCGCCCCCGGCAGGAGCGCGAGCGCCCCATCCAGGCTGGAAGCGCGGAGCCCGCCCTTGGCCGAAGAGCCGCGCCGCGATTCCTTCAGATAGGCGTCCGCTTTCCGCAGCGCGTCGGCCAGGGCCGTCTCCGTCCCCGCCTGCACCGCGATGAGCAGGTCCGTGTCCCCCGCCCCCGCGAACTCCGGCAGCAGCAACCCCGAGTTCTTCAGGATGGACTTGTTCGCCGCCGTCCCCATCACCACCGCGGAATCCGTCACCCCCGCGACGGCCCCCAGCCTCCGGGCCACGTTCATCAAAGTGACCGAATCGAAGTACTCCCCCTTCTTGATGACCCCTTTAGCACCCATGAGCCGCCTCCCCGCTGAACCGCCGCGCCGCCAGGAAAAAGCCGACCGCCAGGTCCGCCCCCGAGGTCGCGCCCAGCTCGAGGATCGCCTCCACGCACGATTCCAACGGGCGCCCGGGACGGCCCAGGCAGGCCAGGATGAGGTCCCGGAACTTGTCCGCGAAGCAGCCGTCGACGGCGCAGCGCAGGCTGGAGTTGGACAACGGATTGCCGCCCTGCGCCTCCCGACCGACCGCCTCCCGGGTCTCCCGGAGGTCGAGCCCCAGGACTTTCTCCGCGATCAGGCCTGCGCCCAGGTACCCGCAGAGCAGGTCGTCGCCGGCCGGAGTGAAGCCGGGGCCCAGGCCGCGGATCCTCCGGGCGCCGGACGCGGGATCGGGTCCGAGCAGCTTGACCACCCCCTCGCGCAGGGCGGCGGCGTATTCCCGTCCCGACGGCGAGGCGAAAGCGGCGTCCCGGGACGGCTCGATGAGGAACGCCGCGCTCCGTTCCGGAGCCGAGCGCAGCAGCGCCTCCCGGAGCGGGATCAGGCACTTGCGCAGAGCGGGCGCATCGGCCGGGTCGCAGGAGATCCGGCCGTCGTAGCGCCGGCCCGGCGGCAGGGGGACGCCGGCCGTCCCCAGCCGGAGCAGGCCGGGCTCGACGACCGCCGTGCCGGGCCACAGCTCCGGGAACGGCCCGTCGGCGACCAAGCTGAAGGGTCCCGGCCCCGCCGCCAGGGAGACGATGCAGAAGAGCCCGTCTCCGGAGACGTAGTTGGCGGCGGCGGCGAACCCGGAGTGCAGCGAGTAGCGCCCCGGGAGGACCCGCTCGCCGACGCTCCGGACCTCCAGGCTGGGCGGGGACGCGATCATCGGGCGTAGGAGTACAGTATCTTCCCGAAGTAGAGGGTGTGAAAATCCTCGGCCGGGTAATACTGCTGCCGCACCGATGAGGCGAGGCGCTCCCGCAGAACGTCGTTCTTGTGCACGGTCTCGCACTCGTAGAACAGGTCGCAGCCCTCCAGGACCGACACCTCGGGCAAAAGGCCCGGCGCCGCCTTGAGCTTGCAGCGGGCGAGCTTGTCGCAGTCGCGGCCGGAGTGCGAGCCGCAGTACGCCAGCGCCTTCTCCATCTTCCCCAATGGGACGCAGACCGACCAGCGCGGGGCCCGCTCGATGAGGCCGAAGGTGAACCGGGAGGGGCGGACGAGGACGGTCATCATGGGCATGCCCCAGACCACGCCCACCATGCCCCAGCCGATGGTCATGGGGTTGGGCTTGCCGGCGGGGTCCTGCACCACCAGGAAGGCCCCGCCCCCGGTCAGCGCCCGGCACAGGTCGTCCACCCGCTCGAACGGGCTGAGCTGGACCCTATCCACGCTTGCGCTTCCCCCGGGACTTGGCGTTCATGGACATGACGAAATTCATCTCCGAATCCAGCTGCTTCTCCGGCAGCAGGAAGGGGACGTGGAGTATCTGAACGGACTCGAAGAGCTGGGCCTCCTCCTGGCGCCGGTCCGGCGGGAGCTGGTGGTACGGCGGCTCCTGCTCGTCCAAGTAGACCGGCCCGCAGTCGGGATGGGTGACCGTCACCTCATACCCCCCCGTTTCTATCGGCGGAAGCGCCACCGAGTAAACTCCTTTCTTATCGGTGACGGCGCTGAACTTCTGGCTGGAGGACTTGTCTTTGAACACGATCGCCGCGTGTCTGACGGCCTTGAGGCTGATGAGGTCGTAGACCTTGCCGTGGATCTTCCAACGGACCGGTTCGACCGGAGCCCCGGGCCCGCCGGGCGCCGCCGGGACGCCGCTCCCACCCCCGCGGTAGCCCGCCGTCTCGTCGCGCAGCTTGCGGTCCGGATCGTCCGTCGCCCGGCCCAACGCGACCTTCGGGGTCGGGAAATAGGTTTGCCGGTTCCAGCCCAGGTAGCCCACGGCCAGCGTGAGGAAGAAGTATACGGTGGACCGGGAGAAGAAGAAGTCGACTAGACGCTCCCCCATGGAGGCCTTGCGGATGCCGCGCATGATCTCCTTGGACGAGCGGCGGCGCAGGCAGACGGGGCACATGTCCTCCATCGGGTCCAGCGGCTCGTTGCAGGACGGGCAGGGGACGGTCTTGGGGGGACCCTTGCCGTATTTCACGATGCCCCCCGGCCCGGACACCCGGCGCGCTTCAAGAAGATCCCCCGCGGCGGGACGGCGACCGGAGCGCAGCCGGCCACCTTCCCGCCGCGGACGCCGATATCCGCCTCGACGGTCGTCGACGCCGTGTGGAGGGTCCCGCCGCGCACGACCAGGTCGTATGCCATGGTCTCCGGACAGATTCTAACTCATTTCGGGAGCCCCGGCCCCCTCGTCGGAGAAGTTTGATAGAATCATGCTGAGGGCAGTTAGCTCAGCGGTAGAGCACCTCCCTTACAAGGAGGGGGTCGCAGGTTCGAACCCTGCACTGCCCACACCTTTTCCCCCGCCCGCCCCTCGCGCGTGTCAATAGGGAATTTTCCGGAGAGAAAAATTTCCTCTGGCGAAAAATAAGAAGTGCGTCTATACTCAGAATGTCTATGGCCAGCAAAAAATCGCTGAACAGCGGCAAGCATGCGAAGTCCCTGCGGCGCTCCTCCCGCCCCTCCAACCCGGAGTGGGAGTTCCTGGAAGAGCGCTTCAGCACCATGAGCACGGACTTCGGGCAGCTCGCGCGCATGTTCGGGAATCAATCCTAGGGGACCTCCGTTCCCTCCGTAGCCGGCGGACGACACCGTCCGCCGGCGCTGCTGCAGTTTTGGAATTCCGATTTCAGCCCGACTCCCGCTTTTTGCTATACTCCCTTTCTCAGCCGTTGCCGTAATCGTTTTCGGGGTCATGGTGTAGCCTGGTTAACACGCTGCCCTGTCAAGGCAGAGATCGCGGGTTCGAATCCCGTTGACCCCGCCAGGCTTTAGAAGTGCTTATTTCGTAACGGTTTTTTGAGCCGATCATTTAAGGGTTTCAAAACTCCGTCGAGAAAGCAGGGGAAGTCGATCCTCGCAGGGACTTCGCGGGAGCAATGGACTCAACGCAAGAGTCGCGGCTGAGTCAGCCCAACCAAGCAGGGGCGTTACGGATTATTCCGTAACGCCCCGCCCCTTTTCTCGTCGGAGAATCCGCCACACGGCGACCTTCGACCACTTGCCCGAGCGCTTGCTCGTCTTGTCTTCTTGGTTGAGACGCTTGGCGATGGCATCGGTGGAGAGTCCCTCCCGTGCCAGTTCACAAATGCGCTTGACCAGCGCCGCCTCATCCGGAGACTCGACGCGCCCGCCGTCGAACTTCTCCTGTCCGAATGGCAACCGCCCGAGCTTCATCGGGCAGAACGCCGGGGCCGGGGTGTCAGGAACGGGCGGACCCGCTGGCTCGGCCGTTTCGCTCTGCTGTTCGCGGAGGAGCCGGAGCGAGGCTTCGGCCAGTATTTCCACGATACGGTCCAGCCGTTCTTCCGGCGTCATGTCGTCGGGGTTTTTCAACCTGTAGTCCATCGTCGCCTCCCGCGTCCGAGATGTCGGAGCGACAACGATTGAAGATTGATTGGGGCGGGAAGTCGAGAGGTCCCGGCCGCTCAGCCAGCAGGCCAATGCTTGACCTCCAGGAAATAGTCTAGAATGGGAGCCGATAGGAATCTCAGTTCGCGACGTTGAAGACTACTTGATGAATTTCAGATGAGGTTACCATGGCAAACTGGCTCGTCAATCTAAACTGGGACTTCAACATTGAAATCTGGCTGAACTGCCGCAAAAACGGCCGCGCTGCCCTCGGATGGAGGCAGTGGTCAGAGAGCGAAATTGAGAATCTGAGTTCCTACCAGAAGGCAACGGGATACTTCAAGGCAATGCGTGCTGGGGATAAGATTATCTCCTTCCTTAAGGATCGGCGACTGGGAGGATGGGGCACAATAACCAAGCCGTACAACGACATGATCTTTGATCCACAGCTTAAATCCGGAACAGAAGACGCGGATTTTGGCCGCGTGGTCCAGGTCCGATGGGAGGAGAAAAACGTACCTTCCGCAGAACAGGCCTCCCGACTACGCCCAGATGAACTACATGGGTTTGCCTGGGTCGCGGCAGTGAATCCCCTAAAGGATGATGCATTCGAGAAGCTAAAGCATGTCGTCGAAGACCGCTCCCGATGGGAACCGATTGCGGAGCTAGCAGAAGAACGTGACGCAGATGATCAAGTTTCTGAGGAACCGATTCAAGAAGAGTGGCTTGCACCTCTCCGCGAGTCTGCTCTCAGAAAGATCCTGGCCCGCGACCTCGCCGCTCTTGAGGAAGGCCTAAAGCCTTACGACCCAAAAGCCGGACCCGAGGAGATCTCTGTCGGCGCCGCTGGCCGGATTGACCTCCTTTGCAGGGACAAGGCCGGAAATCTCGTCGTAGTCGAACTGAAACGCGACACCTCCTCTGATCGAGCTATCGGCCAGCTGGCTCGCTACATGGGCTACGTGAAAGAACAGTACCTGGAAAAGGGGAAGATTGTCCGAGGAATGATTGTCGCGCACGAGGCAGATGAACACCTGCGACTCGCGCTCCAGGCCATGCCGAATGTTGAGCTGAAGCTTTACGACGTGACAGTCAAGGTTCGATCGCCAGAACAACGCAGAGCACGATAGCCATCCATGAAACGATCAGCCGGGATCATTGACGCAAAACCCTCCAAGCGCATCTACCAATCGATCATCGCCGACTACGATGTCAATCGCTCCATCTGCGAGTTGATTGATAACGCGCTTGATGCGTGGACCCGCAACGGGAGGAAGAAAGCGCTCAACATCGACATCGATTTCGACCTTGATCAGCAGTCTATCCGCACCAGAGACACGGCAGGAGGAGTTCGGGAAGAGGATCTCCGTTTTGTTATTGCTCCTGGGCACACGGGCACCAAGCCCGACGATCAGACCATCGGGTTTTTCGGTGTTGGCACAAAACGTGCAGTTGTAGCCTTGGCAGAGGACATTTCGATCCGCTCCCGCCACCAAGAAGAGAAAACTTTTCTTGTCGAGTTCGATGATGATTGGATACGAGAAGAGGATGATTGGGAAGTCGAGAGCTTTGAGGTCGACCCAATAGACCCCGGTTCTACTCAAATTAGCCTTTCGCGATTAAGACGTAAAATCGAGAAAGAGCACGTGGACATCTTGGCAGAACATGTTGCCACAACTTATGCGTTCTTCCTCAATGACCCGAAGGTAGCCATCAAAATTGACGGCGTAGCCATTGCGCCAAAGCGGTTCGAAAATTGGGCTTATCCGCCCAAACACCCACCGACAGAACTCAGCGGCCATATTGATGCCCCTGACGGACGCAAGGTGCAGGTCACCATGCTGGGAGGCCTTACTCTTGAGTCAAGTCCCGCCACCGGTGAATACGGCGTCTACATTTACTGCAATGGTCGGCTGATTGCACGAGCATTGAAGACTCCGGAAATCGGGTACATGAAAGGCTTCGCTGGATTGGCACATCCGAAGGTCGCCATTACACGCGTGATAATCTCACTTCAGGGTGACGCAAGAGACATGCCCTGGAATAGCAGCAAGTCAGCCATCAACTTGGGCAATCCTGTCTTCGCTGCACTCCGAGAGAGGTTATTTGCGATCTTGAAATATTATGCCAGCCTAGCCCGCGGCTGGATGGGAGATTGGGATAATAAGGTTTTCAAGTATGCGAAGGGTACGATCAGAAAGGAGAAGGCCACCGATTTCCGCTCTGCGGCGAAGCTCAAACTCCCGCCATTGCCAAAGCTAAAGCCCCGATTTGCAGATATCGTTATGGCGAAGAATCATGCTCTAATAAAAAGATGCCCTTGGACAGAGGGCTTGCGAGACGGCGTGATCGCGACGGATCTTCTCTATAAGGCCCATTTAGCCCAGAAAAACAGGATTGCCCTTATTGTTCTCGACAGCACATTGGAAATAGCTTTCAAGGACTACTTGGTGCACGTCAAGAAGATTGGACGAGACAAGTTCCGCAAGATCATCGACTATAGAACCGAGGTAATCAAAGAGGTTCGCTTGAGCACCCAGGTGTCAGAAGAAGATTGGGGCCAGCTCGAATATTACTACAAGTTGAGATGTGACCTCATTCATGAAAAGGCATCCGCCGTAATCCCCGATAAAGATATCGTCAATTATAGAGCATTGGTCGAACGCACATTGAACCAACTTCACGGCCTGCAGTTTTAGATGAGAAGGTCCTGCCCAGTTCCTCTGACGTAACTTATAGTCTGTAGACTTATAAACGACAAGTATTGAATCCTGTACGCGTGCCCGCAGCCCGCGTGCAGGATAAGCAAGTCCGCCTTCTTGGCGAAGCCCTGAGGTCCCGCAGAAAGGCCCTCGGCATTTCCCAGGAAGAACTCGCCGACAAAGCCGGACTCCATAGAACGTACGTCAGCGACGTGGAGCGCGGCACGCGCAACGTCACCGTCAAGAACCTCTTCCGTTTGGCCACCGCCTTACAGATCCCCACCTCGACCCTGATCCGCCACGCCGAAGCAAGGAAGGGGTCGAAGTGAAGCTTGTTCACACCGAATTCCTGGTTCAAAAGGGGCCATTCGCCTCGTCGCCGGAATGGGACAAGCTCCATGCCGATATTCAGGACGCCATCCAAGGCGTCGTGTGGCCCGAAGGATCGCCCAAGTTTCTATTCGATCCATCCTCCAAAGGACGCGGTCGCGGCGAGGGCAACGGCGTAGTGCCCATCAAGGAAGCCTTCTGCCACCTCCTATCCCAGAGGGGATGGGATCTGGAGACCAAACTCGCCATTGCCGCGCGCCGGTCACCGGGACCCCTTGATGCCACGAACCGACTATCCGATGGTCGTTATTTCGCCGTCGAGTGGGAAACGGGCAATATCTCGTCCAGCCATCGCGCAGTCAATAAGATGGCTCTTGGGATGCTGCGGGGCGTCCTTGCCGGCGGCGTGCTTGTGCTTCCCACCCGCCTCATGTATGGATTTCTGACCGATCGGATCGGGAACTACGAGGAACTCTCCCCGTATTTCGACCTCTGGAAGGCGCTTCCCGTCAACGATGGGATTCTCGCGATTATCGCCGTCGAGCATGACGGCACGGACCCGAAGGCGCCTCGCATCAAGAAAGGGACGGACGGCCGGGCGCTGGCCTAAGTCCTTACCAAATCCCCGCGCAAGAGTCGGTGTTCCTCTGGATGGCTGCGGTATTTCGACGTGTCAAAACCATTCCGGTTCCTGAGGGTCATTGCTTCTTTAGTGAACAGCCGATTCACCTTTTCTCGCTGAGCACACCAAATCTCCCGCTCAACGTCGAGACTCTTGAAGCGTTGGATGATCGGACGGCAGTCGCCGATCTCGCTGCCGATCCACCTGCGTTGTTTGAGCTCCGCGGCGACGAACGTGGTCCCGCTGCCCCCGAACGGATCGAAGACGAGATCTCCCTCTTTCGTTGAAATGTCCAGCACCCGGTCAAGCATCTTGAGCGGGAGCTCATTAGCCTTCCGCCTCTTAAATCGCGCGTGTCGGACGGGAGACAGGTCCCTCCAAACGTCCGTCAGGTTGACGCCAGAGGGATTCATCCTGTCCTTGTAGCCGCCGTAGTCCCGCAACTCCCCCCCGCAATGCCGGCAGGTCTCGATCGGCAGGCGCGGAGGAGAAAAACGCGCAGTCTTCTCTCCCTTCGTGAAATACAAGAGCGAGTAATGTGAGGGGTAGAGTCTTCCCGAAATGGGCAAAGAGAATTTGATGTCTACGGCGATCCAATTCCTGAATCTTAGATACTGCGACAGCCAAGCCCCCAAAACCAGGTTCCATTTTGGGAGGTTGTACACGAATAGAGATCCGCCAGGCTTGAGAATACGGGTCGTCTCTTGGAGCCATTGGTGTGACCAAGCCAAGTAGGTCGTATCGGCTAAGTCGTCTTTAACGGAGGCCCCGTAGTTCTTGCCGAGGTTGAATGGGGGATCAGCAAAAACCAAATCTACGGACTCGGCAGCCATGGCTTTCATGAAGGGGATGCAGTCCGCTTGATAGAGCTTGCCGGAAGGAGTTCTTAAGACAGGCTCAAACTTCTCCTTGCCCCCATTATGTCTATGGCCGTTGCCGCCATTCCTGGATTGGCACACGGCAGTCTTGGTGTATGAACTCATAATCCCCTCAGTGGACGTCCGAATCTGAAGACTTGCGCAGGAATAGGATGTGCTCTTCCCGCATCGAATTGGCCATGCCAACGATAAGCCTTCTAATGCTAAGGTCTAAGCGCATCCCGATTTTCGCGGCGATAGCGGTTAAGCGGTTCTCGATACCCAATCGCGCCTCTTCGCTCTCGGGGTCGAGACCCAAAGCAGCCGCCAATTGATTGGAATTGGACCCCACCACCACGACGCAGTAGCGCGCTGGCTTAAGGACGCGATGAGCCTCGGAAAGAATGGCGGTCATGTCCTGGAAATACAGTTCGACTCGCTCTTCACCTTTCTTGCCCCGGAGCCCGACCATCCGGTCGGAGAGAGACTCTCGCGGGAAGCCAAGGTAGTCGAGCTGTGATGCGTCATTTTCGAGATAGTCGAGTGCGAAGCTGTAAGGCGGAGAGAAGACTACCCCATCAATAGACGCGTCCTTGAGCTCCAAATGGCGGCCATCGCCGATAATCGTGCGGGCCGTGCCCAGCCGCCATCGTCCGCTCTTGTGCGCCTTCTGGAATTTCTTGACCGCAAAAAGATATCTTTCCAGAACTTCGTTGAAAAATCCCTCATGATTCTTGCGTTGGCTGCGCCTTGCGTAACCCTGGCTGTCCAGGTACGCCAAGGCGATCAGGTCAAAACTGGCCCTTGAAATCCGCTGTGGAGCGAAGGATCGGTCGGCGACGGCGCGTTGCCCCTGGTCGGATGACAGGAATTCAAACTGCCTCTTGAGAAGCCGCTTATCCGTAAGGGTTGCATCCACCTCTTCGACCGCCAATGTTAAACCGCCGAGCTTCGCCCGGGTCATAAAATCGCAGAACGGACTAACGTCAACCCCAACCGAATCGATCCCCATGATGCTGGCTTCGACGCAAGTTGTCCCGCTACCCATCATCGGATCGAGAACCACGTCACCGGGCTTGATCCCGATGACATTAATGATGGCCTTGATCATCTGGGGATGGAACTTGCCGCGATAGGGGAATAGCCCATGAGTCGCGTAGCTCCCCTTGAACTGATGGGTTTGCATGAAGGACTGGAGCCGAGCGCTGCTGCCGTCCCCGACCTTAAGGGATGCGCCTGTGCAAATCCGGAAGTGATTTGTCGGCTGCCCGTTGATGGCCAGGAAATAGCCGCCACGCGCAAGGAGCTCCTCTGGAGTCAGATTCGCAGATTCGAGGGCGGCGAGCTTTAACTCATATGCTTCATTGATCTGAGGAGAAACAAGATAGCCAGGAGGAAAGATATCCGCGAGCGGGTCATGCAGCCCATTGCCATTGGTCTTTGTCGATTGCTGGCCATATTCCGGCAGGCTCTCCGCGACAACGGAATGGTGCCTTGCCCCATCGGATTGAAGAGCGCTACGCACCCGGCGAATTGCCGATTCCGGGGAACGAGTAATCGCCTTCTGCCATTCCTCGGGCATGTGCCCATTCATCGCCATTAGCATCTGCCGGTCGAGTTTGAGGGACTTGGCCAACTCTTCGATGAGTGCACGAGATGCGGGGACCTTGTTGCACTCGACCCGCGAAAGATACGCTGAGTCTATCCCAAGCTTCTTTGAAAGAGCACGGACAGAGAGGTTGTACTTCTGGCGCACCTGCTTGAGGCAGCTTACCTGAGGCATAGGCTTATTAAACCCCTTTGTTGATAGTTTTGTCAACGCGAGGAGTTAGACTCCCCACTACCCATATATACGAGTGAGCCCTACAAAAAGTTCCCTTGTTTTCCAGACCACCGAGGAGAGTTGAGGCTTCCTGGGTTTGTCTGGGAGGGCCCGGACGCTCGGCAATCAGCCTGCGCCGCCGCCCCCGCCGGCCAAGAGCGCCAGCAATTCTTCAACCGATAGGACCCTGCCGTGCTCCCGATGCGCCATGCTGTGGCAGTTCGAACATAGCGGCACAAGATCAACGCATGGATCGATTTCGCGATCGGCTTGCTCGGAAACCGCGAGCACGTGGTGAACCTCGATATAGTCCTTCGCGTGCGTGGGCCCGTAGGTCTTGTTGAAGTCGAAAAGGCAGGCTTTGCATTTCGTCCCGTGGAACCTTATTGATTCCGCCCGATTCCTTCTGCTCCGCTCGTAAGTGACGTGTTTGCGAATCATCGCACGGCCCTCTGGGTCAGGGATGAAGGTTGGATTGGTAACGCCGTGAGTAATCATCTCTGTCTCGATCGCACTGCCGGCAGCATCCTGGCCGGCATCACTTACGGTCTTCCGAACGTAGCCGGATATCGAGGAGATGCCGTCATCGACCCAAAGGTCGCCACTGGGCATCGGGCGGACGGCCGCGCATCGCCGAAACTCCTCTTCAGTCTCGAATAGGATGTATCCATCTGCGTCAAAGAGGGCGCCAGGAAAATCCTTGAGGCCGTGATACCAGGTGCCGTCCTTATGGTAAAGCACGTGCTTCGCTTGGACACCCCACCTGGCACTCAAGGTTTTTGCGGTCCCGGTCCGCTGAGTCGGGCGCACTACAACGGAGCCCTTCCGCTCCGCCTGGGACGGACCCGGCGGAAGGGTAGCGAGTTGATCCTTGAGCAGTTTGCGGAGCTTCACCTGGCGACCGTGCCCAAGCGAATCATAGTAGTCCAGATGCAGCTCAAGCGCGGCACATGCGCGACGCAGAGCGTCAACGCCGAAGTCGGAGCGGATATTCGTGAGGTAGTACCGCGTCGCGTAGAAGTTCAAGGTGCGCGTATACCTCTCCCCTTCGAGCATGTGTTTGAGATTATTAATGCAGTCAGCTGCGGATCCGGAATTCATCCCAGCTCGCGCGAGCTCAGCGATACCGGCGGCCTTTTTCATTGTGCCCTGATAGACCGCCTTGGCGGCCTTGTAAGCCATCTCCGACATCTGGTCTGCGATTTTCAAAGGAAGACCCCCGCCCTATTTGATTGTTCCCTCGGCAGGATTATACCTTCACCAAGGCTTTGAATCGAGGCAGGAAGACCTTTTTGAACTCCCGGTTCTGCTCCTCCAGGTCAGTGATGGCGGCCAGGCGCCAGAGGGCCTCCTTGGACAGGATTCCAGCCACCTCGCGCTCCCCCATCCCTGGCGGGAGAGCTTGGATGAACCGCTGGATCTCCGGACTGAGCCTGGCGAGGCTCAGGGTCTGGATGAGTCCGAAGCGGCTGACCCCGAGCTCCGCGGCCAGGGCGACCTTGGACAGGCCGGGGGCCCTTTCCAGCCGCTTCTTGAGCTGGCAGGCCTCCCGGAGGTGGGCCTGGATAGCCGGCGGCGGGGGCTGCCGGCTGGCCTGCCAGGCCCGGAACTCGTCCTCCGCCAGCAGAGAGCGCCGGCCGTCCGGCCCCACCGCGATGCCGAACTTAAAGCTGTCCGGGAGGCCGATGTTCGGCGCAAGTGCCTTTATTTGCTCTATTCGGTCGAAGAGGCCCCCCAGAAGGGGGTCAGGAGTTTTGAATACTGACAGACCATCCCCGCCAGTTCTTAGACCCAGTGAACCCGTCTCTTCAGCGGTCGAGGAGGCGGGTTCTCGCTTTCCCGAGTCCATGACCTTGGTATCGGGACTGCCGTCGATGCCGATGGCTATCCCCAGGTCCGAGAGCCTGATCTGGCCGAGCAGGGCCTTCACGTACTGCTTCTTGAGGTAGGGCGGCACCGTGTCGAAGGTCAGGTCGAAGGCGACCAGCGCCTCCTGGACGACGGCCTTCTCAACCATGCCCCGCTCGACCATTGGGTGGTTGAGAGCGCACTCGTCAGCCGCATGGGGATGATACAATACGCGGGGCAAGAGGTCGTATTCTCTGCCACGCACACGTCATCATGGGTTTTGACCTTTGCTGATGATTACTCCAAACGCATCGCACGGATTGTCTTTTTGCCACATATATATGGTATCTTTTGTGGCAAATCCATGGGCAAACACCCGAAATCCGTAGACACCCTTCTTCTCAACCGCATCCAGACAAACGGTCCCGGCTGGGTCTTTTCGCCGGCGGATTTCAGCGACCTGGGCAGCCGCACCGCGGTGGCCACGGCGCTGAAACGCCACAAGGCAGCCGGTGCCATCCGCCAACTCGGGCGAGGTCTTTATGACGTCCCGCGGACGCATGCCAAGATGGGGCAATTATGGCCGGAGTTGGAGGCGATCACCGGCGCAGTGAAACGCCGGGATTCTGTCCGTCTGCAGCCCACCGGAGCATATGCCGCGAATCTGCTCGGGCTCTCGGACCAGGTCCCCATGCGGGTGTTCTTCTTGACCGATGGGCCTAAGAGGAAGATCAAGGTCGGCAAGCTGGAAATCACCTTCAAGCGCACCACGCCGCGCAATATGGCCACCTGCGACCGAATCAGCGGATTGGTCATCCAGGCGTTGCGCTGGCTGGGCAAACGCGAGGTCGATAAAATCACCCTGCAACGACTGCGCAGGACACTCGATGATAAGGCCAAGCGACAGATCTTGGACGATCTGCGCTACGCGCCGGTCTGGATCGCCGAGGCGTTGCGCC
>Ga0209211_10004569_pt1 | contig 21403 bp, 23 predicted proteins | sample RifGroA2_FD_183992 | JGI IMG/M metagenome (GOLD analysis project Ga0209211, IMG submission 183992) | Groundwater microbial communities from Rifle, Colorado, USA - Groundwater A2 (SPAdes) (version 2) | ecosystem: Environmental > Aquatic > Deep subsurface > Groundwater | place: Rifle, Colorado...
TTCAGGTTTAGATGGATTCACCAAATATACCGCATCATCCGGAATCATTGAACTTCGGACCGCAGTTGCTGATAAGCTGGCAAAGCTCCATGGCCTGTCATATAAACCTGAAGACATCCTCATATCGTGTGGCGCTAAACACAGCCTCTATAACCTATCAATGGCCCTTTTTGAAGAAGGAGATGAGGTTATTATACCATCCCCATACTGGGTCACTTACCCGGAACAGATACTACTATGTGGTGCAAAACCTGTGATTGTCGGGACATCAGAAGATGACGGATTCCTACTAAGACCGCAGGTACTCAAAAAAGTTCTAACAAAAAGGACCAAGGCTTTAATACTGAACACCCCTTCTAATCCAGTCGGATCTGCATACAGCAGGTTACAACTGGAACAGATAGCGGAGATAGCAGTACAGAACAATATATATGTCATTTCAGATGAGACGTATGAAGGTATTGTTTATGATGGTTTTAAACAATCAAGTATAGCATCTTTAAACAGTGATATATTTAAACTTACTATTGTTGTAAACGGTGTCTCAAAGTCGTATGCCATGACAGGATGGAGAATAGGTTATGCTGCCGGCCCGGGAAATATTATTGAGGCAATGGGTAATATTCAGAGTCAGAGCACCTCTAACCCAACATCAATTGCCCAAAAAGCCGCTCTTGAGGCGTTGAGTGGTAAATATGAGGGTTTCATAACTATGATGGTGGAACGTTTCGACAGGAGAAGGCATTACATTGTAAATCGCCTTAAGGAAATTCCCGATGTTTCCTGCTTCTTGCCAATTGGTTCATTCTATGTTTTTCCAAATATATCCGGCATTCTCGGAAGAAAATTTAATAACTCAGTTTTGGATTCCTCAGTTAAGCTGGCGGAATACTTTTTGAGTGAAGTAAAGGTAGCAGCCGTACCCGGCGATGCATTCGGTGCACCGGGTCATATGCGGCTTTCATATGCTACATCCATGGAGAACATAGAGAAGGGACTCGACAGGATTGAGTCGGCGATAAAACAGCTTCGATAAAGTTCATCAAAAGGAGGTCCTGGATAAAATGCCAATTTACGAATATAAATGCAACAAGTGTGGGACCAAACTTGAAGTAATACAAAAACTAAGTGATCAACCTATTACTGTATGCGTCAAGTGTAACGGCGCTATGTCTAAATTGATCTCCCCTGCCGGCCTTGTGTTTAAAGGAAGCGGCTGGTACATCACTGACTACTCTTCTAAAGGGAAGCCGCCGGCAGAGCAATCCAAGCCCGGCAAAAATCAGGAAAAGGTTTCTGATAAGAAAGAAGAAAAACCGGTTGCAGTAGAACCAGCAGCAGGAAAAACAGAATCGACTACTTAAAATCTCTTCGCTGGAATATTACCCCGGATAGTAATAGTACTACACTTATATATAACAGGCCATATAGTGTGACAAGGGAGATGTATGAAGCAGATACATAAATCCCATGGACTACCTTCCCCTTGACATTAAAATTGTCGAGGTTGGGTAAGAAATAATAAAAAAAGTTAATGGTACTTTTCATGAATGAATCAGGGAAGTTATTACCTATTAATCTGAGTTCTTCTGTAAGGTGGCCAATTATATAGGCCGCTATCGTAAAGATTGCACTCAGGGTAGATGAGCTTGAAAATGTGGAAAACATCAGTGCAATAGCAGTCACAACCATAAGCTCTATAAATATAAGATAGATTGCCTTCCATATATCGAGCCATATATAAAGCCATATATCAAGATCAGCATTAAATATATCATGCCCCCATCTAAGCTCATTAATAATCAGAATAAGATAAAGTCCTGCTCCCATAATTATTATATTTACCATTATTGTTATAAGAAGCCCTAAATACTTCCCTATAATAAACTGATAGCGGGGCACCGGCTTGGAAAGTATGTTGTAAATAGTCTTCTTCTCTATCTCTTTAATAATAAGTCCAATCCCGAGGAATATCGCTATAAGGACGCCGAAAATATTAATACTTGCAAGGCCAACATCAATAATGATCTTTGATTGTTCACCCACGGTTAAGGTTGCAAGGAGGAGAGATACAGCAATCATGAGCAGGGCAAAAAAGAGGAGGTTATAGAGGATCCTATCCCTTATCGCCTCTTTAAATGTATTCCCGGCAATTGTAAGTACCTTCAAGAAGTCCCTCCTATTTTTTTCATAAAGTATTCTTCCAGGGTCTCCCGCTGAGGTATCACAGAGACGACCCTCCCCTTTCCGTCCTTTATCATCTGTAATATACTGTCTACCCCGTCTTCATCTTTTACATTTATGGACACATGGTCCCAAGCCTCATAGACTGAGGAACCCATAGCCTCCATATGTGCCAACATCTCCTTACTGACATTCCTTACAATGATCTCTACATATTTGACCTTCGCATCCATAATCTCATCCAACCTCCCTACGTTTACAAGCTCACCCTTCATAAGTATACCCACCCTGTCGCATATCATCTCAACGTCAGGGATTATATGGGTGCTGAAGAAGACCGTCTTACCATCCTCTTTAAGTCGCAGGATAATATCCCGTATCTCCTTCCTCCCTATCGGGTCAAGCCCGGACATCGGTTCATCAAGCACTATAAGGTCAGGATGGTTTATCAATGCCTGCGCTATACCTATCCTCTGGAGCATACCTTTGGAAAACTTGCGAAGCTGGAGGTCTGCAGCATCTTCAAGTCCAACCAGGGTAAGGAGGTTATTCATCCGTGTCCTTAACTCATCTTCTTCCAATCCAAACAGTTGACCATAGAAGCGCAGGAATTCTCTTGAGGTAAGATAGTCATAGAAATATGGCTGCTCAGGGAGGAAACCGATGCGATTCTTTACTTCAACATCTGCAGCTTCTTTATTTAATATCCATGCCTTTCCTGAAGTCGGGTATATAAGCCCCATAAGTATTTTTATGGTGGTTGTTTTCCCTGCTCCATTAGGGCCAAGAAAACCGAAGATTTCGCCTTCATTTACCTCAAGGTTAAGACCTTTAAGTGCAGCAACACTCTTCCCCCTGAAGCCGACCTTAAAGACCTTGGTAAGATTCGCTGTCTTTATGACAACGTCACTGCCCCTTCCCATATATCCTCATCCTCTCTTTGACCACACTGCTGTATACCCGCCTATCCTCAGGATTAAAATAGTAATACCCCCCAAGTGGCTCATTCGGTAATTTTGTAATAATACCCCGTTCAACTAACTCTATCAACCTTTCAGGATATGCATTATACAGATTTCTATATTTTTTTATAGCTTCTTCCAGGAACCTTGCATCCCTCTCCACAATCACCTCTTTTATCCTCTCCCCTAAAGTTGCCCTGACCTTTTCATCCGCTGTCTCCTTATACATCCTCAATAGAAAATCGAGGGCTACATCAGGGTCTCCGGCCTGCACATAAAGTCTTGCTGCAAGCTTTGGCAGGTACGCAGGATGGCCTGGCAGTTCAGATGCCTTAGCCATATACTCTGCAGCTCTACCATAGTCGTTGAGATAAAAAAAGTTATTAAATCCTATATAAAATGGTATCTGCCACACATCCGGGTTTTCTTTCATACCTTTAAGCAGCAACATATTACTCTTTTCCGGCGCCTTCCCAAGTACTGACAGGGTAACCCCTCCAAGCTGATAGGCATAGGCAAATTTAGGGTCGAGTGTGGTCACTACATCAAGTGCATGATATATCCAGTCATATCCATTTGGTGTAACTGTATCCTCACCAATCACCTGTATTGTCTGAAGCCAGATTATATCTGCAGCCAACTGTTCATATCCTAAAACAGCAGGCTTGAGATATTCTCCTTTCGGGAGGGTCACAAATTCTTCGATCTTTTTTTCTATCCCCTTATACCCTGCTATCTGATTCTGGACAATATATATGGAAAACGCTAAAGCGGCGATAAGTGGAAATGCAACTACTCTATGGATGTGTACTACTCTCTTATCTACTTCCATATTCTTTCCAAAGTGTTGTTGCCTGAGTAATGCTTAAAACATTCACCTCTCTTTTCCTGCATTGCCCTGCCAGCCTGGTATCTTCTGTAAAAATTGATTGGGTATGGGAATTGGCGGCAATCTGTAGCAGTGCTGTATCTGTAGGACCAAAGAATGATAATGTTTCGCCATTCATGTGAATTAATTCCACCAATTTTTCATCCATGCCTAAATCTTTAAGTTCTTTTTGAGCAAACTGCCAGAAATTCTTCAGATATGGGCCACGCAATACTTGTTCGGCGTGCCGATGGATCTCAGAGATGACGTGGGGCGATGTTGTTATAGGTTTTGCAACTGAAAAGTACCATCGAAGAGATTTCTTAGAGGGATCATCCGTAAGGTATATAAGCTTAGCAATGAGGTTATGATTTCTAATAAAATCTGAGAATCGCCACAACAAATAATCAAAAAGTGGGCCAGTATCTACTATGGGATGTCGCGGAATAGATTGCATTATCGTCTGAGTCGGTTCACCTATCTATAGTGTCTCCCCCAGTCATAGTAGAAGACTGGAGCGGCTGGAATATCATACTTCTCACACAGAACAGATCTAAGATTCTCCAGTGTTATCAAGAAACGTTCATCTTCAACCTCAAGCTGTTTTCCTGATGCATCAAGCTCTTCGAACTTTTCGCCTGTTCGGAATTCTAAAAACTCATTTCCGAATTTAGACCAGAATTGTGAAGTAGTATAATGCTGTGGCATTTCTTTGGTATCATTGATAATATACTGTGCAATAAGCTTATGAAAATCTTTTTCTGTGACAGCACCTCCGGGATATTCCCCATACATGGAAAGAGAAGACTTGACGTTATCTCGAAAGTCTTCTAACTCTGTAAGATATTTAAATGCAATTTGACAATTTTCAGTCAGGGCTGCTCGTAAATCTTCACGTTTTTTCCTCTTTCTCTCTATCTTAAGATTAGTATTAAAAAAATCTTCGAAATTTGGAATAGAGGCTGAATCCACGTATCCTTCAAGTGGAAGTATAAATTCCAGGTTTTTCGTGTAATAACGCCATGTCCAATTTTTGTCCTTCAAGAAAGACTTTTCAATTTTAAGTGCTTCGATTATCGGAGTGATTACTGTATATATCCATGCCTCAATCCGCCTCGTGCCTTTCTTAGATTTTTTATTATCCATTTTCATCATCTGCTCCAGTAACTAAATCCATACGCATTATAACATGTTCATCCACTTTAGCAAACGAAGCGGCGTTCTGCTTACTTGTTAACAATTACAAGATCTTTTAAGCAATTGTAAGTTTCATCCCCTATACCTCGGACTCGACGTAACTGTTCCAAACTTTTGAACCCATTGATGGACTTTCGGTGGTCTACAATTGCACGAGTTGTCTTGATTCCAATACCCGGGAGGTACTCCAACTCTTTTTCTGTTGCTTTATTCAGGTTAATCTTCTGGATGTTCTGACCTACTTTATTCTTATATTCCTGACATTTTTCTTGCAAAGTAACAGCATTTACACTTAGAGAATTTAGTCCTGTTATAATGAAGGCAGTGAATAAAATAAAAAGAACCTTATGCCATATTCGTTTCAGAATCAATCTACATTGTTTCATTGCTAAGTCCTTTTTATATCCATGAAATAATTTTTACTCGGGGTTGGAAAACCTGCCTGTTGATTGCGATGATTGTCTACGGTGTGGTAACGTCATTTTGCAAGATTGTAAAACTTTTATTCTGGTTGTAGAGCCACTGGTCTGTTGTGGGCACATCATTATCAATATTTCCTATAGCAGCCGCTATAAAGGAATTATCGTCGGCGGCAGAGCCCGGATCGGAGTAGTTTATTCCTGTTTGTGGTGATGTAGGGGTACCGATCGCAGCCGATCCATTATACCAGTAACGGTACCTTGTTGTTCCCATCGGCTGCCAACCGATACCAGTCCAGTTTGTGATGTATGTGTCAAATTCTGTTTTATAGATTATGGCCATCTCCCCTATAGAACCTAAGTTCGCCTTCACCTCTGCCTGTTTGGCACGTGCCTGATAGCTTAGAAAGCTGCCAGTGGCGAGGGTTACAAGGATTCCCAGAATAGCTACTGTGACCATAAGCTCTATAAGTGTAAATCCCTCATCTTCTATTCCTCTTAACATTTGGTATCCTACAGTTCTAAATAAAAAGGGTGCAGATATGCACCCCTTTGGCTATATAGCATATTAAGCAAATATCTTGTCGTTCAGTACCCCCTCTTACTCAGTAACAGGCTACATCCTGGCTAACATCATTAGTTGGATTAGCGAGTACCCTTCCCTGGTTATATGTCCAGCAGTCATGTCCGGTGGTCTCAGAATCAATATCCCCTTCTGCTGCGGCAACAAAAGTAGTGACTGCTGCGGCAACACCCAGAGTTTCTGGTGCATAAGCTGTAACTGCACCAGTACCTGTATATTCTAATGCATTATATCCATAGCCGTATCTTGCTGTCCCCTGGGGTGCCCAACCTAAGTTGTTCCATGTAGCAATATAAGTATCGAACTCTGCCCTATATGCCTCTGCCGTGGTCCCTATACCACCCAGATTTGTCTTTGCCTCACTCTGCCTTGACTTAGCCTGAAATCTCATAAAGTTCGGGATTGCTATGGCCGCCAATATACCAAGGATTGCAACCACGATCATCAATTCGATAAGGGTAAATCCCTTTTCCCTATCCTTCCTCATTGTTCTTATTATGTTGCTTATAAATAACATCTTGCTACCTCCTTTTACCATACATTAAGTGTTTGCGTTCTATTTATTGACTCTTTATATCAATTTCACCTCCTTTTTTTAACTGTCAGATTATTATCTAATACCTGTCAGATGCATTTTATATGCCTGTTAATTAAATCTCATTAAACATACCAATTAATGCTGTTTTATCAATAAGTTATGACTTTTATATCGCGGCATGTACTTGGGTTTTATGCACACAAATCATAATAAAAATGACAAATTTTGTCATTGCAGAATGAATAATTGACAAGTTTTTGTGGTAATTTTGAAATGGAAGGGAATGTTATTGTAAGGTTTTTTTCTTCATATGCTCTTCAAACTTACCCTTTAGTCTCTCTTCCTCATGAGGGTCACCAAATCCTGTTTCTCTGAATTTACCCAGGAGCTTTTCATTTTCTATATCCAGCAAAAGCGCCTTTAACCACTCCTCCCTGGCTTCACTCCTCATGTTTTTTTCTAAATAGACATCCCCAAGATGTTCAAGGATAGTAGGGTCATCCGGCATTAGAACTGCGGCCCTTTTCAGTTGCTCCAGGGCAAGATCAGTCCATCCCTTCTTATAATAAGCCCATCCAAGGCTGTCCACATATGCACCGTTATCCGGATTACCCTTCAGGGCATTTTTTATTAGTTCAATCGCTTCATCAAGGTTAATTCCTTTGTCCGCATAACTATACCCCAAATAATTTAATGCATTTTCCTGTTCAGGATCCAACTCAAGGGTCTTTTTCATCTCCCTTACCATATCATCAAACATCTCAAGTTTATCGTATACAACGCCAAGATTAAAATGCATCCCCGGATAATCCGGTACGGCTTCTATACCTCTAATGTAAACATCCTGCGCCTTTTTAAAATCCTTTTCCTGGGAATACAGCATACCCAGTATCAAATAGGCATTAGGGCGCTTAGGATCAAGCTCTATAGCCCTCTCGAGGATATTTATCGCATTATCCTTCTCACCATTCCTTGCCAGGATAAAACCCAGATGTATATGTGACTCTATGTCCGAAGGGTCTTTTGCAATCACATGTTCATATTCCTGCTTTGACTTATCATAGTCACCTGTCTCTTCATATAAATATCCCAGGAAAGCGTGCATCCTTGTATCACCTGGTCTGGCAGCAACTACTATCAATGCCTTCTGAATAGCCTTTGTGTAATCCTTAATCTCCTTGTAGAGGTATGACAATTTGAAAAGCATGTCATAGTCCCTGGGGTTATGTTCCAAAGCCCTTTCCAACACCTCTATAGCAGAGTTATATTCCTTTTTTTGTGCATGGATCTGCATAAGCTGCAATATTGCATCCCGGCTGAATGGATTAACCTTTGTCAGTATCTCTTTATAAATCTTTTCCGCATTATTATAATCCTTTTCTTTCAGATAAACAGCGCCAATCTTAAGATATGCCTGCTCATAGTTTTTTTTCCTGGCAATAGCTTTCTCATAATATTTTCTTGCCTTCTTTGTATTCCCATTTTCAAAATAGAGATCTCCCAGATATAAATAACCGGCCGGATTCTCACGGTCAAGGCTTATCCCTTTTTTTATTGACTCTTCAGCCTCTTTTAATCTCTTTAAATTTGCCAGTGCCATTCCCCTGTTCAAGTAAACCCTGACAGAGTCAGGCTCTTTTTCTATTAACTGATTGAATGTTTCGACAGATTTCTCATAATCTCCTACATTGAAATACATCTCAGCCAATAAGAAAATTGCCGGATTCGGTCTTGGCGCTAATGTAATCAACCTCTTCATCGTCTCAATTGCGCTTTCAACATGCCCCAACTTTGCCTGGAGAGTGGCAACGCGAGACAACAGAAAGAGAGAGTTTTCGTCAAAAGAGAGGGCAACCTCATATTTTAATAGTGCATCTCTAAGATTACCGGACTGTTCATCCATAAATGCAGCCAGGAAATTGTGATATGCCTCAGGTGAAGATATCGTTTGAGTGTCTTGTTCAATTTCCAGTGTCTCTTCTGACCGGATTACAGAAATATTCCTAACTGGTGTGCATGCACTAACTAATAACGCTAAAGTAATTATAAGGAGGCTTATCCGTAAGACCATATCATTCCTTTCTTTCATTACATGGCTACGCACCATGCACCTTTTCAAGATTCTCAAATTTTGTATATTTATCAAGGAAGGCCAATTTAACCGATCCAATAGGACCATTTCTCTGTTTTCCGATAATGATTTCTGCAATCCCTCTGTTTTCCTCTGTCTGTTTGTATACTTCTTCCCTGTTTATAAAAATAATAACATCCGCATCCTGTTCAATAGCGCCAGATTCCCTGAGGTCAGCCAGCATAGGCCTCCTGTCATGTCTTGATTCAACGGCACGGTTTAACTGTGAAAGGGCGATTACCGGTACATTTAACTCCTTGGCGAGCGCCTTAAGAGACCTCGATATCTCGGATATTTCCTGTTCACGGCTATCCGATCCGCCTCTTCTGCTATTACTCCTGCCTCCCATAATTTGAAGGTAGTCAACTATTATAAGGCTCAAACCATGTTCTGCCTTCAGTCGTCTTGCCTTAGCCTTTATCTCAAGAGAAGATATCGCCGGAGTATCATCAATAAAAATAGGAGACTCAGAGAGACGGCCGGCGGCATTTGTCAATTTCGGCCAGTCAGACTTGCTGAGGAAACCAGACCTCAGTTTATGGGCATCAACCCTTGCTTCGCCACATAGTAACCTTGTAACTATTTGTTGATTTGTCATCTCGAGACTGAAGATTGCCACTGGCTCCTTTTTTTCAATACCAGCGTGCTGGGCTATGCATAGACAAAAGGCGGTTTTCCCCATCGAAGGACGGCCTGCAATTATAATCAGATCAGCAGGATGGAATCCGGTCGTCATATTATCGAGATCAATGAAGCCGGAAGGGATTCCAACCACCATTCCCTTTTTCTCTGACAACTTCTCTATCGTCTCAAAGCTATCCTTGATAATATCCTTTATATGAATGAATGAACGTTTTATCTTATTTTCTGATATGCTGAAAATAGCATTCTCCGCAAAATCGAGAAGATCATCAACATCCTGCAGATTCTCATAACCCCTCGTAACGATCTCTGTAGCAGTGTTTATTAAATTTCTCAGCAATGATTTTTCATAAACAATCTTTGCATGGTATCTGATGTTGGCAGCCGTAGGGACAGTATTAGAGAGAGAGGAAAGATATGTTACACCGCCCACTATCTCAATCTCGTTCTTTTTCCGCAAATATTCTGTAAGGGTGACAAGGTCTATAGCCTCATTCTTTTCATTCAACTCCAGCATGGAAAGGAATATCCTTCTATGCGCCTCTTTGTAAAAATCACCGGCATTAATAATCTCTACAGCCTTATAGAAGGCACTATTTTCTATGAGTATTGCACCGAGAACGGATTGTTCAGCCTCAATATTCTGCGGAGGTACTTTGTATGTTGCATCTTCTATATCAGTTGTAAATGTCCCCATATCTCTCTTTGCCTGACTCCTGACTGTTTACTACCGCATCCCGCCAATTAACTTATCTATATCAACATGAGTTCTCCTGCCTGTCTGAACATCAATAACGGAGAACTGCTTATCATATTGCTCTTCTATAATTATAATCTTTTCTATATTGTTATTTATGGCATATTCAACCGCCATATCAGTAGTTTCCAAACCTGTGTTGAGAGCCACCTTATGACCGGCATTCCTTAACACTCCGGATAAATCCATAGCATTATGCCTGTATTTATCATGTGAAAAAACCAAGTACTTAATACCATCATCAGGCAAGGAAACTCCGTACCTTTCTTTTGCCATAATGATAGATTCTACATCAATAGCAAATCCTGTAGACGGGCATTCATAACCAAACTTCCCAATTAGATTATCATACCTCCCTCCACGTCCAATCGGAAATGCAACACCACTATGGAATATCTCAAAAAACAAGCCAGTATAGTAGTCAATCCCCCTCATCTCACATAAATCAATCAAAATATGATCTTTGAGACCGTACAAACATAACAGTTCATAAATCTCATTAAGATTCTTTATCGCATCTGTGGATTCCGCATTATTTATAATAGCTGCAGCCTTATCTAACACATCATCGGTGCCATAAAGTCTAAGCGCCAGCATAATGCTTTCCTTCGCCAATGCGTCTGCACCTGCACAATCAAGCACGGATTCTATACGGCATCCATCCTTTTTTGATATTGCATCCCGTAATGCATGCTCACTGTCAGGGGAAAATGGACTCTTCATTGAATGTTTAATATAAGACACTATCCCCGATAGATAACCTGCATGGCTGATTACAATTTTAAAGTCATTTATACCGAACCTCTTAATTGACTCGGAAGCAACGGCTATTATTTCTGCATCTGCTTCCGGAGATGCTACCCCTGCAAGCTCGCATCCCACCTGGAACATCTCCCGTTCTAATCCTGCGTGGGACTCTTCATACCTGAATATATTTCCGTAATAACACAGTCTTAAAGGTTTGGGTTCCTCAGCAAGTATACCGGCTACCATCCTGGCTACCTGAGGTGTAATATCCGGTCTCAGGATCATTAATTTTCCACTGTCCCTGTCAACGAATTTGTAACTCTTTTCAAGCAATACGCTGCTAAGACCTCTGGCAAGGACATCAAGGTATTCAAAGACCGGTGGAATTACTTCCCTGTATCCCCATTTGAAGAATGTTGTGAGAATAGTATCCTGGACATGACGCCGGAGCAGTGCACCGGCAGGTAAATGTGTCGCCATCCCACGAGGGGTTGAAGTCCTGGATGGCTGGATGTTTTTTTTCATAACAATCTATATGCTAAAGAAATATTCATGATTACTTTGTAATATTCAGATTATATTACATATAACATTTTAAATTTTTAATTGCAATCTTGAAAGGCAGGAATAATTACGACGCCGTATTTTATAATTTTATTTGTTTCACTGACAGGACATTAGGGAGCGTTCTTATCTGCTCCATCAGCTCAGGTGAGGCAGGAGAGTCTATGCTAATTACTGATAAAACCTTTCCACCGGGGAAATCCCTTCCAAATTGCATGCGTGCAATATTGATATTATGCTGACTCAGGATCGTACCTATGTTACCTACTACTCCAGGCTTATCTATGTTAGACAGGACTATCATGTACCCTTCCGGTACGACTTCCAGAGGATAGCCGTTTATCTCTATAATCCTTGGGTCCCTCCTGCTGAATAGCGCCCCCTTTGCCTCATTGGTACCGGCACTTGTCTGAACCTTCATGGTAATCAGACTGATGTAATCCCCGGCATCCCGGTTCTTGGACTCTTCTACACCTATCCCTCTCTCCTGTGCTATAGATGGGGCATTAACATAGTTCACAGTATCTTCTAAAATAGGGCTTAACAACCCTTTAAGTGCCGCAATCGTAAGCGGTGCCACGGAGAGTTCAGCAACTTTTCCACGGTATTCTATACTGACTTTTTCTATACCACCCTCACAAATACTTGATTGAAAAGCCCCCAGCTTTTCAGCAAGTGATATATATGGTTGGAGTTTAGGAAGAACGTCGGGAGAAACTGATGGTAAATTTGCCGCATTTCTTATTATACCCTTTGTCAGATAATCAACTAACTGTTCGGCAATTGCAAGTGCAACATTTTCCTGTGCCTCTGAAGTTGAAGCTCCAAGATGTGGCGTACATACAAAATTATCAAGTAATAGAATAGGATTCTGTACATCTACCGGTTCCTGCACAAACACATCAAAGGCTGCCCCCCCTATCTTCTTCGATTTTAAACCTTCATATAGGGCAGTTTCATCAACAATGCCGCCACGAGCACAGTTTACTATCAAAACACCATCCTTCATTTTGCTTATTGCTTCAGTTCCGATCAGATTTTTTGTCTCGGCAGTAAGAGGTGTGTGTATAGTAATAAAGTCGGAACGGCGATAGATTTCATCGAGATTTACCAGTTCAACTCCAGCCTTCTGCGCATTTTCGGGCGATAAAAAAGGGTCGAAGGCAAGCACATTCATCATCAGGCCGTGACCTAGCTTTGCCACATGACCACCTACCCTGCCCATGCCAACTATCCCCAGTGTCTTATTATAAAATTCCTGACCGGTAAATTTATTTTTCTCCCATTTACCACTCTTGGTAGATGCTGTGGCCTGAGGGATCTTTCGTACAAGCGACAACAGCATAGCTATAGCATGTTCAGCAGTAGTCACAGTATTTCCACCAGGTGTATTCATTACAACAACACCTTTCTTAGTGGAAGCAGCCAAGTCTATATTGTCGAGACCTGCCCCTGCCCTGCCAACTACCTTAAGGTTCTTTGCGGCTTTTACAACATCAGCAGTAACCTTTGTAGCACTACGTACAACAAGGCCATCATATTCACTTATAATATTGATTAATTCAGACGGTGTTAACTTGGTTTTTACATCAACAGTAAGACCGGCGTTCCTAAGTATTTCGACGCCTTTTTCAGATATGCTGTCACTGACCAGTACGCGCATTTGTGCTCTATCCAAGACATTTGAAATTTCAAATGAGAAATGTCAAATTTTAAGAAAGACCTCCTCTGCCCTTCTCAATCCGCTTCCGAGTTCACCGGGATAACCCATTTCTTTCAGCACCATCTCTGTAGCTGCTATTGCTGTAATAACGTCAAATGTATCACAGTAACCCATATGGGATATCCTGAATATCTTGCCTTTTAAATGATCCTGCCCACCTGCGGCAGTAATACCGAATCTCTCTCTCAATCTCTTATATATCTGTTGTCCGTCAAAACCTTCAGGTGATTTCACTGCAGTAACTGCATCACTTGGCGACGATTTCGGGAGCAATTCAAGTCCAAATCCCTTCATACCTTCCCGTGTTGCATTCGCCAACAGCCTGTGTCTTGCAAATATATTTTCAAGTCCCTCTTCCTTTAACGTTCTAAGAACCTGCTGAAGACCAATAATCAGAGACACGGCAGGAGTATATGCTGAAGTGTTTTTCTTAATATTATCTCTCTCTTTTTTAAAATCCAGATAGAATCTTGAGCACTTTGATGTCTCGTTCATCTTCCATGCCTTGTCACTAACACTGGCAAAGGCAAGCCCTGGCGGTAACATCAGCGCCTTTTGAGAACCGGTCACCAGTATATCAATACCCCATTCATCAGGTCTTATGTCAAATACACCGAGTGCTGTTATTGCATCTACAACAAATATTGTATCAGGATAATTTTTTACAATCTCACCTATAGTCTTCACATCATGGGCTACACCGGTTGATGTCTCACTTGCCTGCACATATACGCCTTTTATTGTTGGATCTTTCTTGAGATGTTCTGAAATTATGGCAGGGTCAACAGCCTCACCCCACTCGACTTTTATCTCGATAGCATGAACACCGAATGCCTTGCAGATTTTCCCCCAACGCTCACCAAACTTACCGCCATTTACTGTAATGACCTTATCTCCCGGCGAAAGGAAGTTTGATATAGAACCTTCCATTGCACCAGTGCCGCTTGATGCCATTATCAGGACATCATTAGTAGTCTGAAACAGCCACTTAAGACCGGCACTCACCTCCACCATGATAGGTGTAAAATCAGGAGACCGGTGATGAATCATAGGATGCGCCATTCTAAGGAGAACCTCAGGCGGCACAGGTGTTGGACCTGGAGCTAATAAATATTTTTTATTCATGGCGTGCTACCCTATCATAATTACGATTTAGTTGTCAAGTATTTTAATGCCTCATTTGCTGCTCTTTGTTCGGCCTCTTTCTTATTCCTTCCCACTCCCAATCCCATTACCTCACCACTAATTAAAAGCTCAACTTCAAAGGTTTTTCTGTGATCCGGCCCCATCTCTTTTGACACCCGGTAAGACGGTAATTCGAGATCATGTGCCTGGCAATATTCCTGAAGGTCTGTCTTATAATCAAGGCTGATGCCCTCACGGGCTATTAACTGGATATGAGCGACAAACACCATCCTTACAAATCCGTCAGCAGCCGGCAATCCTCCATCAAGGTAAATGGCTGCAATAATGGCCTCTAATGCATTTGCCAGCAGAGACTCTTTTTTTCTTCCCCCTGTATGCTCTTCCCCCCTTCCAAGCAGCAGATAGTCACCAATATCAAGTTCTGACGCAATTTTTGTTAATGACGTTTCACTCACCATCATAGACTTAAGCTTCGAAAGCTCGCCTTCCTGATAATGTGGAAAGTTCTCTACAAGATAGGCGCTGATAGAAAGGTCTAAAACTGCATCCCCAAGGAATTCCAATCGCTCATTATCTTTAATATTAAGGTCAGGATTCTCATTCACATATGATTTATGTGTGAGTGCCTCTATGAGGATGTCAATATTACTGAAGTTATATGAAAGTCTTTTTTGAAGATCTCTTGTCAGTTCATCCTTCATAAACTTCAACCTGAGAATTTCCTGAAGAGGATACAGGCATTTGTTCCGCCAAATCCAAAGGAGTTTGACATTGCAACATCAACCTTGCATACACGGGATTTGTTAGGAACATAATCCAAATCACATTCAGTGTCCGGGAACTCATAATTTATGGTGGGAGGAATTATACCCTTATCTATCGCTAAAATTGAGAAGACAGCTTCTATACCACCTGCAGCCCCTAATAAATGTCCTGTCATTGATTTTGTCGAACTGACAGGGATGTCATAAGCCTTTTTTCCGAATACGGACTTGATCGCAGCAGTCTCATTTTCATCATTGAATTTGGTAGACGTTCCATGTGCATTAATGTATGAGATATCATCCGGAGACAAACCGGCATCCTTAAGTGTAGCTGCCATGCAGCGGGCTGCCCCAACCCCTTCAGGGGCAGGTGATGTTATATGATATGCATCACCGGTCATACCATAACCGCAGACTTCAGCGTAAATTTTAGCACCCCGTTTTTCTGCTGTAGTCAGCTCTTCCAGCACTACAATTCCGGCACCCTCACCTATCACAAATCCATCTCTCATAGCGTCAAACGGACGGCTCGCCTTCTCAGGCTCATCATTTCGGGCTGAAAGTGCACGCATGGCACAAAAGCCTCCGACTGCCAGTGGACTTATTGTTGATTCAGTACCGCCTGCTATCATTATATCAGCATCACCGCGCTGTATTATTTTAAATGCATCTCCTATAGCATGCGTGCCTGTAGCACATGCAGTAACTACTGATGAGTTTGGTCCTTTTGCTCCGATCATAATAGCAATATGTCCGGACACAAGATTTATTATTACCATTGGTATGAAAAAGGGTGTTAGTTTCTTTACACCCCCTTCCAGAAATTTTATATGGTTTGACTCAATTGCAGGAAGACCGCCAATTCCCGCCCCAACATAAACCCCTGTCCTGTCAGCTATTGTTTCTGTTATCTGAAGCCTTGCATCTTCAACAGCTATCTTTGCAGCAGCAATACCTAACTGGATGAACCTGTCCATTTTCTTTATCTCTTTCTTCTCGATAAAGTCGGCAGGTTCAAAATCCTTCACCTCGGCTGCAATCTGCGTAGGCAGTTCTGATGGATCAAACCGTGTTATCCGGCTTATTCCGGATTTGCCTTCACACAGGTTCTGCCAGGTTTTATCCACCCCTATACCAAGAGGTGTAACCAGTCCTATGCCTGTTACTACTACCCGCCTCTTCAAGGCTACATCCTCTCTTTTATATAGTCTACGGAATTCTGTACAGTGATTATCTTTTCTGCATCATCATCAGGTATCTCGATACTAAATTCCTCCTCAAAGGCCATGACAAGCTCCACTGTATCCAGTGAATCTGCTCCGAGATCTTCCACGAATGATGCATCCGGGGTTATTTCCTCCTCGTCAACCCCAAGTTGTTCACCAACAATCTTTTTTACCTTTTCCTCAACCGATAATGCCACGAGTACATCACCTCCTTTTGTTAAATTAAAAATTTGTAATTTGATCTGCAATGTTGCATTTTTAATTTTTATTGTTGAATTTTCACATATACATCCCGCCATTTACATTTATAACCTGCCCTGTGATATATTCAGCCTCATCCGAGGCAAGGAACTTTACTGCATTAGCTACATCTTCAGGCGTCCCCAGCCTGCCCATCGGTATCTGACTCAACAATGCCTTAGTGACCTCTTCCGGCAGTTTTTTTGTCATATCGGTTTCAATAAAACCAGGGGCGATGGCATTTGCAGTAATACTCCTGTTAGCATACTCCCTTGCAACAGATTTAGTAAATCCTATGATTCCGGCTTTTGAAGCCGCATAATTAGCCTGCCCCACATTACCCATTAAACCAACGATTGATGCTATGCTGATAATTCTGCCATACCTGTTTTTTACCATCCCTTTTATTACTGCCCTTGTACAGTTAAATGTTCCGGTCAGATTTATTCTAATCACATCATCCCAATCATTATCTTTCATACGAAGAATAATATTGTCTCTTGTAATTCCTGCATTGTTGACGAGAATACTGATTTTACCTAATGTCTTATTGACCTCTTCGACTGCACTTTCAATGCTTGTATAATCTCCCACATCCGCCCGAATGGCTACAGTGCTTCTGCCGCTGCTCTCTCTAATCGTTTTCATTGATGATTGAAGCTCATCAATATTGACATCTATACCTGCTATATCTATTCCGTTTTTTGCAAGGGCAGAGGCTATCGCATATCCTATGCCCCGGCTTGCACCGGTTATAAATGCTACATTAGTTTCAGGCATCCTGCCTCCGGGAATATAGAATACATAGTTAAATAGTTTTAAGCAACTCTACAGTCTTTTTAAAGCTATCCAGATCTTCAACATTAAACACATCTACTGTGGCATTCAATTCCTTTGCTATCCTCTTCTGTAATCCGGACAGCACACGGCCTGGTCCGACCTCAACAAATGTGTTAAATCCCCCATTAACCAGAAATTGCATTGAATCATCCCATCTCACCGGGTTCGTAAGCTGGCGGACAAGTGCATCCTTGATGTCCGCTGCATTATTGACTGCCGTTGAGTCAACATTAGTAATTAACGGAATATTGATGTTGGAAAATAATATATCTTCCAGCACCACGGATAATTTCCCGGATGCCGGCTGCATAAGTGGTGTGTGAGACGGGACACTGACATTAAGAGGTATTATCTTCTTTGCTCCCTTCGCCTTAGCTAATTCCATTGCCTTTTGAACTTCAACTACAGTGCCTGCAATAACTATCTGCTCAGTTGTATTAAAGTTTGCAGGAGTAACGATTCCTGCTCCGTTGGTTGTCACTGACTTACATACTTCTATAACATCTGACTTTGATATACCTAACAGCGCTGCCATCATACCGCTGTCTTTTGGCACAGCATCCTGCATGAATCTACCCCGATGTTGCACAACAGGGAGTGCGTCAGTCAGGGATAATCCGCCTGCAGCAACAATTGCCGAGTACTCTCCAAGACTATGCCCGGCAACGGCCTCCGGGGTTATTCCTTCCTCTGAAAGGACACCCCAGGCAGCAATGCTGGTGACTAAAATAGCAGGTTGAGTATATTCTGTCAAATTGATTTTGTCATCAATGTTATTAAAACATAAACCTTTTATGTCCCATCTGAGAACATCCTCTGCAATGTCAAAAATTTCCTTCGCAGGAGTAAAGTTGTCAAATAGAGATTTCCCCATCCCAACATACTGTGACCCCTGTCCCGGAAATAAAAAGGCAATTTTCCTTACCATTTTATCAACACCGCCCCCCATGTCAATCCACCTCCAAATGCCTCCAGTAAAATATTGTCTCCCTCAGATATTCTTTCTTCTCTAATCGCCTCATCCAGTGCAATAGGGATAGAAGCCGCAGAGGTATTCCCATATTTGTCCAGATTTATCATGAATCGTTCCATTGGAACATTAAGCTTTTTTCCAATAGCCTGTATTATCCTCAGGTTTGCCTGATGTGGAATAAATAGTTTTATATCATTAGCTGTGAGTCCGTTACTCTTTAATGCCTCATTAATAGAATCACACATAGTATTTACAGCAACCTTGAAGGTTTCGTTACCCCGCATCTTAATATATTGTAACTTGTTATTTATCATATCCTCTCCGGGCGGAATACGCGATCCTCCACCAGGGACATAAAGCATATCCCAATATGTCCCGTCAGAATACAGATGCGTTGATACAATACCCCTTCCGCTGCCATCAGCCTGAAGTATAACCGCGCCTGCCCCATCTCCGAAGAGTACACATGTGTTTCTATCCGACCAGTCTATCATCCTGGAAAAGACGTCAGAGCCTATAACGAGTCCGGTGCGGTAAAGACCCGACCTGATGTACTGGTCAGCAACAGAAAGTGCATAAATAAAACCTGAACAAGCTGCAGACAGATCAAAGGCAAAAACACCTTTTGCACCCAGCCTCTGCTGCACAAGGCAGGCTGTGGATGGAAACAACATATCCGGCGTAACTGTTGCAACAATAATGAAATCAATATCTTCAGTTTTGACACCGGCATCTTTTATTGCCTTTTCTGCAGCATAAAATGCCAGGTCAGAAGCCGCTTCATCCTTAGATGCAATCCGTCTCTCGCTGATACCTGTTCTTCCCACTATCCATTCATGTGACGTATCAACCATCTTCTCTAAGTCTTTATTCGAAAGAACAGTTGAAGGAAGGTAAGAACCTGTTCCAATAATACGTGAGCGGACAACCATGCTAATCCATATCCTCCTTAAAGAACATCATTAACTCTGAGACATCTTTTTGCAGATACTGTATAGTCTGCACTTCTGTAAATTTGACTGACATTCCTATTGCGTTTTTAATTGCCTTTGGATTGGAACGTCCATGACATATTATACTGACGCCGTTTACACCCAGCAATGGTGCACCACCGTACTCCGCATAATCAACCTTTTTCTTAAAAGAAGCAAATGCAGACTTCAATAAAAGATATCCTATCTTTCCTATGACAGATCTTCTGATTTCACGTGACAACAATTTCCCCATCGTCTCTGCTACAGCTTCACTTATCTTGAGAGCAACATTACCTGTGAATCCATCACATACTATGACATCAGCGCTGCCGCTATAAACATCGTTTCCTTCCACATTACCTATAAAATTGAGGGGGCTGTTCCTGAGATATTTGAATGTTTCCTTAGTAAGAACATTACCTTTAGTGTCCTCTTCACCTATGCTCAACAAACCTATTCTGGGGTTCTCCTTTTGCAGCATCTTTACCGCATATGCATGCCCCATTATAGCAAATTGAAAAAGATGTTTAGGTTTACAATCAACGTTTGCGCCAACATCAAGCATAATTGCAACGCCTTCAAGTGTTGGCAGGATCGTAGCAATTGCAGGTCTTTCAACACCTTTTACAGGCCCCAATATAAATAGCGATGCTGCCATAGTCGCGCCGGTATGACCTGCACTAACAACAGCAGACGCCTTTCCGTCACGAACCAGATTTGTAGCAACTATTATTGATGCATCTTTTTTTTTACGAAGGACAGATACAGGACTCTCATGCATTTCTACACGTTGTGATGCATGACAGATAGTTATGGGTAAACCGGAAGCGCTGTGCTTATGAAGTTCACTCCTGAGTAATTTTTCATCCCCGACAAGGATTACTTCTGTATTATACTCTCTTACTGCTAAGACCGCACCCTCAACTTCTGTTGCCGGAGAGCTGTCTCCCCCCATAGCATCTAAAGCAATCCTCATACTGATTTCCTGCCGCTTATTTCTCTACAACAGTTATTACTTCGCGTCCCTTATATGTTCCGCAGTTGGGACATACATGGTGAGATAATTTAGATTCGCGACACTCCGGGCACTGGACATAACCTGGCATGGTTAGCTTTTTATGCGATCTTCTCATGCCTCCCCTGGATTTTGATATTTTGTGTTTTGGATTAGGCATTTTATTATTCTCCTTATTCGAATAGTTTTTTTATTACACTGAAGGGATTATTAACTTCTTCTTCCCTGCAATCACACTTTTTTATATTTAAATTCTGTCCACACTTCGGACAAAGACCAAGACAATCTGTTTTACATAAAGGATGCATGGGCATTGCCAGTATTACCTGCTCTCTGAACAGGTTATTTAATTCAACTTCATCCCCGGCATACTTGTCTATATCCATATCTCCCTTCTGGAGTGGGACATCCAACTCCAGATCAGTTTTTTTTACAGGTTCTTCCTGACAATGAAATTGTGTGTCAACAGCATATGAGAATTCACCTGCACAACGGCTGCAGTTAATATGTAAGGCGGTCCTGAGAGCAGCATCTACAAAGAATACCCTCCCCTGCCGGCTAACCATTGCATCTATATGAACATCACCATCCAATATCAAATCCGATGGTGTAATGCCTAAACTCCTGGAAGTTTCAATGCTATGAATTTCAACACCTTCATCCGGGATCTTGCTTACTATTATCTTCATAGGAGTATCACCCGTTCTCGCCGGAAGAAAATAATATAACCTTCATGAACGAATTTTGCATTATACAGAATTGATGTTTATTTGTCAATTATTGGAATGTTTGAGGGTGTAAGACAAATTTGTAGGTAAACTTCTCACCCCGCCGCCCGATTTTCCCAAAATTCCTCCCACTGGCCGCTGATCTGACAGCAGCGTAGGGCGATAATTGCGTTGGCACCTCT
>Ga0209211_10004570_pt1 | contig 21403 bp, 23 predicted proteins | sample RifGroA2_FD_183992 | JGI IMG/M metagenome (GOLD analysis project Ga0209211, IMG submission 183992) | Groundwater microbial communities from Rifle, Colorado, USA - Groundwater A2 (SPAdes) (version 2) | ecosystem: Environmental > Aquatic > Deep subsurface > Groundwater | place: Rifle, Colorado...
CGGTAAAACTCGTTTCCCTGCGGTCTCTGCCGCAGGGACATTGTAGGAAAGTCTGAAAACCCTCGGTTTTCAGGTATACTGAGCCCATGACACAAAAAGGTTGGCACTGTGCGTACGATACCCACTACCACATCGTGTTTCCCGTAAAGTATCGTAAGGCACTGCTCTCCGACGGCATCGCGCAAACCATTAAGGAAATTTCAAAAGAGATTGCTTTGCGTTACGAACTTGAAATTGAGCAAGTAGGATGCGACAGCGATCATATACACCTGCTTGTGTCCATTCATCCAAAATACTCGGTCGGTCAGTTTGTACGACTCTACAAAAGTATCACCGCAAAGCAAATCTTTTTGAAATTTCCTGAAGTAAAGAAGGATCTCTGGGGCGGGGAATTCTGGACAGACGGCTATTATGTTGCGACCGTCGGAGAGAAGGCGAATTGGTCTGTCGTAGAGCGATACGTCAAGAATCAGGGGAAACACGATGCACCGCCTCCTACATTGTGGTAGACTACCACTAATGAAATGCGTCATGGGCCCGGGTCATACCCTGCGGTCTCTGCCGCAGGGATTTTGATTTCATAAAATTAGAAAATCAGTGACTATCCAAAAGTTCCAGCCATGGCTGGAACTTTTGGATAGTCACTGATTTTATGAGCGATATAACGCCCCGTAAATCTCTACTCTCGACAATTTTGTAATTCAAGGTTTGCAAGGTATGATAGAATAACCACATGGAATTTCCGATCGAAAATTCGGCGCGCATCGAAGCACTCCTTTTCTATAAAGGAGAGCCTCTTTCCGCGAAGTTTCTTGCCAAGACGCTCGCAATATCCGAGGATGAAGTTCGTGCGGGAATCGAAGAGCTTTCGCGCTCACTTGAGGAGGGGAGGAGGGGGCTCGTGCTTGTGCAAAATGGCGACGAAGTGATGCTTGCGACAACTCCCGCGATGGGTCCCGTCATTGAGAAGCTTCTCAAAGAAGAGCTTTCCAAAGACCTCGGCAAGGCAGGACTCGAAACGCTTGCCGCAGTGCTCTACCGCGGCCCGATTACCCGGAGCGAGATCAACTATCTCCGCGGGGTCAATTCGAATTATATTTTGCGGAGTCTCCTCGTGCGCGGACTTATTGAAAAAGTCGAGCAGGGGACCCGCAACACGACCTATCGTCCGACATTCGAGCTTCTTTCGTACCTTGGTGTGGCGCGTGTGGAAGATTTGCCTGAATACGAAGGAGTGCGAAGCGCGGTCGAAGAATTCAAAAAAGAAAACGTCGCGGATAATCAAGATAATCAAACAGAATATGAGGATGGATCTCTCGCTCCGGAGAATTAAAGCCCTTGGTGCTACGATCGGGGGACTCACCTTGGTGGCTCTTTTGCTACAGGCGTTTTATTCTGCGTATCTTGTGCAAGGAGGAGTTTCTTCTGCGGGTAGTTCAAAGAATATATCCGCGCAAGTTCTTGGCACGGCAACCTCCGTCTACGAAGATTATTTTGCAAATCTTGTCCTCGAGGCGCGCGCGGTTTTTGTTCTTGATTTGGTGACCAACAATGTTTTGTTTGCGCGTAATGAACATGAGAAACTCCCCCTTGCTTCTCTGGTTAAAGTTATGACGGCATTGGTCGCGCGCGGACACGTTCCAAGGGAAGCGGCGATAACACTCAAAGAAGATGACCTTGCGACCGAAGGCGAATCGGGACTTTTTCTGGGAGAACGATGGCTTCTCGGAGATTTGCTCGGCGTTATGATGGTTATGTCTTCGAATGACGCCGCACATGCGATTGCCGAGTTCGTTGGCTCCGAGGGACAAAACACGTACGGTGTAGCGGGACGCGCGCATTTCATCACGCTCATGAATGAGAAAGCACACACACTCGGACTTACGAGTATGGAATTTTTTAATGAAACAGGCCTTGATGCGCATGAAGTCCAAACCGATGTCTCCGTACAGGCAGGCGGGTATGGGTCTGCGCATGACATCGCTCTTTTGTTTAGGGAGCTCGAAAAGAAATTTCCTGACACGGTTGCACCAACGACACGAAGCGCGGTGCGTCTCGTGTCGCAGAGCGGTGCTCTGCATATTCTTCCCAATACCAATGAGGCACTCGAGTATTTTCCGGGGCTTATCGCCTCAAAGACGGGCTACACAACACTTGCCGGAGGAAATTTGGCGATCATTTTTGACGTCGGTATGGGACACCCCATTGTCGCGGTCGTGCTCGGGTCGACGTACAAAGGGAGATTTGATGACATGCGGGCTATTGTGGAGGCGACCCATGCTACGGTGGAATAAACACCATCTTCATTTCCCGACTTTTATGCTCGAAAAATTATGAAATCAAAAAAAGTCGATACAATGTTGCTCTCAATCACTATCCTCTTGGTGTCCACGGGGCTATTTGTATTCACCTCCGCATCATTCGGGCTTTTTGCGCGCAAGGGGTTCTCTCTCTACAGTCTTCTTTTTGACCAAGTAGTGCTCGGACTCTTGATCGGGGGCATCGCACTCGTTGTTGCGCTCAAGGTTCCGCTCTCTGTTTGGCGCAAGTACTCACTGCATTTATTCATTGGGGCGAGTATCCTCACGCTTTTTGTGTTCGTGCCTTATATTGGCTTTTCTCACGGAGGAGCAAGTCGGTGGATATCTATCGGCTCGCTCTCTCTTCAGCCGTCCGAGTTTCTCAAACTCGGGGTCGTGGTGTACTGTGCGGCGCTCCTGCCTCTTCTCAAAGAGCGCATGAGAACATTCTCGCGTGTGTTCCCGCTTATTTTGGGGGTTATGGTTGTGCCAACAGTCATTCTCATTGCCGAGCCGGATACCGGAACCCTTGCGGTCACATTTTCTGCAGTTATTGCCATGTTTCTTGCCGCAGGAATGAAATTTCGTCATCTTTTGGTTATGATTGCTGTCGCTATGCTTGCACTCGGCACCCTCGCCATGTTTCAACCGTATGTAAAAGAAAGGGTCCTCACATTTTTTGATCCCTCGCGCGATCCGCAGGGTTCCGGATATCAAATTCAAAAATCATTTCTTGCGGTTGGGTCAGGAGGTATTATGGGGCGGGGTTTTGGCCAGAGTATTCAGAAGTATGGATCGCTTCCCGAACCGACGGGAGATTCAATTTTTGCCGTGGTGGGGGAGGAATTTGGGTTTGTCGGAGGGACCTTAATCATCATCCTTTTTCTTTTGTTTGGAATTCGGGGTATTCAAATTGCCCGCCTTGCCCCTGACGCCTTCAGTGGACTTCTAGCCGTTGGAATTGTTATACTGATTATATCGCAGTCTTTTGCGAATATTGCCTCAACGCTCGGCGTGGTTCCTTTTACCGGCGTTCCTTTGGTATTTGTGAGCCACGGAGGGACTGCGCTTATTGCGGCACTTCTCGAGATTGGTATTCTTCTTAATATTTCTAAATTTACCCGCTCAACTTTTAGTAAACAAAAATAGCCTATAATGAAAATTCTTTTTACCGGTGGAGGGACAGGGGGACACTTTTATCCTATTATTGCCGTTGCACAAAAATTAAATAAAATACTCGAAACGGAGAAGATTGCAAATGTTGAGCTCTACTATATGTCGACGGAGCCGTATAACGAAAAACTTCTCTATGATAATAAAATCACGTTCAAGAAAGTAACGGCAGGCAAACTACGCACGTACTTTTCTTTGCAAAACATTATCGATGTGTTTAAAACAGGATGGGGGACAGTAAATGTCCTTTTTGAAATGTTTTCCCTGTATCCAGATGTAGTATTCAGTAAAGGAGGTTTCGCGAGTTTTCCTGCGCTTGTCGCCGCACGGTTTTTTCGTATTCCCGTAATCATTCACGAGTCGGACAGCGCGCCGGGGCGTGTCAATGCATGGGCGGGAAAATTTGCCTATAAAATCGCAATCTCATATCCCGAAGCGACGGAATATTTCCCCGAAGGCCGCACGGCGCTTACCGGTAACCCTATCCGTGAGGAAGTATTACGTCCGTCGGGGAAAGATGCATTCAAGGAGCTTGGTCTTGAGCCGGGCGTTCCCGTGTTGCTTGTCATGGGTGGGTCCCAAGGAGCGCAAAAGATCAACGACCAGTTAGTCACGCTCGCCCCGCGCCTTATTGAAAAATATCAGGTAATCCATGCGACGGGAGAAGCGAATATTGTCGATGTGAAGCTTATGGTACAGGGGCTCATTGCTGGAAATTCGCATACCAGCCGCTACCATCTATACTCGTATCTTGACAATGAAACCATGAAGCTCGCGGCGGAAGCGGCGACACTTATTATCTCGCGTGCGGGTTCCAGTATTTTTGAAATTGCGTACTTTGGGATTCCCGCAATTCTCGTGCCGATTACCAACTCAAACAGCGATCATCAGCGCAAGAATGCATTTGCGTATGCACGCGTCGGAGGGGCCGTTGTAGTTGAAGAAACAAACCTTTCCCCCGGTATCCTCATGGCGGAGATCGATCGTTTGATGGGGGATGGAGCAAAGCGCGCGGAGATGAAAGAAGGTGCAAAATTGTTCGCGCGTACGGATGCGGCCGAGCAGATTGCAGAACAGATCGTTTCTGTGCTGATGCGACATCGTATCTTTAAATAATATAGCGTTATATCCTATGCCCAAAATCGTTACACGATTTGCCCCGTCGCCCACCGGCGTCCTCCATATCGGTTCCGTGCGAACCGCGCTTTTCAACTTCCTCTACGCGCGTCAGCATGGCGGTACGTTCATTCTCCGTATTGAAGACACTGACAAGGAGCGTTCCAAAAAAGAATTCGAAGATAATATTTTAGACGGACTCTCGTGGCTCGGGCTCAAGCACGATGAGTTTTTTCGTCAGTCGGATCGCGGCGCCGTCTACCGAAAGTATTTGGAAAAGCTCATCATCGATGGCACGGCGTATGTTTCAAAAGAAGAACCTGTTGAAGAAGGAAAACTCGCCGAGGTTATTCGTTTTAAAAATCCCAAAGGTATCGTGACGTTTCGTGACGAGGTTCGCGGGGATATTTCTTTTGACACCACCGAGCTCGGTGATTTTGTAATCGCAAAAGACCTGGATACGCCACTGTATCATTTTGCGGTTGTCGCGGATGATTTTGAAATGGGTGTCACGCACATCATTCGCGGAGATGATGGTATTTCGAACACACCGCGGCAGATCCTTATTCAGGAAGCACTTGGTGCACCACGCCCTGTGTATACACATTTGCCCATGATTCTCGCATCCGATAAGTCCAAGCTTTCCAAGCGCCATGGCGCGCTTGCGGTAACGGAGTATCGCGAGGAAGGATACTTACCGGAAGCAATTTTAAATTTTGTGGCACTCATGGGATGGAATCCGGGGAATGATCAGGAGGTAATTTCTTTCGATGAGATGCTCAAACTTTTTAGTTTTGAAAAAATACAAAAAAGTGGTGCGGTGTTTAATATCGATAAACTGAAGTGGCTAAACAAGCACTACTTGAAGACACTTCCATCTAAGGGGGTAGGGGAGGAGATCTTGGCGCGGTTCCCCGAAGATTTGCGCAAACAGGCGAGAGAACACTCTGAAGTATTTGCAAAAATTATTCCGATAATTATGGACCGCATCAGTGCGTTTGGGGAGGTTTTAGAACTTGTGAGCGGGGGAGAAATTGCATATTTTTTTGTGGATCCAACGTACGAGAGGGAAGCGCTCTTATGGAAAGACGAGAAAAATCTGGTGCGTGCTCGCGAGCATCTTGACAAAGTATATGAAATGTTGCAAACAATTCCATCGGAAGATTTTGTAGCAGTGCGCATAAAAGACACGCTTTGGGATTATGCGACGTCTGCTGGCAGGGGAAACGTATTGTGGCCACTCCGCTACGCGCTTTCGGGGCGGGATAAATCACCAGACCCGTTTTTTCTCGCAGATATTCTTGGTAAAGAAACTACCCTTCGACGTATCGAACATGCACGACGTGTGCTTGTGTCGCCGTGATATGTTATTCCCCCTATGATGCGTACCTACTTTTTCCAATTTCTCACTCTTCTTTTGTCCGGCATGTTGGTGGCAGGAGCGCAATATTTGGCGCCTTTGGCACATGCAGAAACCGCAGTGGAGCTTAAGGCAAAGATATCTTCGAAGACTGATGAGATAAAAAAGATTGAGGCGGAGATTAAAAAATACCAAGAAGACCTGGATGTTATTGGCGCACAAAAACAGACACTCAAAACATCCATTGCCGAACTCAACCTTACGCGTAAAAAACTTGAAGCCGATATTCGTGCCACGCAGGCAAAGGTTGAATCCACAAATTTTACGATTGCGAAGCTCGGTTCAAATATTGTTGATAAGGAGGGGAAGATTGACTCACGGAAGAGAGCTCTCATAGAAGCTCTTCGTGTGGTTTACGAAAATGATACGCGCTCACTTCTCGAAGTCGCGCTGTCAGAGGACTCTTTTTCTGACTTTTGGAATGACGCAGAGCTTCTCAATCAGTTTGGAGATGAAATCTATTCAAATGTTGTTGAACTGAAGTCGATAAAAGCAGGTCTTGAACAAGAAGAAAAGCGACGACAAGAAGAGAAGAGAACACTCCTTGGCTTGAAGACAGAGCTCGGTGATCGTAATAAGATTGTTGTCGATAATAAAAATCAGAAGTCACGCTTGTTAACACAGACAAACAGTCAAGAAACGACGTACAAGAAGATACTCAAAGAAAAGATAGCGCTCAAGGAGGCATTTGAACAAGAGCTTCGTGATTACGAATCTACACTCAAATTTATTCTTGACCCGTCGCTTATTCCGCCACGAGGAGCAAAAGTATTTTTGCCACCACTCGACAAAGTTTTGCTCACTCAGAAATTTGGCAAATCAGATGCAACAAACGGTTCCGGACAGCGTCTATACGCATCAGGGACTCATAATGGAATTGATTTCCGGGCAAGTCTTGGTACGCAAGTGAAGGCGATGAAGGGGGGCATCGTCCTCGGTTCGGGAGATACCGATCTCGCATGCCCCGGAGCTTCGTTTGGAAAGTGGGTGCTTGTTGATCATGAGAACGGCCTCGCAAGCATCTATGCGCACCTGTCGCTCATCAAAGCAACTGCAGGGGATAAGGTTGTTACCGGGCAGGTTATCGGATACAGTGGCAATACAGGGTACTCGACAGGACCGCATCTACACGTCTCTGTGTATGCCTCAAGTGGTGTAAAGATTGAAACGCGTCCAAGTAAGTCTTGTCAGGGGCGTTCGTATACGATGCCTTTGGCCGCGATTAATGCATATCTCGATCCGTTGGATTATTTAGTATTGTAAAATATTTCGTTCGATAATAATTATTTTTATGAGAAAACAACAATTTAGTAATCAGGGAGGATTTCTAAAGATTATCGGATTAATAGTTGTCGGAGTTATTATTCTTGCGTATTTTAATTTTGACGCGCATGCGTTCGCAGAGAATCCTTTCGTGAAAAAGATTGGGAGCGTCCTGCAAGCGATTTGGACGTGGGGTAAGAGTCTGTTTTAAAGTTTTATCGACGAGAGGAGAGGGCTTTCGCGAAGGTTTCGTCGACAATCTTCCTTGTGCGACATTCGATAGCAGTATATAATACTGTATACGTATGGAAAACTTGCGTATACAGAAACCCGGTGGTCAAAGACCATGGAAGCTCGGTGAGTTGCGCGCGGGTCTTGAAAATTTTTATGCAAAGAATAATCGGTACCCATCAGCACCTGAAGTTGATGCGCACCCGTATCTACCATCAGCTCGTTCAATTGAACGAAGTTTTGGAGGGCTTGTGGAACTCCGGAAGACTCTTGGTCTTAATACTCAAGCTGATCTTCGGGAAGGCGCGCATAGCAGTAAACGTGCATACAAGATCAATGAACGTGCGCACCATGTGGAGCAAGAAGTCTACGAATTTCTTAAAGAACGTTTTGGTAAGCAATTCGTGCATCGTGAATATTTTTTTCTTGATGACAAACGTACACGTGCGGATTTTTTTGTATACGACAAGACGAGTGGTTTTTGTGTAGATGTATTTTATCCGAGCGACAGGAGGAACCTTACCGGATGCCTCAATAGCAAGCTTGGGAAGTACCGAGGTCCGCGGATGAACCAGTATCCGGTCATTTTTTTACAAATGAATAAAGACCTTGATCAAGACCTTCTTGATGCTCTCATTAGCCATAAAAAGAATAAATTATTAGAGGGGCATTATCTATACTCGTGGGAGTCATTCAAAGAATTCTGTGCAAAAAGGAACCCACTAAAAATAGAGAGGTAGGCGTACCCGCACGGCGTCAATCCATACGAGAGAAGGATATAAATATAAGCTACAATTCAAGCACTTTTGAGGTTTTTCAAGATTTATCTTTTTATTTAGGCAGGAGGTAATATCTAAGTATGTCGCACAAGGCACTCGCGCAAAAGATATATTGTGCGACATGCTATATATTAAATAAAGACCAAGTTTAGCAACCTCCCCCACCATTAACGACTGCGGTCATAGCGACCTACCAACTGCGCCTGCTCGATGATGTGTGGCGTGAGTGCGCGCAGGAGTTCTTCTTTCGCCCCACCTTTCGCTAAGGTCAGGCTCGCATCGAGTGCGTAGAGCGTAAAAATATAACGATGCTCGCGATCAGGCGGACATGGTCCCCCGTACGCCGTTTTGCCGCCTGTGTTGGTACCGAGTATCCCCGGAGGCACTTTTCCCTCTTCAAGGCGGGTAGTCGTGGGCGGCATATTCCACACGATCCAATGATTCCACATTCCATCTGCGCGCACCGTGCGCGGTACGTCGGGGTCTTCCATGGTGAGTGCGAGACTCTGTGTACCCGTCGGTATGTTATTGAAAATAAGTTCGGGAGAGATGTTTTTACCGTCACAAGTAAATCGCGCAAGAATCATTCCGTTTGGTTTGAATGCAGAGCTCGTGATGGTAAGTGGCATGGTTTGTTGTTCTGGTGTTGATATTGCTTTTGGTTCAATCACGAGAGGAAGCGTAGCAGTCGGTGTCGGTGGTCCCTCTTGGATATTATTAGTGAACAAAAAATATCCTCCCCCGACGAGCGCATAGTGAAATGATAGCATGAATTTACCGCGCAATGTAAAATTGCGCGAGCGGGCAATCTGTGTGCTTGCAGTGTGCAGGACAATATGCGCGGCCGTAAAGGATGAGGAGATGAGAGAAGCGAATCCAGTCCTTTTGGGAAACGATGGATATCAGGTCACGCTCGATCTTAATCGCATCACGATGTTTCGTGAGTCCAAGGAGGCGCGAAAGACGGATGACATGTGTGTCGACCGCAATCCCCTCCGCGTGTCCGTAGAGCTCGCCCAAGACGACGTTGGCGGTCTTGCGACCCACGCCGGGGATTGTGACTATCTCCCTCATCGTTTGAGGCACCTTGCCGGTGAAACCTTTTTTGATTGCTTTTGCGGCTGCGAGAATATTTTTCGTTTTCGCGCGGTAAAAACCGGTGGAATAAATATCACGTTCGAATTGCGCAGGCTTTGCAGAAACGTAATCTTCAAGCGTTCTGTATTTTTTGAAAAGTTTTTTCGTCACCTCGTTCACTTTTTTGTCCGTACATTGCGTGGATAAAATAACCGCAACGAGGAGTTGCCATGGAGTGCGATAATGAAGCGCACATTTTGGATCCGGGAAGAGGCGCGTAAGAACACGTATTATTTTAGGCAAGTTTGTACTTTGTTTTTTCATGTTTAATAAGCTTGTCTTTGATGAGTGCCGCAAGCGCTTCTTTAGTACGAGGATCATTGTCGCATGTGCGTCGTATTGAGACCAGAGTTTTCGGTCCTTCGTCGAGCACACGAATTATTTTTCCGCGCAGTTCTCGAAGCGACCCTCTGAATATGCTTTGCTTCACATAATGTTTGCTTCGTATGTTTGCATTGGCGCGTGCGGTTTTCGGCAGGTACGCGCCATGGTCCATGAGCGCATAGTACCACGCGCGGGGGTTTGCTTGATCGAGGGTTTGTTCAACGAGAGGTAAAATTTCTTTGTCGCCCACTCCCCTTTTGTTTTTTAAAAAATGATTAATGAAGACGCGGCGGATATTTGTTTCGATGAATACGTGCGGTTCATTGTGTGCGAAGGTGAGAATCGCGTTTGCGGTGTAATGTCCGATACCGGGAAGCGCGCGGAGTTCTTTTTCAGTTTTGGGGATGCGCCCGTTGTACTCACTCACAATTTTTTGCGCTGCATCGCGGAGGTATCTTGCGCGGCGATTGTACCCCATCCCCTGCCACACGCGGAGCACGTCGATGAGCGACGCTTCCGCAAGTACTTCAATTGTGGGAAAAGCCCGCAAAAATTCCGGATATTTTCCGAGCACGCGCACAACTTGCGTCTGTTGGAGCATTATTTCGGAAACCATTATTTTGTAAGGGTTTTTCGTCTTTCGCCACGGCAGGTTATGCCGCCCCGAACCCCTATAAAATGCCCAAATTTGTTTTTGGAAGGCCATTGTTCGTGCTTTGGGTGTCTTGGGTTGTTTTTCCATTTTCCCCCTATTTTAGCACATCCACCTTTTCAAAACTTAGTGACGAAAATCTGAAAACAAAATACCGCAGGCTACGCGGTATTTGAAGGTGCTACTGATTATTTATTGTCTTTGTATGGTTCCTGTTGCGAGAAAATTATCCCCGTTGAGAACTTTTTGTTTGAACAGGTTGCGGGAAAAGATACTTCCTGTTTCCTTCCACAATTCCAACGCATGAAGTGGAGTTACCGGAGGTTCTTTGTGCGCCGCAAGTAAGACATCTGCCATAGGGATAAACCCGTCTCTTGCTTCTTGGTACCATGTAGCTAGATCCTTTTGTCCGTATCGTCTGCAACATTGAGAAGCATTGTCAAATGCCGTGCGTCCTATGACTGAAAAAAACGAAGCATCTACCCCGAGGTGATGGGAACGTTCCGGAAAAAGCCCTGTCAAAAGGAGACTGGTGTCCCCCACCTCCTGTAAATATTTTTTATCACAAACAGTTTCTTGCGCATAAGCAAATTTTAACGCGAGAGACCCACTGAAGAATTTTGGTTTATCGATGAGGCGTTTGAGCGCCCACACAAGGTAGCTTTCCAAATCTTCCCCCAGGGAAATCCCGGCAACCCATTCCCCTTTTTTGACCAACGTTTGCAAACTCGCAATGGTTGTTGGCTCAAGGATTAGCGGTTCTGGTGATTCTTCGTGATTATTTTTCTGAACGTGCAGTTCCATGGTACACCCCCTCTTTATCCTCGTTGAAAAGAATAACAACTTTCCTTTTTAATCATACCATTTTTACGTACCCTCACGCAAAATATCCATAGGATGGGTTCTAAAGTCCGGCTTAATCTTTTTTTATCATTGATCGGGCAGTAATGGCAAAAAGGACAATAAGGACAAGTCCCGCAAATCCCATTCCTGCCCATGGAAGCCATGCGTATTTTTCAGTGATGCGGCTTTCTTCATGGTCACACACATCACCAATTTTGTCGCCGTCGGTGTCGGTTTGGTTGCGATTCGGTTCATTCACACAGTTATCGAGACTGTTCATCACGCCATCCTTGTCAAAGTCATCACATGCATCACCGCGGCCATTTGCATTCACGTCAGTTTGGTCGGCGTTTGAAATAGAAACACAGTTGTCACGCGTATCAGGGACTCCATCCAGATCACTATCAGCGGGTGTGTACCCAGGGTTTGCCTGTGCGGCAACTGGCGCAAGGCGCAAAATATCGGTATCCAAAGCGAGGTTTGCCGATTCCCCTACTCGCAGAGATACCGAGCGATCGGCATCAAAATAAATACGATAATCGTGTTGTGGTTGAGCAAGGAAACGAAGCGTACGCGAACTCGTTATCCCCGCCCCTTCTTCGTCGAGCACGATCTCCGTTATGCGCAAGGGTTGTCCATACGAAAGTGAGGCAATCCATTCTTTGGCGGAAGTTTTGGGGAATACGATAGTCGATCCTTGCATTTTTGAACGTGCGAGCACTATTTTTTCACTTCCCGTGATTCGTGCGCGAATTTCAATTGATGTCGGAAGTGCCACATATTGATCAAGGAAAAGCGTTATGCCGCGAAGGGTCATTGCTTGCGGGCTTTTGAGAATAAGGCGCGTCTGACCCTGTTCACTTTCTGGCAACACAAATTCCGCAAAAGTTCGAGTATCACCATCGATCATAGATGACGCATTTAACCCGACCCCTTCGATACTCACGGTAACCGGTGTTCGCGCGGTGCGAAAATGTTCAGTAAAAAAATACGGTTGGAATTCCCCCGCTTTCATATCGAGAACCGCAAAGTCAAAGCGGTTCAAAAATGTTTCTGAAAACGGAATCTCCACGACGGTGGGCACTTGAATTGACGGCACGCGGGCATCCTCTTCTCTTTGAAATGCACTTGTTATTTCTGAAATAATGCTTGTGGAGCCAGGAGTTTTGCTCTGCGCAAGCACGACAGACCCAAAGCCGAGAGATAGAGAGAGAGCGGTGGTGAAAAGAAGAAGCTTCATATTTTTTTGCGATGATTAGGTAATGATTTATTATTTTTTCCTACCAATGAATGCGGTCATCATAAGGAGCGTGCCGATAAGGAAGAACGTGACAATGCGCCCCGGTAGCTCCATATCCCACACACTTACCAGAAGCAAGTATGCTATGGTAAAGCCGAGTAGCGTCCCTCCGTAATAAGAGAGATTTCTTCGTTCAGAAAGTTTGCCATACGCGTACGTGCTCAAACCAATGAGAGTGTAGATGACCAAACAAATCATGGTGGCGAAATCCTGGTCGGTTGGGAGTGAGGCATGAACCGAAAGCCAGAGCAACACATAGGCATATACCGAGCCGGCAATCAAAAACGATTCTTCAAATTCTCCGCGACCTTCTCTTTTTGGTAGAAACATAAAGAACACACCAAGGAGCAGAAGTGTGCTCATCATGAGGAAAAGTACGAAGAAGTGATCCCACGAGATTCCCGGATACCATCGTGCGAAAATACTCGACAATGAAAGTAGGGCGGGACCGATAGTGAGGAGAGAGAGACGCTCAGCGATGGCGCGGTCTTGCATGATGAGATAAGCGACAAAAGGGACAACTGCGCTTTCTATGGTATATGCAATCGTGAGTGCGGCGCCATCAAGTTCGGCGGCTGTTGCTGCGGCAAGCATTGCAATGCCAACCCCTGCATACACAAAGAAGGGCTCTCGACGCTTGGTGATTGCGAAAATAGCGAATGCGGCAATCGTAAAAAGTATCATCCATCCGGCAATGATGAGGCTTGCCCAATCAGGGTTTGCGGTGGTAATAATCCACGTGAGAAGAAGGAGGCCGTTTCCTGCGGCGATAATCGCATCAGGCTTGATATCCCCATCGCGGATCTTCAATATCCCCAGTGTGTTGGTCATAAAGAACAGGAAGGCAAAAGCGTATGCAAAAAGAAGCAGGGTTCCGGATTCAGGGGTGCTCGTCCCTATTTGCGGAATACTGTAAAAGAAAAACATCAAAAGTCCTACTCCCGTGAGACTTCTCCATCCCGTAAGCGACACGATCCAGACAGTACCAAGGATGACTGCAAAGAGATACGCAAAGAGTTCGACATGGGTGGGTGATGCATTGACGAGAAGTGTTGTGGGGGCGACACTCGCAATGATGATACCGAGGACTGCGAGGGAAAGTATTTTGAAACGTACGCTTGCGAGCGCGATGAAAGCGCTTGTCAAGAACATGATTACCAGCGCTCCGCGAGCAGGGAATAAATCATAAACGAATGCTGATGAATAGGCTGAAATCAGAACCACCATCGCGCCGAGCCCCAAGAAGATGCTCCCTTGTCGTACATATTTATGCATGCGTACCCATCCAAAACCAAGAATACCGATACCTGCGAGCATCCCTAGTGTTACTCTCCCCAGTGGTCCGATCCAGTTGTGCAAAAATGCGTAACTCACAAACCAGCCGAAGCCAAGAAGCAAAATGAATGCCCCCAATTTTAGGAGCCAGTCTTCCCTGAACCACTCCATAACTCCTCCGTCTGTAGATGGTGCGGTGGGGGTCGTAGCGAACGCGGGTTGTTCCGGAGAAATGTACGTCGAGAGCGGCTGTGACTGTAGAGGTGGAGTATGCGCGGGAGTTTGAGGGAATGCATTTGAAGAAACACTCGGAGGAACCAAAGGTTGAGAGAGAGGTCTTAACTGCAAGGACTCCTCGATTTTTCTTACTCGGTTATGCAGTGAATACAAAAAGAGGGAAACCACAATCAATAATACAAAAATCATGACTTTTATTGTACCATTCGCGAGGTAGGTAGAGCAAGCGGCCGGCGGTTGAGGCGGTTGTGATTTCTCAATATGTTACAATACTCATATGCGAACCTCATACTCGGCGCTCGAAACCTATCGAAACTGCCCCCTTAAATATAAATATCAGGAAATCGACAAAATTCGCCGACCCAAGCGTATCGATGCGGTGTTTGGGACGCTGGTCCATGGCGCGCTCAAGTTCATGTTTGAGCGCAACCCGCTCTACCCGAGCATCGACGAGGTGTTGAATTACTATACGGAACACTGGCGTGAAAAATCCGAAAAGATTGAGTGGCTTGATCCCGACCGCAAAGAGCAAGAAGAGAAAATGTATTTCGAGGAAGGGTTGAAGCTCCTCAAAAATTTCTACAAGAAAAATCAGCCGTGGACTTTTAATGTCGTGGAGCTTGAGGGGCGATTCTCACTCGACCTCTTGGACGAAACATCCGGCAAGACGCACACACTTGCCGGTATCATCGACCGTATCGACAAAGACCCTGAGTCGGATATGTACGAGATTATTGATTACAAAACAGGCAAACGCATGCCGGGCGAAGCGGAGCTTGTCGATAACCTGCAACTCGGCGTGTATCACCTCGCCTTGACCTCGCGTTGGCCGTCGCTCGACCCCGAGCGATTTACCACAAGCCTCTACTTCCTGAAACACAATGAAAAAGTATCGGTGAAGCCGACACGCGAGACGTTTGCACAAACGCGAAAGAAAGTACTGGAAGCGATCCGCGATATCGAAGCGCGCCTCGAGACCGGCGACTTTCCCCCGATGCCCAATCCCCTCTGCGGGTACTGCCCCTATCAGCGTATTTGCCCCATGTGGTCGCACGAGTACAAAGAAGAAGCAACAAAGACGGCGAGCGACGCCGAAGTCGCGCAGGCGATACAGGATTTTTTCGAGCTCAAAAAACAGGGCGATGCAGTCAAGGATTCTCTTGAACATGCGCGTGGCGTCATTCTCTCGTATATGGAAACCGAAAAGCTTTCACGGGTGTTTGGTGAGCGCGGGTATATTACCAAAAATGTGCAAGAGCGCGTGAGTTACGATTTGGAAAAGCTCGAGGAGGCGCTCAAGAAAGCGGGCGTGTGGGAAAAGATACTGGAACCCGAAGCGAAAAAATTGGAAGAACTCCTCCCCTCTTTGCCGCTCGAGGTCGCCCGCGCCGTCGAAGCGCAAACTTCCAAGAAAAAAATTGTTGTTTTGAAGCCAACCAAAAAGAAAGGCGCGACGGAAGATGAGGAGGAAAAATAAATTTTATGCCACCCCTGATACGGAAAAATTTGCAAACGATTCCCGGAGTTGGCAAGGCGGTTGCCGAGGATTTGTGGAACATCGGTATCAATTCGGTGGCGGATCTCAAAGGCAAAGATCCTCAAAAACTTTACGATGCGTCGAATAGATTTGAAGGAATGATTCAAGATCGATGCTTGCTCTACGTTTTCCGATGCGCAGTGTATTATGCGAGTCATCGCATTCACGACTCCGAGAAGCTCAAATGGTGGAATTGGAAGGATAAAAAATAAAAATATATTATTTTGTGGGGTTCAAGTACCCTACTCCACTGTCACTGATTTCGCGAGATTACGAGGTTTGTCAACATTGTTGCCGAGTGCGCGGGCATAATGATATGCAAAAAGCTGAAGCGGGAGGATCTCGAGAAGCGGGTATAAAAGCGGGTTTGAAAGTGTAGGAATTGTAACGACATCAATGCTTCCCTTTTTGAGCTCGCGCGCGCCCGCTTCGTCGGTTACCACCATCACGTTTCCATCTTTGGAAAGGATTTGTTCGATGGAGTTTTTACTCAAAGAAAAAAGCTCGTCTTTGGGCATGATGATAACAGACAGCGCGTGTTTGTCGATGACCGCGATCGGCCCATGTTTGAGTTCGCCCAAAGGATAGTTCCCCGCTTCTATATAGGTGAGTTCCTTGAATTTAAGAGCCGCTTCTTGTCCGAGGGGCACATGAATGCCGCGACCGAGAAAATTGATTGTGCGGATATTTTTTGCAACATATTTCTCGGCATACGCGCGCATGAGCTCGTCTGTCTCGGAGAGTGTTCTTTGCATCATCTCGGGAATACGTTCAAGCTCCGCAAGGAATGCGCGGCCTGCTTGCAAGGTCATTCCTCGCGTTCGTGCAAGTTTGAGCGCAAGCAAGTACAAAACGGCAAGTTGGGAGGTAAATGCTTTTGTCGACGCGACGCCGATCTCGAATCCTGCGCGTGTGTAGACCCCGGCATCAACCGCTTCGGCAATAGAGCTCCCCACGGTATTCACGATGCCAAATGTTGGATATCCTTTGCGACGTGCTTCTTTGACAGACTCAAGCGTGTCGGCGGTTTCACCCGATTGGCTGACGGTAAAGAGCACCGTGTTTTTTGGGTCGAGGGGAACTGTTCGGTATCGAAACTCGGACGCAATTTCATTTCGAACGGGGATACCCGCAAGCGCCTCAATGAGTACGCCGCCAACAGCAGCCGCGTAGCTTGCTGTTCCGCAGGCGAGAGTTATGATGTTTTGCGTACTACGAAGCGTTTCTTCGTGATCGATAAGCCCGCCCAAGACGGCGTCGCCCGTTTGTTCATCGTAGCGACCGAGAAGTGTGGTGCGAAATGCGGCGGGCTGTTCGTAGACTTCTTTTCGCATAAATGATTCGTACTCTCCTTTTGAAAGTTCGTCGATTGAAAAATCAGTGATTGTCGTCGGCTTCTTCGTGATTCCCCGCCGTTTATCAAGGAAGTTACCGACATGATATCGTATTCCATTCTCATCAGCCGCGAGCTCCGCATACTCGCCGTCTTCCAAGGTGATAAATGTATTGGTATGTGCCAAAATCGCATTGGTGCTCGATGCGATAATAAGGGAATCGTTCTTTATGCCAAACGAAAGCGGGCTGCCTCGTTTTGCAACATAGAGACGCGCGGGTTCTTGTGTTGAGCACACCACGATACCAAAACTACCTTCGAGGCGTTCAATGGTGGCAAGGAGTGCATTCTGGAGAGAAAGCCCTTCTGCAACTTTGTCCTCAATAAGGTGCGCAATCACTTCGGTATCCGTGTCGGAAGTAAACATGTGCCCCGCTCGAATGAGCTCGTCTTTGATTGATTCATAATTGAGGATAGTGCCGTTGTGCACAAGCGCAATATCTCCCGAGCAGTCGATATGAGGATGCGCATTTCGTTCAGAAGGTTTGCCGTGCGTAGCCCAGCGATTGTGTCCGATACCGATTGATTGCCCAATCTCTTTGATTTCGAGTTCCTCTGCAATTTCCTCCGCGTGCAATACGTCGCTCGGTGCACCGACTCGACGAAGTCTTTTAATCACCGTGCCGTCGATAAGTGCAATCCCCGTACTGTCATAGCCACGGTACTCGAGATTGCGCAACGAAGAAATGAGCTCGGGGACGAGATCACGTTTTTTGTTGGTGATAATGCCGATAATGCCACACATGATTTTTTAAGAATGAATTATGGGAAACTCTGCAAATTCGGGAAGAAGGTTCTTTCCGTAGAGGAGGCGGGAAAATGCCTCGGCTTCGTACTTGGCGCCGTTTAGGGCATGGTGCGGCTTTGGTTCTTCGGGAATGCCCACGTATTTAAAAATGGTATCGGAATTCACGTCAGTGCGGTCGTTCTTTTTTTGGATGGGAAGGCCTCGCTTGATCATATCCATGTATGCCATCGAATGAAGATCGAGTGTGCGATATGAAAAATGCCAGCCGATACTTGAGCGTGCCAATGAATCGTTCAAAAAATCCCGATCAAAAGAAACATTTTGTCCCGCAAGCGTTTTGTCCTCGCACTGCTCTACCCAGTGGAGGAAATTGTCCATGAGTTCTTTGAGCGTGTGTTTTTTTGGGTCGGTGCATTCTTCTCTCGTAAAGCCGTTGACTGCGAGCGAGTCGCTCATAATACTCGCCCCGTCCCACATGCGGCACTCGCCGTAGAATTGTCGTTCGGGATGCTCGAGTTCCACCGCACCGATACTCAAGAGCGAGTGTTTGCGATAGTCGAGTCCGCTCGCTTCGATATCTGCGACGATCATGATTCACCTATTGTATCATAAACTCATCATACACCCACTATCTACCTATACGGTACGATAGTACTGTATAGGTAGATAGTGGGTAGTTTATTTAACTGATACTGTACAGTAGACAGCGAGGAATCTATTCAAGCGAGGAAAATTTCTTGCTTACTTTGCCCGTTGAGAGAACCCTCTCGGTAAACCCAACGCTCTCGCTCGAAAACCATCCGTTTTCAGCATACGTTTCCAAATCTTCTCTCGTATGAGCGTCGGATCCACCTGTGATGATAGCGCCATGTTTCGCCGCAAGGTCGCGGAGGGCTTGCCGTTCCCTCTCGAGCGTTTGCTCTCCGTCTGTATTGTATTCGCGAAAACCATAGACCACCTCAACGCCATCGAGGCGTTTGCCGGCGAGGAGCTGCTCGAGAACTTCGAATGAAATTTTTGAACGAATGGTAAAGTAATGCGCCATGATGGCAACACCGCCCGCGTCGCGGATAAGCGCCACTGCTTGGTCGAGGTCGGGCATATAGGTGTGCTCCGCGTACGCTTTGCGATATGCATGCGGAGAAAGCAGTAATGTATATGGGTACTGCCGCGCATCTTTTTGCATCATGCGCGTGTAGTGCTCTTGGATGAGCGGGTCATGCGCCGCATCAGCCGCCATTTCGCGGCGTATTTTTTCCATAATGACATTATTTTCAAAGTGTTTGCTGAGCGCCTCGACGATATGAGGTCTCCCCACCGAATCCCCCGCAGACGCCTCGAGGCAGTCCTCGGTGGTGATGGTGAAGCCAAGATTTTGCAAATTGGAAACGATGACTGTCATTCTTTTGACACGACTTTGCTGTGCCCGCGCGCAGTGGTCGAGAAGCTTTTGGTTGGATGGGTCGACAAAAAGTCCGATGATGTGCGCGGTGCCTGTCTCGGGAGCAAGTTCTTCGGGAAGCCCTGCGGTAAGCTCGGTGCCGATGATCCATTTTGTCGGTCCATCGCGGAGAGTGTCGAGCCCGCGCATGATCTCCGGCGAAGGTACGGCGTCATGGTCGGTGAATGCAAGCACGGAGATGCCGAGCGATTCGGCAAGTTGAAAAAGTTCTTGATGCGAAAGTTTGCCATCAGAGAGTGTCGTGTGTGTATGTAGGGACTCAATGTTTCGTGCGGTCATTCAAGCCAGTATAGCACGGCGCTCTGTAATCGTTATTGAAGTTAGGCTTCAACATATCGAGTGTGGTATGGCGTAAATATGAAATGTGTGGTATGAAAGAATCAGGATAAAAGGTTGTTTTTACTGTTATTTCTTCATCTACTCTGGAGGTGGGTTCTTATGACTACAATCCATATTAATTTGAAACACGTAACTATTCGTCCCCTCAGAGACGGAGACCGTGATGAGCTGATGTCCCTGATGCTTCGGTTGAAGAGGCGAAGGAACAAAAATATCAATCCTATCGGGGAATTGTTTAGCTGGCAAGAAGCAGAGCATCAAGGAGAACTTAAGGGCGAATTTATGGTTATATCATATCGTCTTAATGGGAAGAATGTGCTCATAGGGATAGGGGGTATCGCAACAGGTTCTACCTTAACAGAAGAAAAAGTCGCCTTTATTACTCATGTTGATGTGGACCGGCGTTTTAAATGGCAGATTCTTGCACGAGTAACGATGGAACGATTGTTTGCAAGAGCGATTTCTTTTGAAGCTTCTCGGGTGATATTGATACATTGCCCCGTCTCTGATGATGCAAGGACTCTGTATCATTCGTTCGGGTTTACCATCGATTCAGCTGGTGAATACAGTCGGATGACGAGTCTTCAGCCAAGAAAAACAGCTTAAAAAGCGTATTTTACCCTTGACACTTTTTCGTGTGCTCAAGGGTATTTTTCTATTTTCCTACAACCCATTGCAAGTGCTTGAAGGTGTATATCCGCGGGATTCGGCGTCGGCTTTGGATGTAAAATAAATGCGGTTGGCATCAGCAATGCGGTTCGCACCGGCACACCATGGGTAATAGTATTTCTTGCCGTTTTTTGATCCCATAAGTTGCGTGCTGGACGTTGCGGGAACGTTGAGAGAAGGAGCGGCAGTAGACGATGCGGTGGCAAAGGTGTCGGCGGTTACTGTGGGCGCATTTTCTATATAAATAGGGGTTTTTGCTCCTTCAATTTTCGACAATCGCCCGAGTCCAAACGCTCCAAAAGCGACGAGGATAATAATCAAGCCCAAAAAGAGGTCGTCTTGCAGTTCTCGGATACGGATGGGTCGCGGACGAACAGTCCTCCCCAACCCCTTGATTTTTTTCGTGAAATCTTTTATACTCATAGAATATTGTAATTATAAGCGTTTTCAAGACTAAAGAGAAATTTTTACACCATGGCAACAAAGAAAGCTGGCGGAACATCAAAAAACCTCACCGACTCCAAGCCAAAGTTCCTCGGAACGAAGCTTTACGCTGGAGAAATCGCAAAGACGGGCTCTATCCTCGTGCGTCAGCGCGGCACCGTAATTCTCCCCGGAGAAAATGTCGGCATGGGCAAGGATCACACTCTCTTCGCGCTCAAGAACGGCACGGTGGAGTTCAGCGAAAAGCGCAAAGGAAACTTCAACGGCACAACCACCCGCCGCAAGGTGGTGCACGTGAAGTAAGATAGTAAAATAATAATAAATATTACAATAGTGAAATTAAAAGACCCGTCTCATTGTGAGACAGGTCTTTTCTATCGTGAATTTAGAAATTGATCCTAAATTCCTTTCCGTGTTCGACAAAACCAAGCCTTTCATAAAGTGCGTGAACTTTGCCACGCTCTTTTCGGCTCGTGGCGATGATCTTATAACAACCCGCTTCCTCGGCCGCCTTGATGACTTTCTTGATAAGGTCAGTGCCGACTCCTTGTCCACGCATCCTGTCATCCACGAACACATCCTCCAAAAGACCGAATGGCTCCACATGAAGATCATTTGTGAGGATATAGAGATAAGCTCTTGCAACCTCCACCTTATCTTCCATACTTTGAATTACGAAACTCCGCAACCTGACTTTTCCACACCCATGCCAAACAACCGCAGTCAGGTGCGGTCTCTACAAAAGTAAATTTTTCTTCAAA
>Ga0209211_10004575_pt1 | contig 21391 bp, 21 predicted proteins | sample RifGroA2_FD_183992 | JGI IMG/M metagenome (GOLD analysis project Ga0209211, IMG submission 183992) | Groundwater microbial communities from Rifle, Colorado, USA - Groundwater A2 (SPAdes) (version 2) | ecosystem: Environmental > Aquatic > Deep subsurface > Groundwater | place: Rifle, Colorado...
TTTCAGCAAAAATTATTACGGTCTCTGGCTGCAAATTCTCTCAAACTTACTACTCTAAATTTATCAAATTTTCTTGATTTCAGGAAATGCCTGTTTTCCGATATCAGGTAATCAGCTCCAATGTAGTCGCAAAATGCTGCAATTGCAATGTCACCTTTCTTCAGGCCAATTTTTTTGAATCTGTCCAATGAACTTAATGGCAATTTCTGCGAATAGAATTCGATATTTTTTCCCAAGATAATATTATAGAATTCCTTTCTTTGGTGCTCATTCAAATTTCTGACGACTTCTCTTGTTATATGGTCATTGATGCAAATAGATATGTTTTCATCAGAAAACAATTTATCGAGCAAATTCCTTTTATTGATATGGTTAATATATTCATTGCTGTCCAGGACAATTATCAACTTAGACCCTCAAACCACTCTTTGTACTTTTCATCCCAAAGCTCATTTCTTGTTTTTCTTATTCTCCTTATCAGCTGTTCTTGAGATAGTTTAGATGTATCAAACCCTTTTCCTTTTTCTTCTTCAAATATCTTATTAAGGATTTTTTTCTTTTCTATCAGGCTTTGGTCGAGCAAAATCTCATTTTTCAGGCTCTCCCTGATTAATTCAGAAAAACTTGAGTACAGCCCTTCCTTTATCAAAACCTTTGATCTTTGCACAAGCTTCTTTGGAAGTGTTATGTTTATCCTCTGGATTTCTGACATAATACACACTCAATACACACTGATATTTAAGTCTTTCTGGCCCAAAACCTTGTCTGCCCTCTTAACTTCAAAAGGTGAACCTTCAAACATTTCCATGATTTTCTGCTTCTCCTTTCCGAGGCCTTTCCAGTCTAAAAGAAAGAAATCAAATTTCTCAGGAGTTCTCAAAATGCTTTCCCTAAAGCTTCCAGCATCAATGCTTTCCAGCCGATATTTTGGGCAAATGTGGGAAACTGCAATATCAGTTCTTAACAAAATCTTGTTGAAATTATTGCAGTAATGCGGGCCGCCTATTCCGACAGCGATTTTTTGATCCACAATTTCTGTTTCAATCCCCTTCATTACTGTTCCTGCAAGAATTTCTCCATTCTTCCTGTCTTTCCATTCCTCCTCTGTAGAGCCGATTTCAACAAAAACAGATGGCTTTTCGGTATAAGGCCCATGATGAGTTGCTTCCAATGTAATTTCAAATCCAGAGTCCTTTGCGAAATCATTCAACGAAAGAAACAATCTCTTCAGCAGAATTGCAGAGCTCGGGCAGAGTTTTTTCTCTTGGCCTCCGAAATCAGCCTTTGACCAGTTTCCGATTGGGTGCACTGCAAAGGATTTTGCGTTTGAAGCGCTTCTGTGCTTTGATGCAAAAATTAAGAAATCAGTCTCTATTTTTTTGTCGATATTTTCTGAGAAGATTAGTTCGTCATTTATCAAATACAGTTTTATGTTCTTGTCTTTATATCGCCTATATTCAAAAACATCATTGTCATCAAATTTTTCACCTGTTTTTTCAAACTTGAACAGATCTATAAGATTGCTCCTTATGTTGATTCCTGCAGGATCTTTTGCAGACGTGATAATAGAATATCTAGCCATGAATCTCGAATTTTTGCAGTATTTAAAAATGATTGGAACAACTTCCTCTCCGAAAGGGCAAGCCAGCCTAAAAGGCTTTTGAAAATAAAAAATAGGGGCTCCCTTCAAATCGCACTTCGTGCTTCAAAGGGAACCCGCCAGCGCTGTATTTTACAAGAAAAACGAAACACATCACACATTATTGCCAGGGGAGAAAGTGGAGGAAACCAAAGCGAGGTTTGATTTGTCACCGAGCCAGGCGGTTGACATGAGTGATAGCTGCGAGCCCCTGCGACAATGGGGGCGAGCGTAACAAGAGCGTCGCCCGAAGCGACGTGATTAAGATTTTAGAAATCAAAAGAGGGTTATCCTCACACCAAGGCGGCAACCTGCATTTTGAACGCTGCCTGTCAGCAACGTAACCTATAAATAGATGTTCACTAAACAATGGTAAATCAACATTTTGGAGGGGAGACTTATGAAAGGAGAAAAATCACAAGATACAGGGAGTAAAAGACCAAATATTTTGGATGTGGTTGGAACGACGCCTGCCAGGAATTACTTGAGTCAGTTACAGCAGCTTCAAGATCCCGAAGTCGAGGGATTGGCTAGGCAAGTTAAAGAATTATTGAATGATGATAAATGTAAAGCAGGAGTTGAAAGGGACGTTCTGGCCTTAAGAGGGATGGCAGTACAAACTGGTTATATAAATAAACATTACGCTTTGACGATGAAGGCCAAGATTCATATGGGAAGTTGGTATCCATTGAGTCAAGGAGTGCCATATTATCAAGAGTTTGCCAAGAGGGGCCTTGACGAAATAGTTCGAGGGTATAAGCCGAAGTAAACAAAAATCTAATTTTATTTATATTTTTCTCAAAATAGGGCTGATAACTGTTGCTATTAAATATAGTTCTATTGATTTTATTCTTGAACATTAAATATAAGTATAAAAATAACAACTAAAAATAATACATAATTAATGATAAAAATAAGTACATTTAAATATTACCACTCATATTATGATGAAATTCAAAATTAGCAATCTTTAAATATAAGTATTTTAATTAATATAAATATAAGTAAAATGGAATTTAAAAGGAAATTATACAAAAGAGGCTCTAGCTATGAAACAACAGTTCCAATGCCTCTTCTTTTTGCGCTTGACAAGTCAAAGAAATACAATGTCATATTTTCCTATGACCAGGAAAGGAATGCCTGGCAGATTAAATTTGCAGAACAACAATAAGAAGGTGAAGAGATGGCAAGAAGATTTGAGGAAGTGTTAGAGGTTTTGGATTACAACGAGTTGATGCGCTTTAAGGAAGATTTTGATTCTGGCGGAATTACGCTAAAAAGGCTGCTGGAATCAAAAATAAAGCAAAGATTAAGAGAACATGAGAAAATCTGCGCAACCTGCTCAAATGACTTAAACCTTTATAAAAGCAACAACTACACTTTGATTTTTGGGCCGGATGATTTCAAGAAAAAGGCCAGCTTTTGCGGCTTGGACTGCCTTGAGTATTTCATCATAAAGATGAAGGGCCACAAAAACAGCAATAATGAGAAGATTAGCAGCCATTATATCTGACTTTCATGCATTACCTGCCAGTAAAAGAGGTGTATAGAACTCTTCAGAGCTCTGAAAAGGGCCTTGAAACTGAAGAAGCAAAGATCCGTTTATCAAAATTCGGATTTAACGAGCTTAAGGAGTCCCATAAGATTTCTCCCTGGCAACTTTTCCTTAATCAGTTCAAGAATGCTGTAATCTGGATCCTGGTAGGGGCAGTTTTAATTTCAGCTTTCATCGGGGAATTTGTAGATGCGATTGTAATTGTCGCTATACTTGTGATGATTGCAGTTCTTGGCTTTGTGCAGGAATACAGGGCAGAAAAAGCAATTGAAGCGCTGAAAAAATTATCTTCATTAAAGGCAACTGTCCTTAGAAACAATGAAAAAATTGAAATTGATTCAAAGGAAGTGGTCCCTGGAGATATTCTAATCCTGGAAACTGGCAATAAAATCCCTGCAGATGCGCGCTTGGTTGAATCATTCAATTTTCAGACACAGGAAGCGGCCTTGACCGGTGAATCGCTGCCGCTGAAAAAGTCTATTGATGTTCTGGACGAAAAAACGCCTCTGGCAGACAGAAGCAACATGATTTTTTCCGGAACATTGGTTGTAAGCGGAAGGGCAAAAGCAGTAGTAGCCTCAACTGGCATGCAGACTGAAATTGGAAAAATTGCCAAGCTCATCCAGGATGTTGAGCAGGAACAAACCCCTTTGCAGAAAAAACTGGACCAGCTTGGAAAATTGCTTGGAACAATAACGGTTGGAATTGCAGTTATCATTTTCGTTGTGGGTATTTTAGTTCATGAAGCAGGCTTCATTGAAATGCTGGTTGTTGCAGTTTCCATTGCAGTTGCTGCAATACCTGAAGGGCTGCCGGCAGTGATAACTATTTCTCTAGCAATTGGCACCAAAAAGATGCTGAAAAAAAATGCCCTGATAAGGAAGCTCACAAGCGTAGAAACACTAGGTTCTACAACAGTCATATGCTCTGACAAAACAGGGACATTGACAATGAACCAAATGACAGTCAAGAAAATTTTTGCAAACGGAAAAATAATAGAGATTACAGGCGCTGGTTATGAGACAAAAGGCGAATTCCTGCACAACAGCAAGCCTGTTGAAAGAGAAGACATTGAGCTTCTTCTCACGATTGGGGCCCTGAACAATAATTCAGAGCTGAAAGACGGCAGTGTCATTGGAGACCCGACAGAAGGCGCCCTGATTGTGAGCGCAGCAAAAATAGGCATCAACAAAGAGGTTTTGGCAGCGTTTGAAAGGATAGATGAGATTGAATTCACAAGCGAAAGAAAAATTATGACCACAATCCATAAGCGCTCAAACAATAAATTTGCATACACAAAAGGCGCCCCTGAAATCCTGTTAAGAAATTGCAGCCAGGTTCTTGTGGATGGCAAACCAAGAAAAATAACAGGCAAAGACAAAGATAAGATTTTGCAGGTTAATGCTGAATTTGCCAATTCGGCATTAAGGGTCCTTGGTTTTGCCTACAAGCCATTGAAAGATAAAAATCCGGAAAAGGACCTTATTTTTGTCGGCCTGCAAGGCATGATAGATCCTCCAAGGGAAGAAGTCAAAACAGCAATAGAGAAATGCAAAAAAGCAGGAATAAAGGTGATAATGATTACAGGAGATAATGAGGCGACGGCAAAAGCAGTTGGCCGCGACATAGGCCTTGAAGGTAAGTCAATAAACGGCCAGGATCTCGAGAAAATAAAGGACCTTCACGATATAGTTGAGGAAATTTCAATCTTTGCAAGAGTCAATCCGGAACACAAGATAAAGATCGTTGAAGCCCTGAGGAAAAGGGGCCATATTGTGGCTATGACTGGGGATGGAGTCAATGATGCTCCGGCATTAAAGCAGGCAGATATAGGAATCGCAATGGGCATTTCAGGGACAGATGTCAGCAAGGAAGCAAGCGCAATGATATTGATTGACGATAATTTTGCGTCAATCGTGAATGCCGTTGAGGAAGGCAGGGGGATTTATGATAACATCAAGAAATATGTGCAGTTCCTTCTTTCATCCAATTTTGGAGAAGTTCTTGTAATTTTTTTGGCAATAATACTGGGAATGCCTCTTCCTTTAATCGCAATACAGATTTTGTGGATGAATTTGGTAACAGACGGATTGCCGGCTCTTGCATTAAGCGTTGACCCAAATGGAAAAAAGCTGATGGAAAGGAATCCAAGAAAGCCAAATGAACACATAATAAGCAAGTTCATGTCCCTTAACATGATAATAACTGGAATTGTGATGACCATTACAACCTTGATTATATTTAAGGAATACAAAGAGATTAACTTGGTTTATGCGCAAACCATGGCCTTTTCCATGATGGTTATGCTGGAAATGTTCAATGTCTTAAACTGCAGGAGCGAGTTTGAATCAGCCTTCAATTCAAGTTTTTTCAAGAATAAGTGGTTGTGGCTCTCGATATTTTCGTCGCTGCTTTTGCAGGTCCTTGTGGTGTATGGGCCTATGGCAAAGTACTTCAAGACATATCCGATAACAATTAATGATTGGATTATTATAATTGTTGTGTCCAGCTCTGTGCTGATTGTAGGGGAGATTATAAAATTCATCCGTAAAATAAGAGCAAGTTCTTTCTGCAATATACATAAAAAGCAGGAATAAAATATTTGAAATGCAAGAGTAAAAAATATGGCATTGGGATTATTATCATCCATCGAATTCCAGATGAGCTTATTGCTTTTTGTAGCTCTTGCAGGCTATCTTCTTGCGGCAAGAATTAACCAATCAAAGCCACAATCCTGCTTCATCAAAAAAAGATTTGAGCGCTTACGTTGCGGTCATAGGGGGGGATGACCTGTTTGTCTTAGTTTCCAAGATTCTCATAGAAATGCAACAGCTGGTTTGATGTCGCTTTTCCTCTGTCAGTCAATGAATACAAAATCTTTCGAGGATTTTCAATTACTATTTTCTCAACCAAGCCCAGGGCTTCCAGCAATTTCAATTTGCTGGAAAGGGTTCCTGATGTAACTCTAAGTTGTTTCTTCATTTTGGAAAAATTTGTCTTTTCCGTCAGCAAAAGAAACAACAGCAATGGGGCTACCCATTTCTTTCCCAAAAAGTCCATGACTTCGAACAGTGAGGTGTAAGTTTGCATCATTTTGGTATTAAAAAAGATACTAAAACTTAAATATGATTGGTCTTAAGATATAATTAAACTAATTTTATATAAGGTTTTCGCTAAAAGGGTGTTTTCATGAAAATTTTTTTCGCAAGCCAGTCATTTTATCCCAATATTGGAGGGGTTTCAACATATTTGCTCAACTTGGCTAAAGGCTTGATACAAAGGGGAAACGATGTTATCGAGGTTCATTTAAGGCCGCCAAATGAGTCGAGCGAAGACGTTGTTAAAGGCATTAAAGTATTTCGAATACCAAGAGAACCTTTAAAAGACGAACTACTTAAAGGCTATAGCAATTTCAAAGAAAGAATTTACAAAGAGTGCCATGGAGGGGGAGAATTCTTCAAAAAAGAGCCTTTGATAACGTATGGCTATGACGAATATCATCAAATTAATTTATCTCTTGGAAAACAAATTGAAGAGCTTTTGGAGAAAAACCCAACTGAAATAGTGCATATCCACGACTTTCAGCTTCTTTTGATTTATAGGAATACGCCAAGAGGCATACCTGTTATACTGACATGGCACATTCCGTTTATAGACACCATATCAAAGCATCTGAAGCAATTCTTGGTGAGGCATATGAAAGAATTTGATAAGGTAATTTTTTCATGCGAAGAATATGCAAAATCTGCAGTAAAAGCTGGTTTGCCTCCTGAAAAAGCTGAAATAATCCATCCTATTGCAAATACAGATTTATTCAAGCCATGGGAACATGGAAATGAGCTAAGAGAGGTGCATAATATTCCAGAAGATCATAAAATTATTCTGTGCGTGCAGAGAATAGACTCAAAAAGCGGCCATTTGCAGCTGATAAAAGCAATGCCAGAAATAATAAAAAATTTTCCAAAAGTAAAACTCATGTTCGTTGGTGGCGAATCTCTTACAAGCAAAATTTCAAAAGAAAGGGCAGAATATGAAGATGAGGTTCATAGCGCAATAAAAAGCCTTGGCTTAGAAGAATATGTAATCTTTACGGGAACCGTTGATTACGAAAAACTTCCACTATACTATAATTCGGCAGATATAGTTGCCTTGACGTCCAAAAATGAAGGATTTGGTTTGGCTGTAACAGAAGGCATGGCTTGCGGAAAACCAATAATTGGCACCAATGTGCCCGGTATAGCATTGCAAATCAAAGATAAAGTTAACGGCTTTCTTGTAGAAGTTGGAGATTTTGACAAAACTGCTCAAAGAATAATGGACTTATTGAAAAATAAAAAATTAAGGGAAAGAATGGGAAAAGAAAGCTTGAGAATTGTTAAATCCAATTTTGAGATGTCAAAGGGAATTGATAGGCACTATCAGCTTTATAGGAGCTTAATAAAAGAAAAAACCGACTGGCGGCTTGAAAAAATAAAGCTTGATGATGTTTCAGCAATCATAACAGATTTTGACAGAACCATAACAGATAAGCCCGGGCTTGTCGATGAAGTGGTGATAAAAGAATTGGAATCCCTGAATAAGCCATTGTTTTTGGTTACAGGCAGAGATATCAAATATGCAAAAAACCTTTATAAAAGACATTCTATTTGGGATTGCATCATTGCAGAAAACGGAAGCTGCGTATATTTCCCAAGCAGCGAGCTGGTTTGGAGATTTTCATCAGAAAAATTCGAGCAGGCTAAGAGAATATTGAAAAAAAGCAAATTTCCAGCAAATTTCAGTTATGGAATAATAAGTGTTTCAAAACTTCTTGAAACAAAATTGAAGGAGGCGCTAATCCATATAATAGGATATATGGGTCTTAAAACAAATGTTGACGAGGTTATGGTTCTTCCAAGAGGCATAGACAAAGGCGTAAGCGTAAAGCTTGCTTTAAACTATCTTGGCATAGATTCAAAAAAGACAATTATAATCGGAGATGGGGAAAATGATATTGACTTATTTACCAATCCTGGCTTTAAGGTTGCAGTAGCTAATGCTGCGGAGCGATTGAAGCTTTTTGCTGATGAAGTGACTAAGAAACCTTCCACAAAAGGCATTTTGGAAATAATAGAAAAATTAAGGATGTAGATTTGTTAAGATGGTATTTCACAACAATATATTGAACATTGAAGTAATAATTGCGATAGCTGGCATTATAGCCTCGTTCATAGCTGCTAAATTATTATATTTTATCCTGAACAAATACATAAAATCCTTTACAAAAAAGACCAAAACAGATATTGATGACAGACTACTTGCAGCTTTAAAAAAACCATTCGTAATTGTCGTAGTTCTGATTGGTTTATATTTTTCCCTGTTGCAAATTGATTATATAAGAAAGTATATTGGAATTATGAATGACATATTCTTTGTATTTGGTGTTATATGGGCTGTTTTTGTGTTATATAGGCTGACGAAAGTTGCTATGGAAAAATGGGTGTCAGCCAATCCTGCTTTCCAGAATATGCCAAAACTTGTTGTCAAAGCAGCAAATATCTTTGTTTATTTTATCGGCTTGATTATAATATTAAAGCATTTTAATGTTGAAATTACCCCTCTGGTAGCAACATTGGGAATTGGCGGCATTGCCATCGGCTTTGCTTTGCAGGACACTTTATCAAATTTTTTTGCAGGCTTGCATATCATATCTGACAAGCCCATAAATATCGGCGATTTTGTGGAATTGGAAGGCAACATAAGCGGCTATGTCGAGGATATTGGATGGCGCTCAACAAGGATAAGGACATTGCTTAATACAATGGTTATAGTTCCGAATTCTAAAATTGCATCTACTACAATAACAAATAATTCTTTGCCTGTGCCTGAGATGAGTGTTGTGATTCAATGTGGCGTAGCATATACTTCTGATTTGGAAAAGGTAGAAAGAGTAACGATAGAAACTGCAAAAAAGATACAAAAAAATGTGCATGGCGCCGTCAAAGATTTTGAGCCATTCATAAGGTACCATACGTTCGGGGATTCCAATATAAATTTTTCAATAATACTAAGAGTCCAAACTTTCGTTGACAAATATCTTGTGACGCACGAATTCATTAAAGCGCTAAAGAAATCTTATGACAAAGAGGGAATTGAAATTTCATGGCCTGTAAGGAAGATATATTATGGAAATGCTGATAGCTAAACACATATTAAAATGGCAATAGTCGACACTGATAAGCTGCTCGGGGAAGTCTCATTTCAGAACTTCCTGTTATTTATTTTTGTAGTTATACTTTCTGTAATTTTGGGCAATATTTTAAGAATTTTGATAGTTAGGTTTCTCAAGGATAAAGCAAAGCCGGTATTTTACAAAGCGTTTTCTTGGGGAGTGATGTATTCTATTTACCTCATCGGTTTTTATTTTGCTTTTCAAAAAATACTGAATTTTAACATACCTGCATTTTTGGCTGCATTAGGAATTTTGGGAATAACCTTTCTTTTGACCATGCTGCCAGTCCTGCAGAATGTATTTGCAGGAATTGTTTTGTCCCTTGAAAGGCCGTTTCGTGAAGGCGACATAGTGGAAGTTGATGGGGATATATGCATTGTCAAAGACATTATGCTCAGAAAGACATTTTTGAGGTCATTGAACGGGAAAATCATTATAGTGTCTAATATAAGATTTGTCACAGGAAGCGTTATTAACTACAGCCAAGGTGAATTCATCAGGGTTGATTTGGATATTAATATTAAAAATGATTTAAATTACCAAAAAGCAATAGATATAATAAATAAGATACTCCATGAGGAGCCAAATATTCTGCCCCATGTACCGAAAAAGGAGTTTAGCATAATACAAAAGTTCTTTGTAATGCCAAAGAACATTAGCGTGCTTGAGCCAAAGATATTCATAAGAAATGCCAGCAAGGACAAAATAAACCTACAAGTCTGGTTCTGGATTTGGGACATTTTGAGGAAAGAAAGCATTGTTTCCAATTTTTATGAGACGCTGCTGCAGGAATTCAGGAACAATAAGATAAGCTTTGAGTAGCTTTGAATAATAAACTCATTTAAGAATGAGCCTTTTTAGGTATTTTGCAGTTCCCAGAACATCGTCTGCCACATTTCCTGTATAGTATTCGATTATTTTCATGTAGTCAAAAAGATGCCTTGTGATTAGAAAGTTCTTCCTTACATGCTCTTTACCGGCAATGCCCATTTGAGTTCGCAGCTTATCATCCCTCAGTAACTTCACACACCAGTCTGCCGCTTCTCTTTCGTTTCGTGCCAAAGCGCCAGTCTGTTTGTGTATGACTTGGAGCGGAATTCCGCCTATTCTTGTCCCTATAACAGGCGTTTCCTTCCAAAGCGCTTCTGAAACTGTAAGGCCGAAGCCTTCTCTCTTTGAGTTTTGAATGACTACATACGATGTCCTTTGCAGTGCATTTACAAGCAAATCATCTTTCTTTGTAAGCACATGTACATCCTTCATCTTTTCTGCTTCCTTAATGACCCTGTTATAGATTTTTGGCCCTTCGGGATCGTCTGTTGCCATATCACCAATCATGACAAGCCTCGCATCAGTTCTTTCTTTGACTCTTTTGAATATTCTAAGAACTCCAAGAGGATTCTTCCATTTGTCGAATCTTGAAACTTGCGTTATAATTGGCTTGTCGATTTTTATGCCTTCTTTCAACAGAATCCTATGGGATTGTCCTTGGCTTAATTCCTTGTTCTTAAGCGACAATGGGTCTATTGAAGGAGCTACAAAATACTGTGGAATATTCAGGTCTCTTTTCCTGTATTTTGAAAGTGAAAAAACAGCGCCATCATATTGACTTGCAAAATTATGAAGGAATTTCCATACATTCCTGTCTGCATTTTTTATCTGTATGTGGCTCCTCCAAATCCACGGCTGTTTCCTTTTATTTGCAAACTTAATGAGGCCAAGAGGCTGGGGGTCATGGATAAAGACAATGTCATGCTCGCGGAAATGAAGCATTAAGGCATTTCTTTCAAGCTCGTCAAGATAAATCTTTTTGTCTCTCTCTGTAAAACTTACTTTCTCGCCCTGCAGGGCATTGTGGAATTTTTTCGTGACATCAAAAAAAGAATGACTTCCTTTAAGAAGCCTCCAGTCTGTATCAAGGCCCAATCGGTTCATCAGCACAACCATGCTATTTAGAATTTCCGCAACCCCTCCGCCTGAGTAGGTGGAATTTACGTGCACAATGTGCTTGCCCTCGAGTTTGATTGCTAAGTCCTTTATTTCCTCTATTTTTTCTTTTCCAATAAACTGCCCGTAATCCTCTATTTTAGGGAGCATAGTCTTTATAAATATGAATGGGTATAAATATATTTTTATATTACCTCTATTTTTAATTTCTTATGCAGGAATCCCTCATTTCCACAATCGAATTCCAGATGAGCTTATTGCTTTTTGTAGCTCTTGCAGGCTATCTTCTTGCGGCAAGAATTAACCAATCAGCAGTTATCGGCGAAATTTTAGTCGGAATAATTATCGGGCCCAGCTTGCTGGGATTGATTACTTACACTGATTTTGTTGCAAGTGTTGCACATTTAGGGGCAATAATCTTATTATTTGTAGTCGGGCTTGAATTTAAATTAAAGGATATTTTTAACCTAAAATATACCTGGATTGCCTTATCCGGAGTCATAGTCCCGTGGATTATGGGTTATTTCCTTGCAAAATTATTCGGCTATGATTTTGGAAGCGCAGTATTTGTCGGAACAGCTCTTACGGCAACAAGCATAGCGATAACTGCAAATGTCCTTCGGGAAATGGGAAAGCTGCAAACAGATGCAGCAAAGGCAATCATTGGCGCTGCTGTCATTGATGATGTATTAAGCCTTCTTGCTCTTTCTGTTTCAACACAAATTGTAGGCGGCACTTTCTCAATCGGCTCAACCTCAATCATCCTTCTGAAGTCAATATTATTCCTGGTTATTGGCTCATATGCAGGGCTGAAATTCCTAAGCCCATTGATAGAAAAATTGGACAAAAGCAACATTGCTAGGAAATTTCCTGAATTTGTCTTCATATTCGCAATGATGCTTGCATTTTTTTATGCTATGGTTGCTGAGCTTATCCACCTTTCAGCAATAGTCGGCGCGTTTCTGGCAGGAATGGTTCTTGAGGGGGCACTTGTAAAGCACGGGAAAGACTACAGGGAAGGAGCAGAATATCTGCACATAATTTTTGCATCTATATTTTTTGTGTCGCTTGGGATACTTGCAGACGTCAAGGCATTATCATCAAATGTGATTTGGTTTCTTTTGGCACTAACAGTTATTGCTGTAATTTCAAAAGTTATAGGCTGTTACATTCCGGCAAAACTTCAGGGAATGTCCCATAAGGACGCATCTATAGTAGGATGGGGGATGTCGCCAAGAGGAGAAGTTGCAATGATTGTTGCTTTGATTGCTTTGAATGCCGGCTTGATAAAACAGGACATTTATGTTTCATTGGTTTTAATGAGCCTGCTGACAACAATCCTGACTCCAATTATCCTGCGAAATTGGTTATACAAGAAGGATTTTAAGCAAGATTTGTGAGATTCTCCTTCCTTTGTCGCTTAAAGAATAAAACATCTTCCTAGGTTTGTTTATGGTAATTTTTTCTATTAGGCCCAAGTCACCCAATAATTTCAATTTTAATGAAAGGGCCCTTGATGTTACTTTTAGCTGCTTTTTCATCTGGGAAAATCTAGTTTTTTCGCATAACAAAAGAAATATTAGCAAAGGCATTGCCCATCTCTTGCCTAGGACTTCCATAAAATTAAACAGGTCATTATAATTTTGCAACACCATAGTATACAAAGATATACCAAAGCTTATATAAAATTCTTTCGGCAGATATTTTTCCCATGGCACTGAAAAAACCTTTAAAAAAATCCCTAATTGGCTTTGAACTAGAGTTATTCACAATAAACAAAAGGGGGTTTATTGTTGATGCTGCAGACAAAATTCTTAGGAAAACCAAGAATGATAAAAATTTCAACATTAAAAAGGAATGTGCGACTAACATGATAGAAGTTGCCAGCTACCCGAACGAAATGGTTCCAAACACTATGGATCATCTGTTAACAGAGCTGGAATATTTGGTTTTAGTTGCTGAAAAAGAAAACACCTTGTTATGTCCACTTGGCGCATATCCTGGGAATTTCAACCCCGCTATGCGTAATGACAGGCCATACAAAATTAAAGAGTCAATTTTTGGAAAGAATAGATGGAAAATAGCCGGCAGGTGCGTTGGTTTTCATTGCCATTATACGCTTCCAAGAGGCATTTTTGATGAACAACTTCGTGTTTTAAAGATGCTTATCAGGTCAAAAATAAAAGACAGCCTTGTAAATAGCTACAATCTTTTAATTGCAGCTGACCCTGCCTTAACATGTTTTATGCAATCTTCGCCATATTATCAGGGAAAGCATATCGCAAAGGATTCCAGAGTGATTATGTACAGGGGCGGAGAGCATTTAAGCAACAAAAGCGGGCTTTATGCTAATCTGGAAGAGTTTGGAGGTTTGCCCCCTTACAAGCTCACATCTCTGGATATAATGGATGTTATATCTACAAGATACGAAAAATGGAGATCATACATAAAAAGCCTGGGGCTTAACATAAAAACATTATCGCTTTATGGTTCTATTTTAGATACAACTTGGAATCCGGTAAAAGTCAATCCAATTGGCACGCTTGAGCAGAGGGGTATGGACATGAACCACCCAACTTATGTGGCTGGAATTGGTGTTATGGTTAAATTTATTTTGAAGAGGCTTCAGGAAGAATTTTATGCGGTTGTTCCGTCTGAGATAGGAATAAGGGAGCCATTTAAGGTTGAAGGTGACACAATATATATTCCACCATACCCTTTTGTAATAAACGAGCTGCAAAGGCTTTCAGCTTATAAGGGATTTGAAAGCGATTTTATTTATGATTACTGCAAAAGGTTTTTGAGGTTCGCAGAATCCTGTATGCCAAAGGATCACATAAAACTAACCAGGCCATTCAAGGAGATGCTAGCCAAGAAAAAAACTGTTTCTGACGAAATATTGGATTATGCAAGAAAGAAAGGTTCTAAGAAAGGCGACAGAATATCAAATAATCTTGCAGGAGATATTGCGCTGGTTCATTCAAGAAGGATTTTAGATGAAATAGTCCGTACAAGAAAATTAATTGAAGATCTGATTTGAATAGCTGCCTATGATTTATTAGAACCAATAATCCAATTTCCTATCCTCAAAAACCATTCAACAAATGCTATGAATAGCAGGTATTTGGCGATTTTTGGAATTTCCTGAATGAAGCTTTTTAACGAAGCCTGGGCGCTTTCTAGTGTAATAGATTGTGGGTCCATAAGGAAAACTATGATCATCGCCCATGGAAGCAGTTTTGCCATGTCTTCTGCCAGTTTTGAGCTGACATAAGCAGATATCCTTGTCACTGAAACAATAACTATCCCAAAGAACATTATTTCACTTATTGGCCTGGACTTGGCAATAAGCACCAAAAGAAATGAAAATATCAGGAACCATATAAATGAATAGAGGGGAAAAATAAGTATATACTTTAGGAAATAAATAAGCCTGTTAATAAAATTCACAAATTTGCTGTCTGAATCTATTTTTGGGATCTCAAACAAATCCCTTTTGGATAACTGCTTGTGGTAAAAATACCACATGATGAAAATTGCCAGGAATAAAATTATCGTTGAGCTTAACAAAACAAAAAACTGCCTGTCAATAAAAAAATCTTTTATTAGTTTGAGATAAGGGTGCCATTCCATTTTCACAGCCCGCTTCCGATCTTCAGAATTACCAATATCCCAATCGTGTTTAAACCATAAGACAGTATTAAAAACATATTTGTCGAAGCTGATTTATCAGCTGCCATTAGCGTAACTCCTATTTCATCCGGCAAGGGTGCTGCAATGATAAATCCGGCTAAAACTGGAACTAAATACTTCTTCAAAAAATTAGGGGTGTGGTTGCCAATGAATCGGACAATTTTTTCTTGAAACATCTTATCAACTTCGTCCTTGAACGATGACCTTATGAATTTGAAAATCAACAAGTCTGCGATTAGTGCGCCAAATCCGGCTATCAATCCAGCAACGACAATGTTCTGGTCTTTGGACAAAATCAATAATACTGCTGTTGCCGGCAAGGCGGTAAATCCATAAGCGTAGAGCATGCCGGCAATGAATATGCCGAAGAATCCTAGGCTTATCAATAAATCATGGAGCGGAAGATAAGTTTTGCCATAAAAGATAAAGTATGCCACCAACAGAGTCAATAATAATAGTGTAAACTTAGGATACTTGAAGAAATGTCGTTGAGGATACCTCTGATGGTGTGTATTTACTACATTGGAGCCCATTAGGTTGATTTAAGGATGCGTCTCCTATATAAATATATTGTTTTACTATACTAGTATACAAATGCTATGGAAAAATAGGAGGGCCTAACTGAATATTATGTAAACAAAAAGTGTTGATGCAAAAACAGAAACCAGAGTAAAAGGCAAACCCACCTTAACGAATTGCCAGAAATTTGTCTTATAGCCATTTTTTTCTGCAATGCCCATTGCAACTATGTTGGCAGATGCACCAACCGGAGTTATATTCCCTCCTACGCTGGCCCCAATCACAAGGCCAAAATAAAATAAAATGGGATTCACATTCATGATTTCCGCAATTTTGTACACGACAGGAAGCATAGTTGCTATGAAAGGGACATTGTCTACTACTGCAGAAAATATTAAGGACACTATTATGATGGTTATGTATGTGAATGCCACGCTGTTTCCTGTAAAGCCTGAAATCCAGTTTGCAACATCGTCAACAAAGCCAACCACTATAATGCTATGGACTAAGATAAAAATTCCTGCGAGAAAAACACCAGTTTCCCAGTCTACCCTTTTTAATAAAGGCTTAACGTCTTTTGAATTAACATCAGAATACCATGCCAATGCAACAAAACCAAAAATCAATGTCAGCAAACCAGCTAAATACTTGAACTCTGGATCAAAAAAAGAAGACATTGCCAAGGCTGCAATTAAAAGAGCCAGTAAAATTCCAGGAAAATATGAAGCGGGCTTAACATAAGCAATTGTTTTATGCTTGTGCTTGAATTTCTTGAACACAAAATAAAGCACTATAACTGAAACGATTGCGCCAATCTGAACTGCGAAGAAAAGCGAAGGCTTTGAATCAAAGAAGAAAAAATCATTGAAATTTAATTTTGCAAATCCAGCCATGAGCATGCTTGGCGGATCGCCTATCAAGGTTGCAACTCCCTGCAAATTAGAGGAAATTGCTATTGCTATGAGCACCAAAACAGGAGAAACCCTGAATTTGCTCGTTATTGCCAACGCAATAGGTGCAACAATCAGGACAACTGCAACATTCTCAACAAAAATTGAGAGGAATCCTGCAAATACCGCAATCAAAATAAAAACTGTTGAAATATATTTTGCCCTGTTTATCAGCAAAACAGCAAGAAAATCTGGCACTTTTGAATAAATGAAAATTTCTGAAATAAACAGCATTCCAAAATAAATTCCAAGCACATTCCAGTTTATCGCTTTAAAGGCTTCAAAAGGAGTTACAATTCCAAACAATAAGATTGCAAAAATGCTTAGCCAAACTACTCTGTCCTTCTTTTCGTAATATCTTATGACAAAGAAGTAAGTGAACGCAAAGATGATAATGGTTATCAGCTTACTGAAATCTGCCATATGTATCTTTTCAGTATACTAGTATATAAACATTATGCAATGGTGGGCATCAACCTTTAAAAACTTAGAAACACTTCTGCAGGATATGGACTATTTCCAGCAGGCATGTGCCGAGATTCTTGAGGAGATTAAGAAAAACAACACTAAAACGCAGAAAGAGCTAAACTCGATAAAAAACAGCGTTTTGAATAAGTATAAGTCCAAATTAAGCGCTATTCCCAAGAATGCAGACATTTTTTTTTCTGCTTCAGGTGAAGAAAGGGAAAAATACAAGGAACTGCTTTCATTAAAACCAGTTAGGACAATCAGCGGCGTTGCGCCAATAGCATTAATGACAGACCCTTATCCTTGCCCGCACACGATGAAAGGCATTGGGCCATGCTCATATTGCCCTGGCGGCCCTGGAAGCCCTTTTGGGAATGTGCCTCAAAGCTATACAGGGAAAGAACCTTCAACCAGAAGAAGCATCAGGAACAATTATGACCCGTATCTCATTGTCTTTAATCGCCTTGAACATTACGTTGCAATGGGAAAAGTCCCTGACAAAGCTGAAATCATCATTCAAGGCGGCACTTTCACTTTTTTCCCAAAGCCATACCAGGAATATTTTGTAAAATATGCAATAAAGGCTCTAAATGATTTTTCAACATTATTTTTCAATGACGATGGTTCAATTGATATGGAAAATTTCAAGGATTTCTTTGAGCTTCCAAGATTGTTAAATCAAGAAGACAACAGGACAAGAGTTGTGCAGGAGAAATTAATGAAGATAAAGAATTTGGAAACAAGAAAACTGAAATCAATAAATTTCTTGGAGCTAAGCAAAAATAAAAAGTTTGAATACGCTGCCGCCAATGACAACCCAAATTTGCTTGCAATAAAAAATGTGCAGGCAAAGGTTGAGAATGAAAACAACAAGAATCTTGAGCTTAAACAAATACAGAGCGAAAATGAGAATTCATTTATCAGATGCGTTGGATTGACAGTTGAAACAAAAAGCGACTTTGGAAAATTGTATCATGGGAATTTAATGCTGGAACTTGGTTGCACAAGGGTGGAAATAGGAATCCAGAGCATATACGATGAAGTCCTTAATGCCACAAACAGAGGAAATTCTGTAAAGGATAATATTGAATCATTGCAGATATTAAAAGATCTAGGCTTCAAAATAAATGCACATTACATGCCCGGGCTTCCTTTGACAACAAGAGAAATGGACTTGGAAGGGCTTAAGCAACTATTTGAAAATGAAAATTATAAGCCAGACATGCTGAAGATATATCCATGCATGGTGATGGAAGGCACAAAATTGCATGACGACTGGAAAAAAGGAAAATTCACGCCCTTGACAACTGAAGAGGCAGCTGAAATCATAGCAGAAGCAAAGAAATTTGTTCCCAAATGGTGCAGAATCATGAGAATTCAGAGAGATATCCCCACAAACATGACTAGCTCTGGAGTTGACAGGACAAACCTGCGCCAGTATGTGGAAAAAATCTGCAGGGATAAAGGGATACAGTGCAGATGCATAAGATGCAGAGAAGCTGGAATTAATTCCCTGAATCTGAAAGGTTATGGCATGAGTAAAATCGAATATATGGCAACTGAATATGCTGCTTCAGATGGCAAAGAATTTTTCATTTCAGCTGAAGACAGTGAGAATGATGTTTTGTTCGGCTTTATCAGGATGAGGTTCCCTTCAAATTTCTTAAGAGAAGAAATAACTGAAAAAACTGCATTAATCAGAGAATTGCATGTTTACTCATCTGCCGTGCAAATCGGGAAGAAATCTGATGACAGTTTCCAGCACAAAGGCATCGGAAAAAAACTCCTGCAAAAAGCTGAAGAGATTGCCAAGCTGAATGGAAAAGAAAAGATTGTCATTATTTCTGCCGTTGGGACGAGAGAGTATTTCAGGAAGTTTGGATATGTTCTTGAAGGGCCGTATATGGTTAATGGTGTTTAAAATTTCTAGAAATAAGGATTCTCAAAAACATTGTCGTGGTCAGAAGCTTCATACAGGACAACAAGTGTTTCTGTTGACAAAACCCTAAATCTATGGACACTCGCCTCTTAGAAATCTTGGAAGAAGAAGTTCAAAAAGAAAAATCAAAGAAGAAAAAGAAGCCAATATTCAAGATAAAAAAAGAAAAATCACTAATGTATTATTCAGGATGGCATAAGGATGATAAACCCGTGAATAAGGAAGAAAAATCTGAAAAACAAACAAAACTTGTCAAATAATTCTTGCAATAATATTAATTTTTGGGATAAATTCCTTCCGTTATTTATCCGCATGCACATAAAATGTATACTAATATAATTATTTTGTATCTGAGAAAAACACAAACTTAAAATACAAGTTACAACATATAAAAAATGGGGGTGCGTACTTGAAAAAAGCACTTAAAATTGGTATTCAGAAATATATTTTTTCTTATCGTCAAAATAGGATTTTTCATACTATTCATTCAATTTGTCATAATATTTGGGGGTGTTCCAGATGAAAAAAGCGATTGTCATATTCTTGATGCTAGCCTCATTAATTCAGATTTCTCAAGCACAACTAGGTACACCTCTAAGCTTCAATATCACAAGCGAGAAAACAAACTTACAGCATTACTCTATCATAAATGGTGAGAAAATAGTTATACCATACATATCAAGTTCCAGCTCTCCTCAAAATTTTGGTTATGTCTATGACAAAGATTCAATCGATCGTTCGTTAGTCGCTCAAGGAAAACTCTTTGACAATAAAATTTACTATGAATTGAACACAGATAAGGATTACAATATAAACAATGCCAATCCTTACGTTCTTGAAAGGCCTCTTGCAGATACAAAATTAATTAGAAACCAGCTAAACAATTTAGAAGAAAGGCAAGTGAAAAGATTCATTGATTTCTCTCCAATATTCAGCAAGGAGAATAATTTGTATGATATTCAAACAAAAGAAGTCAATCAAAACATATGCACACAGACATACCCCTTTAATAATGATTATTTGTTTGAACTCTGAAATAATAAAGGTGAACGTTACGGAAAAGATTCCAAGAAGTTATTCTTCAACATTCACTAAGACAGCTTTTGGATGGATTATGGAATTTTACAACCTTTTTGACCTTGACCCATTCTTTATAGATGACACAGATTCAAACTGGAATTCAGGAACTTTTGCAGGAATGACAACGCAGGGAACTGGAGTTGCTGCCAATTTAACTAGCATGGGAAAAAACATCTCTGGGCATTACGCTTCGCAGGTGTTTGATTCTTCAAACACAAACAGCAATTGGACAAACATAAGTGTTTTTGTTGAAGTTCCTTATGGCACAGAGATTGGAAGAGCGTACAATGATGGCCCTACAGTCTCAGTCAAGGACCAAAACGATTTTGGATTTATTAACACCTCTGGATTAGTCGGATTATGGTATTTCAATAATGAAAGCGCTTTTGGAGAGAATGCTACTGGTGGCAATGGTGACCTTGTCCGTGATTTCAGCCCTGATGTTAATATTGAGAGAATTACTAGTTTTAGGAATAATGGAACTACCAAAAATGGAGTAACTATTAATAAAACAAATTATATATTAGGAAACGGAGCAGCCGAGTTTGATGGCGTAAATGACCGTATAAACATATCAAGCAGTTCTTCTTTGAATTTTGACAACAAACCATTAACATGGAGTACATGGGTTTATGTTAGGCAACTTAAAGATGCTGATACTCCTTACATTATTCATAAGGCTGGCTCAAATAATTATGCTACTCAGGGTATGGTAATTCGAATTATTGATGGAGCAAGTTCACCAGGTGGCAGTATTACTCGTTCTATACGGTGGAATTGGGTTACTTCATCTTCTTGGTTATTAGCTGAATCTGTTAATTATAGCATTCCAGTTGGTGAGTGGTTTCATGTAGCTACTACCTGGAATGGAGTGAATGTAGGGACAAACGTAAAAATTTATGTAAATGGTGTAGAAGTGGGTTATTCAACTCGGACTACTGGAACAGGCACTTTTCAAACAACTAATGGTTTTCCTTTAGCATTTGGTGGTCGTGGTGATGGGACAAATACTCTTAATGGAAGCCTTGATGAATTTTCAATTTGGAATAGGACCTTATCAGCGCAGGAAATCCAAAATTTGTACAGGAGAGGAGCATTAAGGCTTAATCTAAGCGTAAGAAGCTGTGATGACAGCGCTTGCTCTGGCGAAGCATACGCTCAAGTTCTGAATCAAAGCTTTATGGGCGGGAAAGTTACATTAAACGGCACGCCAAGAAATAGATATTTCCAGTATAATTTCACTTATTCAAGAAACGATACTTTGGGAGTCAATAAAGGAATTATTGTAAATAATCTGACAATTGAGTTTGAAAACGCTAGTGATAGCATTTCCAACGTAACACCTTTCATAACTACTAGAGTACTTTTCAATGATACCCTTGATAGTTCA
>Ga0209211_10004576_pt1 | contig 21387 bp, 25 predicted proteins | sample RifGroA2_FD_183992 | JGI IMG/M metagenome (GOLD analysis project Ga0209211, IMG submission 183992) | Groundwater microbial communities from Rifle, Colorado, USA - Groundwater A2 (SPAdes) (version 2) | ecosystem: Environmental > Aquatic > Deep subsurface > Groundwater | place: Rifle, Colorado...
TTTATTATCCCCGGGCAGCACAAAAAACAAGTATTAGCTATTCTTCGCAAAAATAAAGCTACAGTTAAAACCCTATCTATAGCTGTATAGCACTAATCATGCAACACAGCATCACAAGGGAAAACTATATAAAAGTCATTACTCTCTACTGGATATGAGAATACGAATAGATAAAGATGCCGACGCAATGTATATCGAGCTTAGTGATGCTCCTTTTAGTAAGAACCAGAAGATAGACAATAGTACGATAGTCGATATGGATAACAAAGGGAATATTATAGGAATTGAAGTCTTGAATGTAAGCAAGCGCATTTCTAAAGATTTCCTTTCTACTGTTTCTGTTGAAAATGTATAATTGTCCTCAACTTCGTTCAACTTGTTTGATTAACCAAACTTTCAATTTACCTTCGCTTCGCTATCGTTCGTGCTTAATCGAGTTTAAACGAAATTTCTAAGATATAATAAAAAGAAGTTGTTCTCCCACCCAATAGGGCACGCATACGAACGGGGGGCTGACATGGACGGACGAAGAAATAAGATTATCGCTTCGCGATTTTCCAAAGAAGATTAAAAATATCTTTTTGAGTTTTTATTATTAATGGATTTTTAATTGAAACTGCAAATAACGGTTCTTCTGTGGACAAAATGAGAAGATTGTCTGAATATATGAAGTATGCAATCTGGTAGTCATTGAAGGTGCTTAATTTTCTAATTTCTGTTAGTTTTGCAACATCTTTTTCTAGCATGTGTTCAGGAACGCTTTCACCAATAATTGCTTTCATTTTTACTTTATTTGCTACCCTCTTCTTTGCAAAGTTGGAGGTAAATGTGCTATACGTTATGTCTCCCTTTATACCTGCCCCGTATATATAAATCTCTTTTGAGTCAAGCATTTTTTGCACTTCTGCTTTTATAGAAGATAGACCCTCGATAAGTTTAATTTCTGGCTTTTCTGTTGAAGATTTTGATAAGCTCTCTAATTCAGGAAGAATTTCTTTGATAATCCTTTCTTTTTCTTTTAGCAAGTTTATTAATGTAGGTGGTTTAGACGCTATAAAATAGGATTTTTTCTCTTTTTTGAATGAAGTAATAAGACCTTTTTTCTTTAAAGTTTCTATTACTTCGTATACTGTACTTCTTCTTATAGACGTTAATTCAGATAATTTATTTGCAGTACACTCGCCTGCCTTTAAGCTGGCGAGATAGATGTCTATCTCTTTATTAGACAAGCCATACGATATTAATTCGTTTTTCATTTAGTACTAGTGTTTTTAAACTATTTAAATATTTCGCCGAAAAATGACGACAGAAGTATATAATGCTCTATTTTTCATCAAAACTATGAGAACAAAAATAACCTCCCTAGTTAAACAAGCCTTGGTGGTAGGCAATAGAATACAAAAGGGTTTTCGGAATTTTACTGAAGCCGACTCTCATAGAGACTATTTAAGTTACTTAAACGAGTTATGTAATCAGCACTTAGAAGCAAGTTTGAATCCCAATGACAAAAGAATAGATTATGCCTTTAGGTTAAATGATAAAATGTGGAGAATTTGTGTTGAGGAGTATGAAATAAGACCTCATAGAGAAGATCCTACTTTGATAGGGAATCTTTGCTTTGACTTTCAAACAGATGGAAAATTTATTAGAGAGAGTCGAGGGTATATTTATGGTGATAATGTTCTTTATACAGAAATAGCTACGCCAAATCATCTTAGGTTGGCATGTGATGTAAATCACTTTCTTAGGTATTCTAGCGGAAAAGAGTTAGAATTTGGAAAGGAATTAGAAAAGATTACTAGTTCGATGCAACCAGGCCCTCATCACATTGATTTATTAGGTGTGCTTTTGCAGGATATATGGAAAACTGCTAAAGGACTTGCAGAAAAAGAATGGTTGGATAGAACTTTGTTTTGCTTAAGATCGATGGATTACGGGGAGAGAAGGGACCTATGCTCTATTGCTCAACAATTTAAGGTTGTTAAAACAACGCCACAAGATTTTAATCTCTGATGAAATAGCCAAGAAATAGCGTCTTTTTTTTCAGAAAAAGAAGCAAAAACGCGCCCCTAAAACATCAAAATCGAAAGGTTTATAATATCTACAGGTGTATACATTTGTATATGGGAACAACAATAAGGCTTAATCAAACAACAAAAGCAGAATTAGATGCTTTCAAGCAATATAAAAGCGAGAGCTATGATGAATTAGTGAGAAAGCTGATTTATTTAGCTAAATTAACAGAGAAAGAGCCAAAGCTAAGTCAAAAAACTATTCTTGAAATAAAAGAAGCAAGAGAAAGAATTAAGAAAGGCGAATTCTATACAGAAGACGAAGCTAAGAAGATTCTTGGCTTGTAAAAAGATGTATGAACTCAAATTTGATAAGAAAGCTACTGATTTTCTGAATACTCTAGAGAAAGAGCTTAAAGAGAGAATTTGGGATAAACTTCAACAATGTAAATTAAATCCTTTTCATTTTCTTGAGCATCTTGAAGATATTGAAGGTTACAAGTTAAGGGTTGGAGATTATAGACTAATTATTGATGTAGATAGAACTAATCAAATTTTACATATCTTGAAGGCAGGACATAGAAAGAATATCTATGAAAAATAACTAAGAACTTCGCTCAGCCTGCCCTTTCTTTTAACAAACCTCAAAAACAAAGTTTTTGACGGCACAGAAAAATAAAAGTTTTCCGTGAGAACCAAAAACAAGTCAGCCCCCACGAACGAAAAAATGCGTGCCGGATTATAGCTTCCCAATTCGCAATTCCACTGGTTAATAACATTAAATTAGTCTCGTGAAATTGCTCACCCAATAACTTCTTAGCAAAACAATAGCTTAGAAATTACACTCAAGAGCAAATCTTGTGAGGTTTAACAACTCTTGGCTCTGAGTTCGCACCAAGAGGTCTTTCAGACTCGGCTAATCACTGCTAAACGATAAACTCCTCGCTTTCTCCGAAAGGCGTTCCTCTTTGTTCGGAAACAGAGTTTAGTCTAACTTTCAGCAGATAAAGGGGCAAAACCGTAAACTTTAAATATATACACATCTTGCACATATTACACAAAATAATCAATATGACAAACATAACCTTAGCTGTCCCAGAAGATATAAAAAAAGAAATGGAGAAATTTCCAGAGATAAACTGGAGCGCTATAGCGAGGGAAGCAATAAAGAAAAGAATAATTTTACTTAGGAAATTCAGAGAATTTACAAAAAACAGCGAATTTACTGAAGAAGAAGCAGTTAATTTAGGAAGGGAATTGAACAAGTCTTTAATAAAAAGAAATGAAAAATGAATCTCGTTGCAGATGCAAATGTTCTCTTTGCAGCTTTAATAAAAGAAGGTAAAACAATCGAGATCCTGCTAAATCCTTTTTTTAATTTCCATGCACCAGAATTTCTTTTTGAGGAATTTAATAAATATAAGAATGAGATTTTACGTAAAACGTATAGGAGTGAAAGTCAATTTCTAGAAATATTAGAAATTATGAAGAACATAATTAATATTATTCCAAAAGAGGAATACCTAGATAGAGTCAATCCAGCAGAGGAAATTTCTCCTGATGAAAACGATACTGATTATTTTGCTCTTGCTTTGAAACTTAATTGTGCAATCTGGAGCAATGACAAAAGATTGAAAGAACAAAATAAGGTTAAAATTTACTCTACTGAAGAATTAGTTGAGTTGTTAGAATAAGCTGAAAGTTCGTTTACAGCGTAGGATTAAACGAAAGTTAAACCTCAACGGAAAAATAGGATTTGCTCTTTCTTTCCGTTTAAAATTCTCCTATAGAGTTACGCCGTTCGGCGTTTAATCTTTTTTAAACGCAATTTCTAAGAAATATTAAAGAAGAAGTTGTTCTCCCACCCAATAGGGTGCGTGACGGGGGCTGAAGACGATAAGTTTTTATAGAATATCTTATTAAAAATGTTATGAAAAAGAGAACAATTATAGTTTTACTATTTACGATGATTTTGTATATTTCTCTAGCTAATGCATGCCAATCTATTCCAGAAAATTATTACAAATTCTTGAATTTAGATGAGACCATAAGTCTTTCAAATTATATTGTGGTTGTAGAGAAAGTAAAAGATGGCCCGAGTATAGGCTTATTTCCAAGTGGTGAAGAGATAGGGTGGATGGAAATTTATGTTAAGGATATAATCTCAAACAAGTCAGACAATTTAGTTTCTAATGTAAGGATTCAGGCACCTTTGCCCTGCGGATATGCTGGAGGTTATTCTTATTTAGAAAAAGGTATCGAATATTTAATGTTTATTGGAGAAAAAGATGAAGAGGGCATATTCCATCCCATCATTAATGTAAAAAACACTTCAAGTATATTTTATGGTTTAACTGCTTATAAAATCGAGAACAATCAAATTATGGGGCTTAATCTTTCTTTAGATGATCTAAAAGAAAAACTTGGTTATTCAAAAAATAATGTTAAAACAAAAATCTCTGTCTGGCAAAAGATTTTGAATTGGTTTAATAGGTTATTTAGTCATGGTTCTTTGGAGATTAATGAACAAAATCTTTCGTTGGAAAGAATAAAAACTCTTTGTAAAACACCCGATGGAATTTCTCCTAAACAAGTTTTTAAGTGTTTATACAAGAAAGAGTTTTATTTAACGATTTCGGCTGATTGTCTAGATTGTGGAAATTCGTTTTATAATTCAAAGTTAGAGAGTGTTAAAAGCTGCCCTGGATTTGATATCTATAGAGACATAGATGATATATGTTACAAAGCAACAAACTGTACCAAAGTTATTGACTGCTAAATTATCGCCTCTTTGTAAAATAAAAATTTGTCCCTCGAAGCCTTTTTTTTCAAATAAAGAACCAAAAACAAGTCAGCCCCCACGAACGAAAAAATGCGTGCCGGATTATAGCTTCCCAATTCGCAATTCCACTGGTTAATAACATTAAATTAGTCTCGTGAAATTGCTCACCCAATAACTTCTTAGCAAAACAATAGCTTAGAAATTACACTCAAGAGCAAATCTTGTGAGGTTTAACAACTCTTGGCTCTGAGTTCGCACCAAGAGGTCTTTCAGACTCGGCTAATCACTATTGAACGGCACCTATCTCAATTTATCCTAAATTGTTCTCTTAGTTCGAATCGATAGATGCTGTAAGTTTCATCTCGTTCTAAATATAATTATAGTTCTGAAACTTCGTTCAACTTGTCAGATTAAACGTAAGGATTAGTTTTTCTCGTGATTTGATATTTCATTTCGGTTAAGCTATCCTGCAAACATTACGCCATTCAGCGGTTAATCCAGCTTAAACACAATTGTCAAAACATAAATGATATCGGAAGTTGTTTATCTGCCCAATAGTGGTACACGAAAACGAAAGAATTAAAAGATAAAATTAATTACCATTAAAATGAAGAAAGTTACTTATTTCTTATCATCTATCGGAATATCTCTTTTGGGCTTATTTTTAACTTCAATAGGATATGCAAAGGGCAGAGGGTGGTGGAATACAGAGCAGATATATTTAGAAGGGGCTTTGTTAATATTATTTAGCTTAGTTTTAATTAATTTTCTTTTAATTAAATTTTTTATAAATAATATTAATCGTGGACAAAAAATATTTATTAGTATTATGATAATTGCTTTTAATATTATATCTATCTCTAGTTTAATTCACTCTCTAGACGGTTCTGCAATAAATATTTTCGGTCTTAAATTAAACGAGTTTGCATCACAAAATCTAATTTTACCTCTTTGGTTCTTTTTACCAAAATATTTGTTTTTAATTGCATTAATAATCGGGTTAGTATTCGTTTTTGTTTATAGAAGATTAAGGAAGTCAAATGTTTTCTATTATCCTTATCAAGTTGTTGCACTATATGCTTTTTTTCTTGTTCCAATATATATTTTAAATTTTAATTTCTTTTATACATTATTTGGCTTTAACGGCATATTTTCTCATACAGAACATTTAACACTAAATATTTTAAGACTTATAGCAATCATCTTATCTTTGTCAATTCCCTTATCTATTAATAAACAGATTTTACGGAATGAGAAATAATTCTAAAAAAAGCGCACGCCAAATCAATCTTCCTCGCCCAGCAACTTCCCCAAATAACTGGAAATTACGCAGGAAATGGATTTTCAAGTAAATTCCAACCCTCGAGGCTCTGTTTTCGCACGCGAGCTTCTACGGAAGTCTCTTAATCACAAGTAAACTGCAAATTGTTTATTTTATGACTAAAATAGTTCTCCTCGTGAAAACATGCAATTTGATCTAACTTTTGTCTTATTCTAAATAAAATTAATGTTTTTTATAGGATTTTTGCATTAAGGAGAGAACCAATAACAAAAAGGATTAACCCAGTCCAAGCAAATATCGCCCAGGAGGTTATTATTTTATCAAACTTGAGGAAGATAAAATAGGAGAATCCACCAATACTAACTCTTGGTGTTTTATTTCCCGAATAGGGAAAAGAGTTTATCTTCTTAAGTCTAGATGAATTAAATCCAATCATACCTATAAAGAATATTATGAATCCTAGGGCCACTAGTATAAGTGGAGACATAATATTTATTATTATAAGGAGGTATAAAAATCTTTCTTAAATTTTTTTATGATGCTTGGCAAGCATCTCTATCTTTAAAGGGCATCTCCTTATCCCAAAAACAACTCTATTTTTCTAGGATCTTTCTTTATTTCTTTTACTATGGATGATGGCCCTACAACTGTCAGGGCTTCGCTGTCCCCCACTAGTTTTTTAGCCAGTCCATGCCTGATTTTTGTCATGATTCCTCTTCCGCTTAACTCTGGCTCTATGACTGCCAGCTCAATTCCTCTAAAGTTCTTTACATGGTCTACCAAAGCCATGGTATCCTCTATCAGGCGCGCTTCTTCTTCAGCCCTCAGTCTGCCATGGATTATCACTATTTTATTATTTAGAACAATCCCCAATATTTTTTTCACTCTTTCAGATATGCTTAATTTGTCTATTTCTGCAAATGGAATCACCTGCAGGCTTAACCCTCTTAATTTTTTATTTTTCATGTTTATATCTTTTTAGCAAGTCTGAATAATGCCTCATAAAACTCTTCTATATTAGTTCCTTCTTTGGCAGATATGCCCACCAGTTCATAATCTGGAAAAGCAGCTCCAATTTTGTCAATGTCTGCTTTTCTCAGGTCTATTTTATTGGCGACAATCAGGACAGGAATTTTTCTTGCAACTAAGTTGCCTATGATGGTTATATTGACTTGGGAATATGGATTCTCAGAAGCATCCAGCACAATGACAACTGCATCCATGTCATCCAGCCATTGTATTGATTCGATGATTCCTTGAGTGGCTTCTTTAGCCCTTTTCTTAGCTTCATTTTTCTTCACACCATATTTAAGAAAATCCTCATAGTCTATTTTTGTGGCAATGCCTGGAGTGTCAATAAGCTTAAGAATTAATGTTTTGCCCTTGTGCTTTATTTCTACTTTTTCCTTAAATTGGACATGACGGGTCTCATGGGGAATTCTGCTGACAAGCCCAATTTCTTCACCTGTCCAATCTTTGCATATCTTATTTGCGAGCGAGGTTTTTCCAGCGTTCGGAGGCCCATAAAAGCCGATTTTTATGCTTTCTCTTTTCTTGAATAGCCCTCTTAACATCCTCTTTGAGAAGCTCTTTAATATTCTTAACATGTAAAATTCAGTCACGGCCTTTTAATAAATCTTGCGCCAGGGCCCCCTGCCCTATTTAACTGCGATCTCCTTGCAATTTCAGCATCAACTTTTCTTTTTTGAAGGAAATTAAATATTGGTATTTCAAGCATTCCTGTTCTTTTCCCGTCTATTTTTTTAAGGGCAAATGAGGTCTGTTCCCTGCTCCATCCAGAATCTTCAAGCTTGTTCCTTATTTTTACATCATCTGTCCCATCCATTCTGGAGTTATGGATGAAAGTGAGGATGTTATAAATATCATCCTTGTTTGTAAAAAGATGCGATTCATAGTATCTTTTATACCATTCCTGGCAGGCGATATAAACTGCAAGAAAGGCTATTACAATCAAGGCATAAAGATACCAGGCCCTGGACTTTCTAGGATTGTCTTCTTCTGGCTCGACATCACCAAGCGCAGGCCTAATGACTTCTATTTCTGGAGAGATGTAAGACCTAAGCTCAGTAGGTTCTATCTCCTCAAGGATAATGAATTCAAGGTTATTTGTCCTCTGGAGAGGGATGACCATGCCTTCTCCATTTTCAGAAAGTGCGCTTCTCTGCCCATAGTCTCTGGAAAATACCATAACTTCTTCAGGGTAATCTATGATAAAATAAACTTCGCCATCTATCTCGCTTTTGGCAGAGATAGTTATGTTAAAATAAGTAAATAAAGCGTTTGATTGCTTTTTACTCTTCAATGAGATGACATCCGCAGAGATTTTCCCATTATAATTTTCACCCATCCAATTTAATATTTCTTGCTTCAAAACTTCTTTATCCGGAATCTGGCGGTCAGATATGCTTTCTATATATCCAGTATCAATGTTGATGGCTCCAAAATCCAGAGGTATCCCCTGCCAGGATTTTCCAACTAGGATTGCTTGGGGAACATCCAGATTTATTATCTCTTTTATGATTGCAGAATAATTTCCCGGCTCAGATTCATTCATCTTCCTTTTAATCTGAGTTATTGAGAGATTGGTCTGGTTTAGTTGTGCCTTTTTCTCAATCTGGGCAGAAATCCAGTTTGGATAAGTTTCGATGTTTAAGTAAATTCTATCTATATCTTTCTGATAGGAATTTATCAAGTCATTTGCAGAAGACTGGGCATCCCCTACTTCGATTTCAAATTTCCTTTTTGCTACTGCTCCAGACCTATTGACTGCCCTTACCTCTAATTCATATTTGCCCTCATCATAGAAGATCTTTCTTATTTTATAGCCCTGGACCTGTTCTTCTTTCCCGGAGAATTTCCATGAAGAAGAGGTTATATTCGTCCTGGCCACTATGCTGAATTCAGTCTCTTGTGCAATGACTGCTTTTTTTGGGACAATGTCAAAGTCAAAACTAGGGGTGATGTTCAGGTCAGTCTTTCTCATAACTTCCCTCTCGCCAAGATAAAGGATGAAGTTCTTTTCTTTCGAGTTAACAGGAATAGTAAATTTCAATTTATCCAAGCTCAGAATATTTGGGAACATGTTTATTCCGGCAGCTCTTTTTTCCAAATTATATATCTCTCCGCTAGAAAAACTGCCGATATTGGAAGAATATTTCACTACTTTGTCAGATACAGTTATATTTTGTGATATTCTTGAATGAATTTCTAAGGGAAGAAAGCAACCATTTGTGCAGTTTCCCTTGTAAACTTCCATTAAATACTCTTGAAAATATCCAGAGAGCGTCTCATATGAACCCATCCTATCAAAAAGAGTCTGATTTATTGAGATGTCTGCTGCCTTGAATTGCATGGGCCGGGCATAAATCTCATAGTCTGCTATGTATTCATCAGAATCTATCCCATTAGATCCGCAATTATTTCCAGAAGTTTCTAAGTTTATTTTGTAATTTCCCCCATCACTCTCATCTGAAATGCAGACATTGTAGTTCTCTCTGTAAGCGCTGCTGTAGTTTACCACGCATTTAATTTGGGAAATCTGTTCAGAAGGTGCTGGGACTTCACATTTTCCAACAAACTCTTTCCCTTTATTATATAACCACATGGTAAGCCCTGCGGCTCCTTCGCCTTCTACAATTGCTCCAATCTCAATAGCAGGAGCAGGGGACAGCGTAATATTTGCGCAGTAAGGTCGGCTTCTTACTTGCGCAGAAATAAGGCTACTTTGTTTATTAAAGCATCCAAAATCAGGCACCCCACAAGGTATTGAAGTATATGCATTGCTCTGCACAACATAGTCTTCTTTTGCAGCTATTTTGATCGTTAATGGGCTGGAGCAAGAAGCAGAACTTTGACTTTTCAGCTTAATGTTAATATCTTCAATATTAATCTCTTTTCCGACAATCTTCAGCCCCAAAGTTTTATTTTCACTGGCGCCTAAATGGAAAGTGCTCTCGCTTCCTGACTCAACATAATCTTCATTGCACTCAGAAGTGGAACAGGTATAATCTAAATTGTAGGTCAATGAATTATTTTTTATCCAATCGAGGAGACTTGCATTGCCTGCAAAATTGCTTTTTATTATAGAGTTGGCAGGCTCGTTCACAAAAGATAGGTTTATACTTCCAGTTATGTAGTCTCCCCCATAATAATTTTTCTGTATTGTCGAATTATAATGGGTAAACCCTGCCTGTGCACCGCCCATCGTGATGACCAGGAAGGTTAAAAATACGACAAAGATTACCTCTTTTTGCATACAATCTTTAGTTGTCATTTATTTAAAAATATAACTACTCCAATACTGGGGAAAGGGTGGATAAATCAGATATGCAAGACACCCCATCTTGCTTTTTTAGCCTTATGACTTTATCCACAAAGTTCTCTATTTTAGGCTCATGACTTACAATTATTATTTGCTTGACATTCATTTCGTCAAAAACCTCTTTCATCTTGTCTATTTGTGCTTCAGAGAATCCCTCAGTAGGCTCATCCAATATCACAATGTCTCGGGTTTTGACTTGGCTAAGTACAGAATTGATTGTCTGGTTTAATGCAAGCCTATAGGCCAGGGCAACAGCAGTCCTCTCCCCGCCTGATAAAAAGGAATAGTCCATCTCTATGCCTCCCTGCATTATCACTGGAGTAAAGTTTTCGTCTAATCTTGCTTCAAAATTCTCACCCCCCAAGATGTTGAACCATTTCCTGAATAGTTCAGAGAATTCATTTCTTAGTTTCATCATAACATTCCTTTCAGTGAAATCTATAAGTGAAAGGAAGTAGTTGGATAGCCAGTCATTTATTTCAAGTATCTTATTCCACTTTCTGGCAGATTCTTCCTTAACAGATAGCCTAGAGGCTAATGTCTTTATTTCCTTATCTTTGAGTTCAATTTCTTTCTTAAGTTCTGCGAGCGACACTTCAGCATCTTTTTCGCGAGTTATAGCTAATTCCAGTTCCTCTTTCTTTAGCCTGAAGCTTTTCTCAAATTTGGCGTACTTCAGCAAATCTTGTTTTATTGTTTCCATGTGGCTTTTCAGCATGAGCCTGTCTTTCTCCAAAGTATCCCTCATTCTTTCCAGTTCTGCAAGCCTTGATTTATCTTTTTCGTATTGTGCTTGCCTGGATTTTATTACTTCTAATTTTAGCTTCTCTTCTTCCAGATTTATAAGGCCAAGCCTTTCCTTGTCATGATTCCCTGCAAGCTCTTCTCTTTCGCTTTTCAAGTCATCCATTTCTTTTTTTAATCTGACAATTTGCCCTTCTGTTTCATTTAATATGTTATGTTTGTGCGCCACAGGAACATCTTGCAGGCAAGTAGGGCAAATGTTGATGCTGAAGAATCTTTCTTTCTTATTTGACAGGTCATAGGTTAATTTTTCCAGATTTTTAAACTGCCCCGCAAGCTCTATCTGCCTGAGGTTGATTTTATCCAGCCCTGTTCTCTTTTTCAGTATCGCCTGCAGGACATTTCTGAGGTCTTCTTCTGAAAATCTTTCTTCTTCTTTCTGACTATTGATTAATTTATTTATATCTTTTTTTATATCAAAGAGGCTCTCTTCCTTGTTTGTAATCATCACCTTGGATTTCTCAAGCTCAGTCTCAAGCCTATCCCTGCCCCTTATCTCTTTTTCTATTTCATCTAATGCTTTTTCAACATCTTTTCTTACTTTTTTTTCTTTATCCAGGTTATTTTCTCTTTCTTTAATCAGGCTTTTGAGTTGTTTTAGATTCAAGGACTCGTTCTCTATTCTTTGCCTGTCAATTTCCATATCTTTTACTTCCCCCTGCAGCACCTTTGCCTCATCCTTGAGTTTGCTTATTGCAATTGCCAGATTCTCCCGTATTATCTTATATTTGTCTACCCCAAATACGTGCCTTAAAACATTCAATCTGGTCTCCGAATCTTCCAGAATTATGAACTTCATCTGCTCTTGGGGCGTGTAGACAGTATATCTATAAAGAAGATTATTTTTCTTGATGAATTCTGCAGGATATCCCAGCATGTTCAGCACCCTTGTCTTTAATTCAGTGATGGAATATTCTTTTTTAATGCCTGCAACACTCATGCTTGCATAATCATTGACTACTGATTTTGAACTTCTCTTGAGCCTTCTCTCTATGATTATATGCCTGCCATCTATCTCCATTTCAAGCGATACTTCTCCTTGTGCGCATTCATTTCTTAATAGCGCAGCCCCTGTCTGCCCAGGTTGCAGCCCAAAGAGCGCATATTCTATTGCAAGAAGGATAGAAGTCTTCCCCGAGCCAATGTCTCCCGCTAGGAGGATAGGGCCTTCTGAAAAAGTGACTTCCTGATTTTCATAGCTTCTTATATTTTTTAGCGTTATTTTATTTAGTTTCATATTTGAAATATTTTCTTTACCTCAGAAAAGATTCTTTCCCCGAATACAAGCGACTTTTCGTCTTCAAGTTTTTCAGATTGAAGGGATTTCATCAAGGAAGGTATCATTTCATTGTTCTTATTTGGATTTTTGTCTTCAAATCTCTTCATTATCTCACTTTCTAGATTGGCAGAGTCCACATGGTCTATCTTTGTTTCAGGTTCGCTGACATATATCTTGCTGGTGCTTTTCAGCAGGACAAATGCTTCTTTTTTCTTGGCGTAGTCTTCCACCTTACCAAATTTTATATCTCCAATCTTGCCTTTTTTAAGCACCCCTCCGATTTTCAGCAAGATTATCTTATCTTTTATAGGTGTTTTTTCCATCTCAGAGATTATTTTATCTGCAGTCTCAAACGCATTATCAATCTCAATCTTGAATACAATCACCTCTTTTATCTTTAGTTTCTCCCTGTTTATCTTTCCATTATCGTAGATATAGAAAGACCCTTCCTGCAGCTCTTCTAATTCAGAGATATTATTTGGAAATATTGGGCCTGAATAAACCCTTTTTTCTTTATTGTATCTAATATGCAGGTGCGATAATGCAAGATAGTCAACATCCGGAAGTGAATTTTGGTCCACTGCTTTGATAGGGAGGCTTCCAATTGCATCTCTTATAGTGGTGTGAAGCATCAGGATTCTAAACAAGCCCGGAGAATCATGCAGCTTGACTCTTTCCAGGTCATCTACCTCTAGCCCTGATTTTTTTCCAGGATAGCCATATATGGCCACATTTTGAAATATTGTAGGATGAAGGAGTATCTTGTTATTTCTCTCTTCATAAAGAGCAGCGTTCCTGCAGAAGCCTGCTTTTTCTAAAACATCTAAGAATGTCTTGCCAGATACAGAATAATCATGGCTGCCAGCAATAAGGAATACAGGTATGCCTGCTTCTTTTATTTTTCTGAATTCATTAAATGTCTCTTTCAATGTTTCAATAGATGGATAAGGCGAGTCCAGGAGGTCTCCGCTAATTAATATGAATTCTACTTTCTCCCGTATGCATTTATCCACTGCTAGTTGAAAACTCTTAAAGTTTAATTCCCGCAATTCTGGCTGCCGCCATCCTCCAAGATGGCAATCGCCCATATGGGCAAATTTCATAGATATCTCTCAGCGAGTCATTATATATAGATTATTGCTCTCAACTATAGCTGAGTTCAATCGCAGATTCTCAATTGCAGGTAATTTCCTGCGTTACAATAGCATCCTCACAGACTGCCCAGTGTCCACTTTTCTTATCTGCAATCACTGGCTGGATTTCAAGAATGTATTTTCCATTAGCATTGAAAAACTCTATGTTGCATTTAGTTGATATTACAACCTTATCCAAGGTAGATTCAAATTCATATACTGCTCCAGGCTTAAATGATTTGCCTCCCTCATCGATTTCATTTATAGGGCATCTAATCTGGCTATTTGGTTTCCCTATCTTGACATAAAAATCAGGTATGTTGAATTTCCCATTGTTATGCAGACTTATTGTAAGTTTTTCTGGAGAACTTGTGCACGCATAACCTCTAATTGCAATACTTACTTCTTCCCCACATTCAGTCTGGCCCTTGGGAGTAAAATCTTTCAAATAATTATAAACAAGGATGCTGAGGCCTAAAGCTCCGACTATCAATAGGATATAACTGACCATTTCACTCACCCCTCTTTTATTCTGCTGCAACAGTCCTCTCATTTTTGCCATCTCTTTCTATTAATACGTTGAAGTTAAACGCGTCCCTATTTAGGTCCAGCTCATAATAAATGTTTCTATCTGCATCTTTCCAAGTTATTTTCACATATTTCCTATTTGACTCTATTTCTGCATCCAGGCTGCTTGGCCGGGTTCCTTCCACGCCTGCTTCATAAAAGAGATTAGATTCCTCATCTTCTAAAGGAGAATAAAACCATGCAAAAATAGTCAAATCAGGATTTGAAGCAGCATATTCTCCCAACATTGCTTTTAAATCATCAGTTTTTTCTTCAAATGTCTTTTCATTGCTCTCCCCAAAATCTATAACTCTTAATCCTTCATATTTTATCTCCTTGGCAAGTTCGCTCACTCTCAAATCTCCTTTAACTGCCCGTGCAGAGTTATATACGATGCCTGAGCCCATCAGTACTATTACCAGGATAAGTGCCCCTGCAAGAAATATTTGTCCCCTTTTATTCATATATAGTAAAGGGAAAAAAGCTTTTTATAGGTTTCGTGTAGACGGGGAGCTTGCTCATTCTCGCCCTACAAGCTACCTTCTGCCTTCCTCAGCTCTGCTACCTTGTAAGCACCTTGCATCCTGTTTAGGGCTGCTCCGATCAAGGCCTGACCCATTTGGCAGGAGCAAGATCGAACAAGACAAAGCCTCAACGTCCAGCAAAAGACTTGCAAGGTTCGAAATCACTTGCTCCTTTAAGCCCACCATGAAGCCCGTTTGTGAATGGCGCAGGGCTAGCGCGCCGGCTCGTCTACATCTAGCCTAGCTAGGAAGTATTTATAAGTTTATTGATTGTATCGCAGGATGTCCCAGCCAGCTTCCGACTAACTGAATGGGATTTTCATGATGTTTCCATGAATTATTCAAATACATATAAATTATCCACGACATCCCCCCAACTTCCAACTTCCCAGTTATTGAGGGTAACTCCAATATTCTTGTTATTTGGCTGCTCTAATGCAAAATTAAAACAACCTGAACATCTGAAATTCTCAATTGAAGTAAGGGTAAGATTAGAGTAACCTTTGTTCGATAAGAAATCAACGACAATCTTTGCACCCCTTCTTTGTTCAGTTTTTATCCCATTTTTTGAAATACAAGCACCTATCTCTTGATCATATTTGTAAGCTTCATAGTTAATGCATGTGGCTCTGGGAGTTGCATCTGAATCTTTTCTCTCAGATTTTTCAATTAAAAAAAATAAAATAGCGCCTCCCAAAATAAATAATAAAACTATTAAAATAACCAGCTTTTTCATGAAAGATATATTATTTGATATTATTTATATATTTCCAGAACTCCTTTCAGAACTTAGGCAGCTGGACCAAAGGGAGATACAAAACTATTCCAGTTATAGCCAAAGACCTTAAAAGTTGAACAAGATCCTCTTCAGCTATAGATTAACCTCTATAACCTGACTTCGTCAGTTGATTGGAATTTTGACTGAAATAAATTCAGTCAAAATTCTATTCAGGCGAGATTCATTCTTGACTGAATAGCTAACTTTTCTAACGAGCCACGTAAGTGGCGAAGTTAAGTCTATAAGTGCTTTATCTAATTATTCCTAAGGAATAGCATCCTCGTGCCTCTTCTGGAGAATCTTTATAAAAATCAACATTGAGAATTACAGCAGCATTTGCGTCAAGTTGAGGTATATAGTCAGGATCATCGTTTCTTTTAAAATTTTGCCTCTTTTCCCCTTTAAAAAATATTTGCCCTTCAACACTATTTCCTATGTAACAGTCAGGCTCATCCATTACTAAACGGGACTCAACCTCGTTTGGTTGAAAGTAATTATAATATGGGGGCAAGCCCCCAATAAGGCATTCAACTAATTGGACTGCGATGTCGCCATCTAATTCCTGGTCAGAATTGCCTCTTGGCTGATGAGATTTCAATACGCTTGTAGCAGAATACGAAAGAAAAGCTTTCAAATCTTCGATTCCTTCTTGACCAATAAGAAAATCAAATATTTCATCATTTCCATATCTAAATTCATCTATTTTTTGATTTTTCCATCTCCCATATTGCTCTTTTTTTCCTAAAGGGAATCTCCTTATGTCAGGACTTCTTTGCGAGTGTAAATCTCCTCTAAGAAATGGGCCTCTTTCATTATAACTTCCCTTTTTTGTTAGATAAAAATTTTTATTAGGGTCAAGAAAACATCTATCAAAACTAAAAATTCCAGTTCTAAGCATGCTAACTAATCCATTTTGTATTCTTTCATCAGGTATAAGTGGGATGAAACTCAATGTGTGGATTAGTTGACTAGTTGAAGGCTTAATCAAATTTAATTCGTCCAGCCCCTCTCCTGCTTCATTAAGTGTTTGAGAGTCATATTCAGGTAGGTTAAGACCAAAGGCATCATCAGAAATAGGGCCATATGGTAAAGCAAAACCTTTTCCATATCTGAATCCCGGGATATATAAGAATACGCCTTCATCATTTTCATCTATAGATATCTCCATAATATTCAGAAGACCATCCATTTAAAAGAATTATTGTGATAAAATTCCTGACGCATGTATTGCATTTGTGGAAGTGAAGAATTACGCCTTGGCCCCTTGCGAGAAGAAAATGCCTTAATTCCTATGGACCTTCTGATTTGGGCGTTTGGTTAGTTTAATCATCAAAGAACTAATCCATACATGTGAATATATCCTTTAGGCTCGACATTATTTATAAAATAAAGAAAGTGTCTGCTATCAATCTGCTTTCGTCACCTAGTGAAAATGCCAGAAAGGTTTACACCAAGACTATATCTCATCATCATTTGAAAGTTCCTACAATGAGCAAATTTCCATCAACCTCGACCTTACATTTTCAGGTCCAACAAAATCTATAGACTTCGCACCATATCTCTCAAGCACTTGTTTACTTGCTCTGGGACTCTCTAGGACTATTAGGTGCTCGTAATGGATTCCTCTTTCTTTGCCTTTTCTATAATTTCCTTTAATATATGTTCCTTCTGGAAGAAGGGGAAAATGGGATAAGAAATAATCTTCTAGTCTTAGCCACATTTGATAGTCAGGTTCATCTGCACATGATTCGCCTTCAGAATCAATACTTTGTAAATTCCATTCCCCATTATATTTCTCCATTACTGGGATGATGTCTAGATCATTGGGGTTTTCTTTTGTTAAAAAGCTGCCAAAAATTAATACTCCTAGAAAGGTTGGAAATCTCTCTGCAGTATTTTTAACTGCCTTCTCGAGTGTTAATTTTGTTTTAACTTTATCCATATTATACTCAAGAATTCGCTTGAGCGACGAATCGCCTCCCAATTATAACCGAAAAATGCTTTAAATTCTTTTCGCAGCACGCGTGACTTTCGGAAAATTTACGCCTTGACAGGTTCTTTTAAGCAGGTTCTACGATCCCGTTTTTATTAATATATTCAAAAGCAGAATAAGCCGCAGTGCAGCCTTCTGCAACACCTGTAATCGCCTGCTTGAAAGGTTTGTCTGCCACGTCTCCGGCTGCAAAAACACCAGGCATGTTTGTTTCAGAAGATTTATGGTCTAGGACAATCTCTTTTTTTTCATTCAATTTAACGCCTAATTTCTCAGCTAGTTCAGATAAAACAATATGGCCAATAGCAACGAAAACTCCATTAAGTTCAAGCTCCTTGTTCCCCTTATATTCTCTGTCAAGAATTACTGATTTCACAACTTTATCACCCTTTATTTCGAGGACATTGGCATTGTTGATTATCTCTATCTTCTTATTAGACTCTATTCTCTTTATGTTGATAGGTTCTGCCCTGATTTTTTCCTTCCTATAGATGATGTAGACCTTTGCAGCATGTTCTGCTAAAACTAAAGCATCCTTAGCAGCACTATCAGAACCGCCCACAACACAAACTATCTTGTTTTTATAAAGCACAGCATCGCACAAGGCGCAGTAAGCCACCCCTCTATTCTCAAATTCCTTGCTTCCTGGAATTTCTAGTTTCTTCCATTTAGTGCCTGTTGCAAATAAAATCGTCTTTCCAGAGTATACAGAATCAGAAGTCTTAACCATAAATTTCCCTTCTTCTTTAGTTATCTCCTCCGCTTTCTCTTGCTTTATAGTGACTAAATCATATGCTCTTGCATGTTTTTCAATAGCTTCAGCTAATTCAACACCGCTTAATTTAATGAAACCCGGATAGTTTTCAACAACGTCTGTTGTTGTAATCACCCCTCCAACAGGGAGCTCTGAACTGGAGGTTGTTCCTAAGCAAAGAGTCTTTAGGCCTAGCCTCGCCCCATACATGGCCGCGGATAATCCTGCCACTCCTGCCCCGATAATGATCAAATCATATTTCTCAATCTCTTTTTCCATGTTCTTTTCATTCCTCGCCTGTTTATAAATTTTAGTGATGTTTATTCCGCCAACACCCTCACTTCCACTTGGCTGATTCATCCAGCCAAGTAGGCATTATACTGAGTTCGCAAGTGGCAAACTCAAGTAAAAAAATATATTAATCCAGCAGTAGACCTTAGGTCATGGATAAAAAGCTTAAAGATTACTTGGAAGAAAAAGGCATAGCCTATAAGCAGCATAATCATCCCGCAGTTTTTACAGTAGAAGAATCAAAAAAAGTGATAAAAGAGTATTCTTATCTGCATACAAAGAATCTCTTTCTTAAGGGCGAGAAGGGAGATTTCTATTTAGTCTGTCTCCCTGCGGAAAAGAGGCTGGATATTCGGTTTCTTGAGAAGTATTTGCATATCCGGAAATTAAGGTTTGGCACGCCTGAAGAATTGAAAGTTGAACTGAATCTAACGCCGGGAAGCGTATCATTATTCGGCATAATCTACTCGACTAAAACTTGCCTTATTCTGGATGAAGAAGTCTATCATGCTGAAAAGACAGGGTTCCATCCCAATATCAATACTGCAACTTTAGAGCTCGATAAGGAAAATCTAAGGAGATTTATAGATTCCCTTCAATGCAGGAAAGAGGTTGTAAGACTTGAATAAAAAATCTGCCTTGATATTGTCCATTTTATTAACTCTATTATTTGCCAATATGTTTTACTTTTTTTCTTTATTGTTTGAGAGCGAAAGAACAGAGCTGATTGTTTTGGGAAGAGTGATAGATGGAGATACATTCGAGTCTAAAGATGGGAGGACATTCAGGCTTGCAAATATAAATGCCCCTGAGAAGAATACTCCCGGAGCCGGCCTCTCCAAGGCTTTTCTAGAAGAATTCCAAAATCAGACTTTGGAAATTGAAAATTTAGGAGCAGATAAATATGATAGGCATTTAGCAAGGGTTTATTCTCAGGAGTATATCAACCTGAAGCTAGTTTCAGAAGGGCTAGCCTCTAAATTTCTTGTGGACAGCTCAGAGCTGCAGGTCTTTGCGAGGGCAGAAAGAGAAGCAGTCCAGGAGGGCAAAGGCATATGGACACATTCTCCTCATCTCGGGTGCATAAAATCAAACATAAATGAGAAAGAAGAAGTAATACGACTGATTAATAAGTGCAACATCAGCACTGCTCGATGGTATCTAAAAGACGAGAGTAGAAAAATTTATTACTTCAATGCAACTTTCTTAGATATAAGGCTTCATTCAGGAAAAGGAAAAGAAAATGTTACCGATTTATTCTGGCAGAATTCAGCAGGAGTATGGAACAATGATCGAGACTCAGCCTATATATTTGACGAAGAAGGCCGGATTGTCCATTACGATTCTTATGGTTATTAGTATGGGTCTGCTTCTTCAGTCAGTATCTGCCCAGGAAATACTGTTGGAATCTCCCTCAGATGCACCACTCAACGAAAATTTTTCAGTTAAGATAAGTTACGAGTCAGACGAAGTGTTGGACATAAAGATTTCAGTCCAGGATAGGGACTCTAAAATATATTCAGAGACTTACGGAATAGCTGGATGGAGGAGTTCATTTTATTATCTTCCTAATAGTTTCTCTTCCCAATCAGAGTACACTTTAAGAATAACTAAACCTGGGGAAAATTTAAACGTCTGTGTAAAATTGCGAGAAGGCAAGAAAGTGTTCAAGGAAAGCATGTGCAACAATATCAGCCTGATAATCTTGGAAAGCATCCCCGAGGGAAAAAGCAGCCCTTTAGAGCAGGAAAGTGAGCCTGCAGAGGCAGATAAGGGAGAAAGCCTTGCTTTAAAGGCTCCTGAATTGCCCCCCTCTTCCAAAGCGCTTTCTTCTGGACATGGCGCAGTGAAAGAAGATATGAAAATAAGTGACAATAATGAGATTCTCCTTCTAAATTCTCGGAGAATAGAAAGTCAGAAAGGGCATGTTCAGCAAGCCCTCTCAATCCAGGGGAAGATAAACCTTCTTGCTTTTGTATTGTTTCCCTTGTTCCTTTTCTTTATCCTATTCTTCCTGCTAAACAAAAAAGAGGCAAGATTTAAAAGATAGATATCATCAATTTAATTATGGAAAAGATGCAGGTTCAGTTTATATTGGAAATAATGGGCAAACCTCCAGAGCATGTTTATCAGACTCTTCAGAGCCTAGTTGATAAAATTGGCGGCGAGAAAGGCATCAAAATATTGGAAAAGACCCTGCATAATTCAGTCCCCTTAAAGGAGTCCAAGGAGCTCTATACGGCATTTGCCGAGATACTTGCAGAACTGGATTCAGTAGAGAATTATTTTGCCATCATCTTCTCTTATTTCCCTGCTAATATAGAGGTAATCTCTCCCAAAGGCTTTTCTTTATCACTTGATAAGCTCAATGAACTCGGCAACTTTTTAGTGGGGAGGCTGCACGAATATGATAATATTACTAAGACACTTATGGGCGAAAACACTATTCTGTCGAATAAACTTAAGGAAGTTGCTCCGCATTTGTTCAAGCAAAATCCCCCTCAGGCAGCAGGCGTTCCGCCAATCCCTGAAAAGAAATCAGAGCAGAAGAAAGTCAATAAAAAAGAGAGCAAGAAAGCCAAATCTAAGAAAACAAGTTAGTGCTTTGGGCAGTCCTGTAATTCAGGGCATAATTATCCCCTCATACCTCTCAACACCCCTTCCTCAGACATGAGGTAACTGCGGTTTGTAAGCTGATTTAATTCATATACAGAAACTGTCACGGCTGTTTCATTCTAGCTTTATCACATAATAGAAATTAGGCTTGATCTTAAATTCCTTGCATAATTTCTTAACTTTTTCTAAATAGATCTTCTCAAAAATAACACAAGAGCGAACAGGCTTTT
>Ga0209211_10004579_pt1 | contig 21380 bp, 20 predicted proteins | sample RifGroA2_FD_183992 | JGI IMG/M metagenome (GOLD analysis project Ga0209211, IMG submission 183992) | Groundwater microbial communities from Rifle, Colorado, USA - Groundwater A2 (SPAdes) (version 2) | ecosystem: Environmental > Aquatic > Deep subsurface > Groundwater | place: Rifle, Colorado...
TCATTTTTTAATTCAATCTTTCTCATAGGATATCTATGGATATCCTAAAGTATATAAGCTTTTCGCTTCTTGAGAATATAGGTCAAAAATCAAGAAGTGATTATAGAGGAGAAACGCAAAAGTTTACTAAATAATCTTTTAATTCAGCTTAATTTCTCTATGATGTAATTCGCTGATATGGTGTTTGTATATCCATAATCCATTTCGATATTCAAAGGGGCTGTGTAGGCATCAATATTCTTCGCTATTGCGTTTTGCTCTTTTACAGTGCATCTTACAAAATCCTTCCTCCTAAAGAGCTTCACATAAGGCATGGTGTCTTTTTCATCAAGTTTTGGCTCGCAGTCCAGCAGGTTTTTTTCATCAATGCCTGATAAATAAGCCTTGAACGAAATTGTGTTATAAGCCTGATTCCTTATATCCGGGAAATCAATATCCCTGCTGCACATCATGTCAATGCTGTCATCTTTTATTACCTCTCCCCCGCCCCTGTTTTCCACGCTTATTATGAACTGTGGCTTTATCTTATCGCCTGCAGGCAGCATTCTCGTCTCTATCCTTGTTATTGCAACAGGCGCTCCCTGCCCCCCGTCTAAGGTTACATCAGACGTGCTGCAAGCCTTCGGTTTCTGCATTATTCCGGAAACGTCGGTGTCTATGCAGACTGTTGCAGTCACTTTGCTCTTGTAGGGGTAGCATAAAGTCGCCAGCAGCGTGGAAGTTCTTCTTTCACTTTGAGGTTCTATCTTCTTCGTCTTTAAAGTGTATGATATTATCTCTTCATCTCCCCTCTGGTTTGTAATGCTTCTTCCTTCCAGATTGAATTTTGCCTGCGATTCAATACCTGTCTTTTCCACTCTCCCTTTTGATTCTTCCAGACCTACAAAGGAGTTATAGTCTTTTTCAATGCCTAAGGACAATAAGGCATATTTCTCTTTCTCTTTTTCAGTTCCCTTCACTATGCTGTAAGCCCCCAAATTTCTTACTCTTAATACAACAGGGAACTGTGATTCCTCAAAAATTCTCGGAGGAGGGGTGTTTCTAAGAAATTCAATTCTAATCCCCTCAAATCCCAAATAAATCTGCTCTTGGGAACTTACATTGCCTTGGCAGCCTGTTAATATTGCCAGAATTGCCAATAATTGCACTGTTGACGCAAATTTTATGTTTTTCATCTTTTTACGGGCAGATTAGCCGATTCTCGTCAGTTGTTATATTAAATTTTTCAAGGAAATTTTCAGGAAATTGATTTGGTTCGTCTGGTTTTACAATCCCTCTCATTATGTCGCAGGCATTACCGATAACATCTTCAACATAATCTAAATCAGCATTTTTTGCGCATCCAAGCCCGTTATATGCCCTTAGAGCGGCCTGCCATCCTCTATATTTTAAATATTTTTCAACATAAGTCTGGTCTTTGCAATTACTCTCTAATGTTGCTTTTGGAATTCCTCCTTTATATAGGTTGTAGTACTCCTTCAATATATCAACTCCTACTTTAATGTTGCACTCCAGGTTATTTAGGGTTCCGTCTTTTCCGCAGATTTTAGATGTTCTGTTTGAATGAACATTTTTGTTTATCTGCATTATTCCAATGCTGCCAGCAGGGCTTGTAAGAATCCTGTCATCACCGCAGCTCTGGTCAGAAGTAAATACACAGTCTCCTGCTGTATTCTTTCCTGCATCCCTGCAGCAATGCCTATACCCTAATTTGGGTTTCTGCCCGCTTTCTTGAAGTGCAATTGCCATTGGCAGTATCGGCGGAACATCAGTTTTTCCGGCCTCATCCAGGAAGATTCCTGTAAAGTCCACACTCACAGACCCGGGTGCCATCTCAACAGGAATGACCACAGACTTTTCAAGAGTGTAGCTGTACCTTGCTCTTGCCCTTATGAATCTTGTAGTTATCGGCGTTGTTCCAAGCACGTCTTTTGTTGGATAGATTCTGCAGGTGAATGTCCTGAACCTGTCAATATCTTTTAAGTCGTCCATATATCTAATGTCTTCGGTAATAAGAGAGTATCCATTGTACTCCTTATTGGCATCGGAGTCATCCTTGAAGAATATGTCGCAGTCTTTCTTGCATTTATCCTCGGATTTGGTGCATTCATCCTCGCATGATTTTTTGTCGTCAGTATTGCTGATGCCGCTGCACATTTCCTTGCAGGGATTCAGCACATAAGTTTCGCATGATTTTTCGCAGTCAGTATGATTATATCTCTTGAAATTTCTATCCCCGCACTTAATAATTTTCGTCCCTCCATCTAACACATTTGGATCTTCCATTTGAACCCCATTTGGCAGCAGGACTACAAGCTCATTTATTCCCTTTATCCTGCCCTCCCATTCCCCTAAAATCTTCCCTTCCTGTCCTATAACCTTTCCCCTGTTATTCAATGTAATGCTCAATGCAGGGCTTGGCACAGAAGTCCTCTCAACAGCTATTAAAGGAGTTAAATCCATCCCTATCTCAACAGGGCCGTTTGTATAAACAGCAATTGGCTTTTTGTCAGTTATCCCAAACTCCTGGAACGGGTCAAGTTCCTCCCTTATCATTGCCCTGTACCTATCTCTGTCAATATAATAAGATTTCAGATAAGCATCTGTTGCAAAATTGTAGCCTGCCGACATGGTGACTATATGCGTGCCTGCAGGGAATCTCTGGACGTTTCTTTGCGCATCATCCCCTTTAGTGGGGTCAAAAGTGCATTCAACATCCCTCTCTTCAAGATTGAAAATGGAAAAATTAGTAGGCTCCACTTTGCTTGCATACACTCTTTTGTTGTCTACCGTCCATTTATTGCAGGTAACATTGACGATAACTGCATCGCTTAGGGTCCTGGCTTTTATTGTGCCCCATAAAGTGACAGGCTCTTCCGTATAATAACGCGGCTCAGAAGCCCTGACCTTGTCAAGATACAGTCCTAGTTTCTCATACTGATTTTCCTCCACTCTGCCCTTGTATAATCCTCCAGTTGCCAGTTCCAGCTGCCTGTTCGACCATTGCTTGATAGCTTCGGTAAATCTCTTTGCTATTTCAGCAGGAGTCTTTCCTGGTTCCTTTTCAACGCCAATGCCTATATCACCCCCTCCAAATGCCTGGGCTGGAGCGAAGAAAAACATGAGTCCTGCAAATACAAGGACAAATATAAGGGCGAGTTGGTTCTCAGCCCTATAAGAGATATACCCTCCTACAAAGACAAGCAAAGGCGGAAACAGGCTGAAAATATAGTCCAATCCGGCAAAGTCCATTAAAAGGCTGTAGCCGTAGAAATCGAACAGCAGCAGTATAATAGTAAGGTAATACCACCATGACTTTTTCTGCTCGTGTGTTCTCATAAAAAAAGACCCAAACAATAAAATAAATCCAAAATGCAGCCATGTTTTTGACTCATTCTGCCAGCCAGGTTGCCACCAGAAATAAGCAAGGACAAAAATAAAAATCATGAATGCAACATCTTCTTGAAGAAATATGCTCATGTCATTGCCGCGTAACTTGAATAGTATAAAAATCAGCATAATGAGCCAGAATGCAATGCTCACATAAAGGGCGTTTATCCTAAACTCCATTATCTTGGCTCCTGAGAATTTTATTATCATATAAATCAGCACTATCATGAAGAAACTCAGATGCCTGTCAATTATGTCCCATCCTATTCTAAATATAGCGAATCCTAAAAACAAAGTGGATGTTATAATCCCTAAAATGTTTATGTTTACAAATCCGCTCAATGTGAACCTATATCCATGATACTTCTCTCCCAAGAATATGTCAATTAAAGCAATTACTATCGCAAAAATAAGCCATATAGTTCCTTTATCGGCATTTTTCGCTTTGTCGTAGCCATAGTCAACCATGCCTGCACCGGCTTTCACAACCCCCTTTGCAGCTCCCCACCCCAATCCCGCAGCGCCTGCCGCCAGATTAAAAGCCTGCTGTTTTCTATAGTCCCACGCTCTGTCAGAAGACATCCTTTTCTGCTCATCAGTCATCAGTCCTCCTGCTCTTTTATTGTATTCAATATCGCGCTTCCTTCTGTCATTATACTCTTTAAAGCGCAGCCAAATGCCTTTTCTAGCTCCTTCCTCCTCTTCTTGCGCCTTTTGTACCCTTAGTCTTTCTTCGGTTTCAGCTAATTTCGCTAAAGGGCCACCTGTCCTTTCTCTTTCCTCCTTTGCTTGCCTCAAAGCTTCCAATCTTGCAGTTTTTTCTCTATTCTTTCTTTCATCTTCCTCTCGCTGTATTTTAGGTGGCGGGGGGTAGTAACTATAGGGCTTACCCAAAGCATTAAACTGCGATAGAATACTCTTTATTCTTCTGGTTTCTCGATCCGCCTTAGCCATTTTTGCATTAATTAAGTAATTATTCTTATTACTCAAATTTAATCTATAAAAACTTAACTATCTTAAAACAGAAAAAATTTTCTTTTGGAAAATTTTTCCCCTATAGAAGTATTACCTCTCAACTAACTCAACTTTCAGTTCAACAACATCAACATTTTCCTCTAATGGAGTCATCCTTACAAAATTATTACCTTCCTCTATATCGCTGTTTATTTTCTTTGAAAATGAAGACTGCCTCTGGTCTATCGTGGAAAAATGCCCGTTCACATCAAGCTTTAAGTCCTTGTCTGTCGTGTCATCTGCAAACTTTAATGAAAGCATGGCATCTTTTTGCGACTGGTTTATGCGCCTGAACTCAGTCTGGTTTACCTCAAAGAAATATGTCTTTGTCTTAACCTCCTTGAAGTCGAAGTTCAGCACAATCTGCTCAATGCTGTAGCTGCCTTTGTTTGTTCTGAAAACTATATTATTCTCCTCCTCTCTCAATAATCCTGTAGGAACAATCTGCCTGTAAGGGTCATCGCAAACAGGCACAGCAGAGAAAATCTTTTTGCCGTTCACGCTTATATCAAGAGTTCCGACCGTCCCTGCCCCTTTGCAGTAAGGTATAAACTTAAGGGTGGCTTCTTCTATATTGTTCACTTCCTCATCTGTCAGCGTAAATGAATTCTGGCTCTCCTGCCTTGTTTTGTCTGTAATGTCTCCTATGACTTTTATATTGTCAAGATTATACTCTTTGGACTGCCAGAACCTCAATCCAGGTTTTGACACGCTGAATTCCAAAGTATTTCTCTTTGTCAGCAGGCTCTTGTCAAGCCCTATTGGTTCTATATTCTCGGTAGTAATTTCGTTTTCATAAACCTCATAATTGTTCAGCTTTATGCTAAGCACCCCTTCATGCTTCTTTGGAGTGAAAGTTAAAACCACGCTATCTGTATTTAGAGGATCATCAAGAATAAAGTCATCAGTCTTGGATTTGCTTCCGAAAACGCTGCTCTTTATTATAAAAGGGTTTAATTTAGCAAGCTCCTTGGCATTTGTTGTCTCTATAAGGAAAATATTTGGCAGATTCTTCTCATCTTCAACTCCTGAAGCCTTTGTTAAAGTGCCTGGAAACTCCCTCAAAAGCAAAATATCCCCTTCGTCGCTTCCAGAGCCGCTTGAGCTTTTGTTAAGCAGAAAATCCCTTTTTTCCGATTCAGGCAGAAATATGATATATACTATGATAAAAGCGGATATTATTGCAACCAATATTGCAGCATTTATGCCGGTTTGTGCCTTGCGCATTTGAACACTCTTTTCTATTGTCAAGCGGAAAACTAAATAAGAATATATTTAAACTTATCGGAAAATCGACAAAGCCTTATTAAATAAAAGTTTAAATATATTCTTATTTATTTAAAGAAGCATTAAAAAAAGCATCAATAGATGGAGGCAGTGTAAAATTTTTTGAATCGCAAGATCAACTTTATATAACTAATCAAGATTTTTTAGTGAGTCACACTGAAAATACTGACAGAATAACCGACGAATTAAAAAGAATGGGATGTCCTGCAAAAGTAATTGATTATTCCTTTTTTATAAGTAAATAATAAGGATGTATTACTCCAACTGCCCTATCCCCTAGTATGGTTATAGAACAATCCTAAGTTCACAAATGTATTATTTAAATGTTTCGAAAATGAAAACAATCCATCAAGACTTGAAGAAAGGAGAAGTTAAAGTCAAAATAGAAAACCCTGATGATTTGTGGTATCTAAGCAATATAATTGAGCCTGGCGATTTAATAAAGGGCAGGACTTTAAGGAAAATCAAGATTGACAGGGGAGAGGACAGGTCTTCTGATGCAGTCAAAAAGCCTGTATTCCTTAAAATTAGGGTTGAGAAAGTCGAGTATGGCGCAGATTCTTCGCTTTTGAAAGTAATTGGGACAATTGCAGAGGCAGGAGAAGACATCCCTCTTGGCTCTTACCACAGCTTTAATCTCGGGGAAAACTCTGCTATAGCAATAATCAAGGAAAAGTGGCTGAAATATCAGTTGGATAAGCTGAAGGAAGCAAGCTCGGGCGCATCAGGCAGTATAGTTGTGTGCGTCTTTGACAGGGAGGAGGCATATATTGCCTTAATGAAAAAATATGGCTATGAAGTTCTCTGCTCGTTAAAAGGCGATGTTGAGAAAAAAGACAGGAACATTCAGGCAAAAGGGGGCTTTTACAGCCAGATAATAAAGCAGCTTAAAGAATACTCTGGAAGATATGGCTCAAAACATGTAATAGTCGCAAGCCCCGCTTTCTGGAAAGAAGACTTGATGAAAGAGATTCATGATGATGAATTAAAGAAGAAAATAATACTCGCAACCTGCTCTTCTGTCGGCAAAAACGGCATAGACGAGGTCATGAAAAGGCATGAGGTTAAGCAGGCATTGAAGATGGAAAGGGCTGCTGCTGAAATGAATTTGGTTGAGGAATTGCTTGTCGAGATTGCGAAAATGGCCCTTGCAGCTTACGGCATCAATGAAGTTGAAAATGCAGTCAGCGCAGGCGCAGTAAAGCATCTTCTAATCACGGATTCTCTGATAAGAAAATCAAGAGAGCAGAATTTCTATCATAAAATCGACAGCATCATGAAATCAGTGGATAATGCCAAAGGCGACATCACAATAGTAAGTTCGGAGCACGAAGGCGGCAGGAAGCTGGACGGTTTGGGAGGTATAGGGGCGCTGCTGAGGTATAGATTTAACTATTAAACTGAAGTTCTATTGGATGTTTTAGTTTCAAACGAAACTACCTTATAGTTTCAAGTGAAACAAAAGATTTATATGCATCTATTATTTAGTTGCAGGTGAAACTATACTCACTCGCATAATCAATTGAGCAATTCATGCTCGTTCCTAATAAGCAAAGAACATTATTTATTGTTCAATTATAACTCATATTAAGAATTTAAAGGAAAGCTTTGAAGTTATAGACGAATGCATAGAACAATAAGTTTCAATGCATCAGCAGCCTGCGCTGATATGCTTGAGATGCTTCTGCATAAAAATAGCCTTATTAGACCATGATTTTGTCATTAAGCATGAATGGCTAAAATCTACTAATAAAATCAAAGAGAAACTGCCATTTGATTTTCCGAAAAAGAAGGAGATTCTAGATTTAATTTTTAAAATTGAAGAAAAAAGGGATATTCTTTGCTATGGCAAGCCGCAGAAGATGGAAGTTCTTCAAGATATTATCTCTAATTTTAACGAACTAAAGGAAAAATTTAGAGAGGCCGGATTAAATGAAATCTAAATTGATAGCGTATGCAATGGATTTTGCCTCTTTTTTGATTCAAAAAATAAAAAATATAGATAATATAAATAACATCATTCTTTTTGGTTCAGTAGCAAGAGAAGAGGCAGATAAAACTAGTGATATTGATATCTTTATCGATGTTGTAAAAGAAAATGCTGAACTGGAAAATGCTGGGAATTGAAAATGAGATTAAACTAACAATTGGCAAATTGGGCAAATGGACGGAATTAAAGCCTGCTATTATTTCAAATGGCATGATATTATATGGGAAATTTAAGCCTGATGTAAAAGATGGGCTGCATGTAGTATGCTTTATTTGGGAAAACATTAAGCCAAATTCAAAAAGGGTTCTTTTCAACAAGCAATTATTGGGCTATAAGCAAAATAAAAAATTCTATCAGGGATTGATTCAGAAATATAATGGGAAAAAGTTAGGCAAAGGCTGCATAGCAGTTCCTTTAGAGCATTCAAACATTCTCCATAAATTATTCAAAAAATATAGAATTCCTGTTAAAATAAAGAAGGTTTTGGAATACTAATAAATTTTTTACAAACCAAAACCTATATATACAGTTTCTTAACCATTGTTAATTCAATGGAAGAGCAGCACATCACTTCAGTTCTAAAAGAGGAAAGAATATTCAAGCCCCCAAAAAATTTCAGCAAAAACGCCCATATTAAAAGCATCGAGAAATACAAAAAAATCTACAATTACTCAATAAAAAACCCCGAGAAATTCTGGGCTGAAAAAGCAGAGCAATTGCATTGGCATAAAAAATGGGAAAAAGTCCTTTCAGGAAAAAATGATTTCTACAGATGGTTTGAGGGGGGAAAAATAAACGTATGCTACAACTGCTTGGACAGGCATCTTGAAAATAAAGGAAATAAAATTGCATTGGTATGGGAAGCTGAGGACGGGAAAGTCAAAAGGTACACTTACAAACAATTGCATGATGAAACGTGCAGATTCTCCAATGTCTTAAAGAGTCATGGCTTGAAGAAAGGGGACAGGGTCTGCATCTACCTCCCGATGATTCCTGAGCTTATGATTTCAATGCTGGCATGCGCAAGAATTGGAGCGATACACAGTGTTGTTTTTGGCGGCTTCAGCTATGACTCATTGAGGGACAGAATAAAAGACAGCGGGGCAAAACTGCTGATAACTGCAGATGGAGGCTTTAGGAACGGGAAGGTTTACCAGTTAAAGGGCAATGCGGACATTGCGTTAAAGGACTGCCCAAGCATAAAAAAAGTGATTGTCGTAAAGCGGGCTAAAAACAAAATAAAGCTTAAGAAGGGAAGGGATACTTGGTGGGATAAAGAAGTTGAAAAAGCTGCTAATGTTTGTGAGCCCAGGCAGATGGACTCTGAAGATACACTGTTTATCCTTTATACAAGCGGGACTACCGGAAAGCCGAAGGGAGTTTTGCACACCCAGGCAGGCTATCTTCTGTACGCTTATCAGACATTTAAATGGGTTTTTGACATTAAAGATGAAGATGTTTATTTCTGCACCGCAGATATCGGATGGATTACAGGGCATAGCTACATTGTCTACGGCACTTTGTCAAATGCCTCCACAATTGTAATGTATGAAGGCTCGCCAACATTCCCTAAGCCTAATAGGTTCTGGAAGATAATCGACAAGCACAAGGTCACTATTTTTTACACAGCCCCTACTGCAATACGCGCATTGTCAAAATACGGCGAGGAATTTCCGAATAAATGCAGATTAAGCAGCCTTAGGCTATTGGGGACAGTTGGCGAGCCGATAAACCCAGAGGCGTGGATGTGGTATTACAACAACATAGGCAGAAGAAGGTGCCCTATTGTTGACACATGGTGGCAGACAGAGACTGGAGGAATTTTGATTACGCCTCTGCCGGGGGCAATGACATTAAAGCCCGGTTCCGCTACTTTTCCATTTCCAGGCATTGTTGCTGATGTGTTCAGGGATAATGGAAAAAGGGCAGGAGTAAATGAAGGCGGCAATCTTGTGATAAAGAAGCCATGGCCAGGTATGCTTCGGACGATATGGAAGAACCCAAAAAGGTACAAGGAAACTTATTTCAGCAGATTCAAGGGTATTTATTTAACCGGCGACGGCGCTAAAATTGACGAGGACGGCTATTTCTGGATAATGGGAAGGCTTGATGATGTTATCAAAGTATCCGGGCACAGAATTGGAACAGCAGAAGTCGAAAGCGCATTAGTAAGTCATCCTGCAGTTGCAGAAGCGGCAATTGCGCCTTATCCGCATGACGTCAAGGGCTGGGCGATTTACGCATTTGTCACATTAAAAAAGGGTTTTGGAAAAAGCGAGGAGCTGAAAAATGAATTAATCGAGCATGTGGGGAAGACAATAGGCACTATTGCAAAGCCTGACAAAATACAGTTTGCAGATGACCTCCCAAAAACAAGAAGCGGAAAAATAATGAGAAGGATTCTAAAGGCGATTGCAGAAGGCTCAGATGATTACGGCAACATCACGACACTGGCAGAGCCTTCTGTCGTGGAGAAACTGGCTGGGGAGAGGGTTTGAGTTGAAAGCAGGTCTATAGAATACGCCGCTTCGCAATATTCTTATTCTTTGAGTCTAAGAAAAAATCGAGCGCGTGGTGGTTGCGCTCTGTAAAAACTCACGCTAAACTAGCGTAAGCTATCTTCTATAAAAAGCCATCGGAGCAAAAAATGAAAAACGAGCTAAGACATAGTGCGCACACTGTTGGCGAGACAAACCTGCACCTGCAATTCACGCCGGCATACAGGCGCGACATATTCCGCGAGCCGCTTGCGCGGGAGCTGAACATTGCATATCTCGTCGAGAAAGCACAGCAGCTTAAAGTTCTCATAACAAGTTCTGGGGCAAGACAATGAAAACCAACAGACAAGCGGACTGGGTTTTCAAGGTTCGTTTTGAGGCGAACAATTCTGGAGTGCAGGCTATTTCCACAGGACAGTAGGGGTCGTGACAGCAGAAACAGTCAGGAGATATGTAAAAGAAAGCCAGAAGAAGCAATGGGAGCAAAGACTTATCATGCCACAGGAAACTCTGCTAAACTATGCTGGCTAAACACTCACTGGACGCCCCGAGTTGAGCGCAAAGCGAAACTCGGGGTAGTTCACACTATTTTTTATCAGACATTGCCGAAAACTCCAATATAGGCTGGACGACTTTGCACAGAATATGGGGCAAAATGCTGAAATCAGGAATGGTAAAGCCAACCAGAGAAATTGGAAGGGCAAAATTGTTTAAGTTGAATGAAGAAAATCCATCAGTAAAAGATTTAATAAAACTTTACGATACTTTGCTGTACAACCATACTGAAAAATACTGAAAATCATCTTTCCAAGAAGATTATTGTAAAAGTCTAAAAATTTTATCCAATCCTATCCCTGCTGCCCCATCATCTCATAAAAATTATACAGAACCCTATCAACACCCTTGACCAAGTCAAAGTCATTTCCCTCAATCAGTATGCAGTTGTTGTCATAAGAAACCTTAAAGGCATCAGATTCTTTAACATACAGCACAATCTCATCTTTAGTGTTCTCGCACGTTACAATCGGCCTTGTGCTGCACGGCGCTGTCTCATTCCTGTCGCAGGCAGCCACAGGCATTTTCAAAAAAGCATTTACCATGTGCGTATTAAAATCTCCAACAGCCAAGGCGACATGCGCAAAATCATTTCCAGTTGGATTAAATGTAACATAGTACTCTTTTTTCTCATTAAACAATGTCCCGTTCAGCCAGCCTCCTACCCTGATGTCTTCAAGCTCCCTTGGGCTGTACCTCATTGATAAGTCATACAGCGTTTTTCCTGATTTCGAGGAAATCTGCGTAAACCAAAATCCTTCCAGATTGATAAAGCTGTAAAGTCCCTTGTAGAGGTAGCCCTGCTCTGGGTTTAGTTTATTTTTCAGGTTTGCAAGGTGCATCTCTTCTATTGTCTTAGGCTGCTCCTTTCTGAAATGAAGGAACAAGAACAGCGCTGTAAATAAAACAACCAGCGCGATGATGGCAAAAACCAGCGTCTTGTCAGAGCCTTCTGGAGATGTTTCTGCAGCATCGCTTTTATGAGATTTTACTTCTTCTTTTCCCTTCTGCAATTCCTCAACCCCCTTATCATACTCTTCCTTGGTTACTGCGCCTTTTTCAAGGCTCTCCTTAAGTAGCCTTAATTTTTCTTCCTTCACAGAAATCACTCCATAACCCCCAGAATAGAATATATTATCCTGTCTTTAGCCCTTATAGCATCCTGCCCGCTTCTTGCCTCTGCTATTATGCAGTCTCCATCTTGTAAAATTTGTGTTTTATTTCCAGTTTTAAAATAAACAACAGGCACAGCAGGAGTTGCCATTGAGCAGTTTATAATGGAAATGTTGTATTTATTGGCAGCCGCCATTCCCTGACGGATATAAATGTTGTAATTCTGCATGGTAATCCCCATCTGGTGCTGCGCTAATGCAATTGCCTCAATGTTAGTATCATTCATGTCAGAAGTCGTATCAATCTCAAACTTATTTTTCAGATTCTCCAGACTTGCAGATATATTAATATCTTCAACTTCATTCGGCAAAAAGCTGAATCCTGCATAAGCGCCGTTAATCTTTGCAACCCAGACGCTGTTCTGCCTGTCCAGTTTGAACTTGAATCCCTTGTAATTCGCTTTTGCATTCCCGTCATTAAATCCATAGAATACAAAGCTAAAAGTCATTCCTATCAGCGTGAACCCCATGAATGCAAGCACCAAAATCTTGCTCAATTTATTATCCTTCCTTTCCATTGCCAATGAAGATTTTGGGAGATATATAAAGGTTTTTGGATTGTTGCATTGCTTCTGTCATTAACCTTATTAAAACTCAGAAAATTCCTCCCGCGATTCCTCTTTAATATTCTTCTTTTTCTTTAAAGCGGAATTACTCTCGCCGCATTGCGAGAAATTTATACAAACCATTCCGCTTTGTTGGAAGATGAGCATTTCTTGCCCTGTAAAATGCCGGGCGAGTTCTTCAGTTTTGCATCCCATGAATGCGGCGCATAATGAGCGCCGCCTAGACCCAAAGGAAGAAAAATTAACTAATTCTATTCCAAATCAAAAACAAAAGAAAGCCTTTAAATAATCAAAAATTCATCAAAAATTATGAATAAGCAGGTCATACACCTTGACAATGTATGGAAAACCTACAGGATGGGTGATGTAGAGGTCAATGCGCTCCAGGGCCTTAATCTGGAAGTGAAATCAGGCGAATTTCTTGCAATAATGGGGCCGAGCGGAAGCGGAAAATCAACAGCAGTCAACATGATAGGCTGCCTTGACGTGCCTACAAAGGGCAAAATTATTCTTGATGGCCATGACATCTCCAAGCTTACAGAATCCGAGCTTGCGCAGATAAGGGGCAGGAAAATCGGTTTTATATTCCAGCAGTTCAATTTAATCCCAACTTTAACTGCAATGGAAAACATAATGCTTCCCATGATTTTCCAGGGAATTGAACAAGAAAAGCGAATTGCAGCTGCCAAGAGGCTTCTGGAACTGGTGGAGCTTGGCGAAAGAATAAATCATAAACCAACAGAACTTTCAGGGGGCCAGCAGCAGCGTGTTGCAATAGCAAGGGCGCTTTCAAACAATCCCGAAGTCATAATAGCGGACGAGCCCACAGGCAATTTAGACAGCAAGACAGGCACAATCGTAATGGACTTCCTGAAAAGGTTCCATAAAGGGGAGAGAAAGACTATCGTCATGGTCACTCACGATTCAAATCTGTCAAAACATGCCGAAAGAACAGAATTTTTAAAAGACGGCAGAATAGTTAAATCTTTAAATAGCAAATGAATCAAAAAAGATGAGAAAAATGAAAAAATTATCCCCTTTTATTATTATTTTCTTAATGCTTATTGGAGTAGCTTCAGCAGCAGTCAACACGCAATATTTCGGAAAAGCCCCGAATTTGCTTGTCTCGATTTCAAGGCAGGAGCCTGATCCTGTTGAGCCTGGCAAGGAGATTGAAGTTTCTTTTAAGATTGACAATAACGGCACTACTGCAAATAATGTTCTTTTTGAAATTCTTCCCGAATACCCATTTTCTTTGTTGGAAGGCGAGCCTAAAACGAGGAGCCTTGGCACCATGGGCACATCTCAATCCTCGAAGCAGGCTGCGATTGAAAGATTCAGGCTGAAAGTCGCACAGGACGCAGGCGACGGCTACCACAAGGTTAAAGTGAGATATAAAGACAGCAGCTATGACACATGGACAACTTTGGAAAATTTTAAGATAAAAGTCCAGACCTATGATGCCTTATTGGGCGTTGACAGATTCTTCTCAGTGCCTGTTGTAACAGCCCCCGGCGACAAGGCAAAGCTCTCAATCGACATGAAAAATTACGCCTCCTCCCCATTAAAAAACATAAAAGTATTATTGGATTTGACAGAAGCAGAGGAAGGCAGCATGCCCTTTGCGCCAATAGGCTCGTCAAATGAAAAAGTCTTCAATTATCTTGAATCAAATTTCGTGCTTCCTGTTTCATTCGACCTTCTTGTTGATTCAGGCGCAGTCTCAAAAGCCTATAAGATACCTCTAAAATTCGGATATTCCGACTACCTTAACAAGAATTACTCCAAGTCAAGCTTCGTTACTCTGATTGTTGGAGACAAGCCTGATTTAGGCGTAACTTTAGAGAGGACCGAAGTCTACACTGCTGAAACTCCCGGAAATGTAATTCTAAGGCTTGTCAATAAGGGCAATCCAGACATAAAATTCCTGAATGTAAAAGTGCTCCAGAGCGAAAACGTCAAGGTCGTAGGATCTGATGAATCTTATATTGGAAAGCTAGACAGCGACGACTTTTCAACTGCGGAATTCAAATTGTTCCTGAAAGGGGAAAACTCAATCAAGATTCCTGTCCAGGTCTCCTACAAGGACACTAACAACAATGACTATAGAGAAAATAGAGAGGTTGAGCTAAAACTATACTCAAACGGCGAGGCAAAAGCGCTTGGAGTCAAAAGCGGCAACGGCTATACATGGGCGGTAATCTTATTGATAATTATAGGAGTTGGCTATTACTATTACAGAAAGCGGAATAAAAATAACAAGAAATAATTGAGAATAAGGAAAAAATCAATTTTTTGGAAAAATTGATTTTTTCAAATTCAAATGTTTAAGGATTACTTCAGTTTTGCTTTAGGCACAATTAGCCACCGGAAAACAAGGTCATGGCTTACAATGATAGGCATATTCATAGGAATAGCCGCCGTTGTGGCGTTGATTTCTCTCGGCCAGGGATTCAAGCAGGCGATAAACAAGGAGTTTGAGAAGATAGGCACTGACAAGCTTTTCATAACTGCAAAAAGCGGATTCGGCGCCCCAGGCACAAATGCTGCTGTTGAGCTGGTCAAGGACGACATGGATGTTGTTAAACGGACTTCGGGAATAGAAAACATTGCAGGCTACATTATGGTGAACTCCAAGGTTGAATTTGAAGACGAAATAGGATTTTTTTTGGTGCTTGGAATGCCCGAGGGCAATGAGAGAAAGCTGGTGCGGGAAACTTACAGCCTCAAGATTCAGGAAGGAAGGGATCTAAGAGATAGCGACAAGTTCAGCGCCCTCATCACAAACGGCTATGCCGAAAAAAAGCTTCTTGGCAGGAACTTGAAGCTCAGGGACAAGATAAAAGTGAGCGGAAAGGAATTCACGATAGTAGGCATCATCCCAAAGACGGGAGACCCCGAATTTGACAGGGCTTTGGTGCTGCCTTTGGATGCAGTAAGGGAAATTTCAAATGAGCCTGAAAGGATCGACGTAATCCTGGTAAAAGTCGTGAATGTGAACAGCATCAAGTCCATGGTTGAAAGGATAAAAAGCGACTTGAGAAGGGCAAGGGACGTAAAGAAGGATGAGGAAGACTTTGACATCCAGACTCCAGAGCAGCTTCTTGGCTCATTCAACGACATACTCAACATTGTGGAGGCAGTTCTTATAGGCATCGCAGCAATTTCCCTTCTTGTCGGCGGAGTAGGAATAGCCAATACAATGTACACTGCTGTCGTGGAAAGGACAAAGGAGATAGGCATCATGAAATCAATAGGGGCGCAGAACAAGGACATCCTCCTGATTTTTTTGATAGAAAGCGGATTATTGGGCCTTCTTGGCGGCATTATAGGTGTTGTGCTGGGATTTGGGTTAAGCTTTACCGTTGAATTCATCGCAAAAAACGCCATGGGAATAGCCCTGATTGAGGCATATTTTTCATATTATCTTCTGTTCGGCGCGCTGGCATTCTCATTTTTCATAGGCGCGACATTCGGCATTCTTCCTGCAAGGCAGGCTTCATTAATGCGCCCTGTCCAGGCTTTGAGGTCAAAATGATATATGATTATTTCAAAGTCGGAGTCAGCAATTTAATCCACAGGAAGATGAGAAGCTGGCTTACTATGATTGGCATATTCATAGGGATAGCTGCTGTTGTCAGCCTTATCTCTCTCGGGGAGGGAATGGAAGAGGCAATAAAAAATATATTTTTCCAGATAGGCTCAGACAAGCTTCTCATCAGCGCAAAATCCGGGCAGCGCTTCTCCGGCCCTCCTGGCAGCAGCGCGGCTGCAAATCTCACAACACATGACATGGCCGCCATAAAGCGCGTGAACGGCGTCGAGAAAGTCGGAGGAAGGCTGATAAAATCGGCAAAGCTGGAATTCAACAGGGAAGTGAAATTCTATTTCGTTGCTTCAATGCCGGATGACCTGGAAGGCAGAGAACTTGTAATAGCATCCAATAAGTATGAAGCTGAATTGGGAAGGCTGTTAAAGAAGGGTGACAGGCTCAAGGCACTGATTGGCTCTGATGTTGCCAATAAGGGTATATTCAAAACAAAGCGGATAGAGCTTGGCAATAATATAAAAGTCAGCAATGTTGAGTTTGAAGTTGTCGGCATTTTGAAAAAAAGCGGGAATCCCCAGCAGGACCTTGTCGTAATTATTCCTGAGGATGCAATGAGGGAAACTCTCGGCATTGATGAAGAAAAGCTCGATATTATAGCAGTGCAGATAGAGAAAGGTGTTGACATAAACCATGCCAGCGAAAATATTGAGAGGGAGCTGAGGCGCGAGAGGGATGTCGAAGAAGGCAAGGAGGACTTTGAAATCCAAACCCCCCAGCAGATACTTGAAACGCTCGGCAGCATTCTTACAATTGTCAAAATAGTTCTCATAGGCATAGCTTCAATATCCTTGCTCGTCGGCGGGATAGGAATCGCGAACACAATGTACACCGCAGTTCTTGAGCGGACAAAAGAGATTGGAGTAATGAAATCAGTCGGAGCTCAGAACAAGGATATTTTAATCATTTTCCTGATTGAATCCGGTTTGTTGGGATTAGTCGGAGGGGCAATAGGAGTTGGAATGGGAATCTGCTTGAGCAAATTAGTTGAAATAATGGCAACCCAATTTCTTGGAACAAGCCTCATAAAGGCATCTTTCCCTTGGTACTTAGTCCTTGGAGCGCTGGCATTCTCATTCCTAATAGGCGCAATGTCGGGATTATTGCCTGCAAAGCAGGCTGCGTCATTGGAGCCGGTGGATGCGCTGAGGTATGAGTAGCGCAAAGCTAGGAACGAAGTGACTAAGTTAATATTAAAAATATACCAAATAAAATTAGTAATACTCCAAAAATTAAATTAATCACTGCAAATTTCTTACCTTTCTTTTTATTAAATCTCCAACGGAAAATTAACAAAATTCTTGAATGAAAATAACCTCAAGTATTTATTAATATCGATTTATTTTTAATGCAGCTTCATCAGCTTCCTTAATCCCATGCTGAAGACTATCGAGAAGATTATGTAAGTCCCGAGCCATCCAAGTTTCCAGCCAAAAAGGTCCATAACTGTCTTTTTCCGGTTCCCGATAACAATCTCCTTTATTTTGCTGTTTTTTATTTTCTTCAAAGGCTCGGAATATTTTGAATCATCAATAATTACATTAATGCTCTGCTTCTCTCCGTCAATTCCGAACTCAAGCAGATGCTCTCCTTTTCCGCCGCTCAAAAGCCAGCTCGCCTTGCCGTCTTTAATATCCTTTTCAGCATCTCCCTGCACATCAATTTCGTTGGATGTATAAATCTTTATTTTTCCCGTTGCTTCTTCTGTGAAAACTGCATCAACAGTAAATTCCTGTTTTGGCTTAATAGGCTCATATGCAAAATTGGAGCTCATCCATCCAAAAATCAATATAATTGGGACAAAGGTTATAAGTGTGGGCTTTAAGGAATGTGTCATGTACTTCATGTTTGTTTCCATCATTTTTTTGTTTGCTTTCATCATCTCGCTTGGATTGTCCTTCAGTTCCTTTGCTTCTTTTTGAAGCTCCTTAATCTCATCCTTCATTTCCTTCATCAGATTCTGGTTTGTAGTGTACTTGTAGATAACAGTGATAATAAGAGAAATAAGCAGTGACATAACAAGCACAGCCCAGAAAGTAGGCAGCGCAAGAACATGCCCGAAAACTAAGTCAAAAAAACTGTCAAATACCATTTAAGAAAAGTTTGAATAGTTGTATTTAAATGTTATTAATTCCCCCCCATAAGCTTTCTCATCATGGGATTCATGTCCATCATATGCTGCCTTGCAATATCTTCATATAATTTGTAGACAATCATTACAGTAAGCAATATTCCTGTTCCGCTCCCCAATGCGCCTGTCAAGTCAGCCAAAGAAGCCAAAAACCCGACTGTTATTGCGCCCATTATAGTCAACGGCCAGATGTACCTGTTCAACAATCTTTCAAGCACCCTCTGATCCTTCCTAAAGCCTGGGATTTGCAGCCCTGAAGCAAGCATCTGCTCTGCCTGGCTTCTTGCATCCATTCCCGCGGTTTGCACCCAGAAAATGCTGAACAGTACGCTTCCAGCAATAAAAAATAAAATGAAAACCATGGACTGCAAATACACATCGCCCCCTATGAACAAGGTTCCCTGCTGTATGATATTTCTCAAGAGTTGGGGAGATTGAAGCCAATAAATAAATCCTGAAGTTGGCGCTCCGGTTGATGCGCTGAACGTCCCTAATAATGGGTAGCCTGAATTAGCCAGCAGCCTTCCAATCAGCTGGAAATTTGCGATTAATGCGCTGACCAGAATTACAGGAATATTGGATGTATAAATAAAGCTCAACGGCCATCTTATGCCATGTCCCCTAACCATCCCAAATGACAATGGAATCTCGACTTTCATCGCCTGCGCATATACTGCAATGATAAACACAACTATTGTTGAAATAAGAATAGAAGCCATTATTGCCGCAGTAGTGGGGTCTCTTGCTATTAGGCTCTGTATTAATGCAGGGACTGCTCCTGCTGAGTAAGTGACTCCAGCCAATCCTGCAGGGCCTGGCAGCCAGTTGAATGCCTGGATGAAAATGCTCTTGCTAACTCCTGCTGCAATAAACAATGAAATTCCAGAGCCAAACCCCCATTTGCTTACAACCTCGTCAAACATCATTATCAAAAATCCGCCAAGGCAGAGCTGGAAAATAAGTATTAATTGCAGTTGGAAATAAAATGCTGTTCCTGCAAACTGCTCCAATGGAGCAAGCCCACCCATGAAAACATATAGCGCGGATTCAAGTATTATAAATACAATCGACAATAGCTTCTGCGTTCCCTGAAATCTTTTCTTCCCTTCAGGTGTTTTCAAATCAAATTTTACTATGCCAGAGCCGTTCAGGAGCTGAAGCACTATGGAAGCTGTGACAATCGGTCCTATCCCCAAAGAAATCAATGAGCCGAACTCTGCTCCAAGTATGATTGAGAATGTCTCAAACCTTTGAAGGGCGTTGACTCCTAACCCAAACAATGGCATCAGTCCAAGGACAAAAAACAACACAAGAATTGCTAATGTCCATTTCAGCTTTTCCTTGAATGAAAGAAACTTCTGTGTAGGCCCCTGAACTTCAGGAAGATTTTGTATTATTGCTTGCCAGAGAGACATTTTGTATTGAAATGAAACAGCCCTTTTTATTCTTTTGCTTCACTGATAAGCCCTATTACTTCCCCGCCAGCCTGCTTTACTTTCTCAACAGCGCTTTCAGAAGCGTAAGGGGTTTTTATCTTTAATTTCAGCGGGACATTCCCTTTGCTTAAAAGCTTATTATACCCCAATTTTTCTAAATCAATATTATAAGCGCCATTTTCACTTGATACAAGTCCTTCGCCCATCCATGATTTTATTTTCTCTTTTATCTTCATGAGGTTTATTGCATTTATTTCTTCTTTGTGGGTCTTGCTGATAAATCCCCTCTTGCCAAAATACCTTTCTTTCCATAGGCTTGGCTTTCTCTGGTCTGCCCTCTTTCCGCTTCCGGCCATTCCAAATCCTCCCCTGTTTCCGGAGCCTCTTCTTTTTTTCTTCGAGCCGCAGCCAAAAGTGTGCGAGCCTTTCTGCCTTGAGTTTTTCTTTCTTTTGTTGACTGTCATTTTAGTAAGCCATCCTTTTTATAAGCTCATTAATCTCTTCTCCCCTATATCCCATAGCGCCTCCTCTTTTGAATGAGGATTTTAGTCCTTTTCTTCCATGCCCTTTTTTTGGGGAATTGAGTTTGAAGTGAATTATTCCTTTTTCATCGCCATCTTTCTTTTTTCTTGTGTTCAGAAGATTGAGTGTTTCTTCGTCAATTTCCCCCCAAGTCACAAAATCATTTACCTTTTTCACCATGCCTAAAAAGCTTGGGCTGTTTGGCACAATAGAACAGCCATTCCTCCTGTAAAGCTTTAGTGTCTGTAGAGCATGTTCCACTCTGTAAGTAATCTTGTTTTCTCCTTTTAGCCTTATAACTGCTATTTTGCCTTCCATGCTCTCACTCTTTCGCCTTTGCAGCGCTTCCCTCAACTATTCCCAGCGCTCTGGCATTTTCCGGTGTGACTTTGGTTTCCATCAGCCTCTTTAATGCGCTGAAGCAGGCATAAAACAGGTTTATCTTTGCGCTCGTCTGGCCGTATGCTTTTGCCCAAACGTCCTTTATCCCCGCCATCTTGAGCATCTTGCCGCACTCGTTCTCTATTTTCAGTCCTGTCCCTTTTGGAGCAGGCATTAGCTTGACAATTACTGAGCCTGCCTTTCCCTCGACTGTAAACGGCACTGTATGAGGCTCCTTGCATCCGCATCTCCAGTCTCCGCATCCTCTCCTTATCTTAATTAGGTTGATTTTTGCATTTCTTATGGACTTTTCCCTTGCAGGCACGGTTTCTTTTGATTTGCCATAGCCTATTCCTACATACCCGTCTGAATTTCCTATGACCGCTATGGTTGCGAATTTTGGCTTGTTGCCTTCCTGTGTTTTTTTCTGGGTCTGCCTGAAAACTCTTTTCTGCCCTCCCCCAAATTTTCCCTTGCTCTGCCCCACCATTAAAAGGTCGGTTGCCATGTTGGGGAGAAGCAAATCAACTATTTCAGGCTCAAGTATCTTTGTATTGCTGTCAAGCACGCCATCAATATCTTTTATGGAGCCTTCCTTGACTTTTTTCCCTACAGATGTCCTCGGCTTCCAGACATCTTTATCTATTTTTTTCTCTGTGACTCCTTCTACTTCGATAGGTTCTATTATCTTGCCCTGTTCACTGTTTGTTTCTTCTTTTGTCATTTTATGCTTTTATTATCTTGTTTTTTACTTCTTCAAAATGCTTGGGGAGATGAGAAGGATCAATATTCTTTTTTAAATACAGGCCGAATTGCTTTTCATATTTGATT
>Ga0209211_10004580_pt1 | contig 21379 bp, 20 predicted proteins | sample RifGroA2_FD_183992 | JGI IMG/M metagenome (GOLD analysis project Ga0209211, IMG submission 183992) | Groundwater microbial communities from Rifle, Colorado, USA - Groundwater A2 (SPAdes) (version 2) | ecosystem: Environmental > Aquatic > Deep subsurface > Groundwater | place: Rifle, Colorado...
AAGAAAAATACTCTTGGGTACTTTTTCAAATAATCCTTAATCCTAAAAATTATGGAGTCGTCTTTTTCAGCAACGCTCCGAATAAAAAATATCGTTTCCCTTTTTTTATTGTATGTTGCGGCGCAACTTAAGCATTTAACAAGCTCTTTGCTTATTGACAAATTGCCGCCGCAAGACAAACATTTCAGAGAATCAATTTTATTTGCCAACATATCCATTATAATATATTCTAGAATGCAAATAAGCAATGGAAACTTTTTTTTACAACGAAATATATAACAACGAAAAAGAGCATTGGTGGTACTTAACAAGAAGAAAAATCGTCCACAAACTGATAAAAAAATATCTCCCAAAAAGAGAAGGATTGAGGATTTTAGATGTTGGATGCGGCGGCGGACTCTTAAGCCAAGAGCTCCAAAAATACGGCAAAACGGTATGCATTGACCCTTCCACCGAGGCGGTTAATTTTGCCATTCAAAGAGGGGTAGAAGCGGAAAAAATTTCCATATTTGATTACAAAAAAGAAAGAGAGTACGATTGCGCAGTCGCATTGGACATTTTGGAACACTGCTATGATGACTCAGTGGCCATAAAAAATATTTATAATCTTTTAAAGCCGGAGGGAATAGCTATCATATTTGTTCCCGCTTTAAATTGCTTTTGGGGTCATCAAGATGTCATAAGTCATCATTTTAGGAGATATACTTATAACGATTTGCTCAATAAGTTTAAAAATGCTGGTTTTAAACCAATAACTCAATCATACTTCAATTTTTTCCTGTCTCCTGCTGTTTATGCAAGCAGAAAATTAAGAAATATAATAAAAACAACCCCCCAATCAGAACTGACAAACAATAATTTTCTATTAAACAGAATCGGAAAAATAATATTCGGACTGGAGTATTATTTAATACCAGGAATCAAATTTCCTTTCGGGGTATCTTTATTAGGAGTTTATAAAAAATAACTATTTTTTTACGCCCATCACCGTCCAACCGCAATTATTTTGAGAGCGAATTATCCGCAAATCTTTGAGCTCTGATTTATTAAATAATTCTGCTATTTCTTTTTTGGACCAATAATTAGCCACATCGGGTATAAGCTGGTCAAAAACTATACTATGAATATGCCAAAATTTAAAATCAGATAATTGCTTTAAATACTCATTTTTCTTATTAAAAAATTTGATATGAATCCATAAAGGAACAGAACAAAAATAACTCAATAAATGAACTAGGGCTAAAGGAAGTTTGGAGGTTAAATATTTTCTTATTGGATTTACAAACCTGACAATCCACTCGTTTCCTTCCAAACTATAAACCCATGCCAAAAAAACACCGCCAGGTTTAAGCGATTTAACTAAATTATCAATAGCCAATGATGGATTATTAAGGTGATGAATGACTCCTATGGAAAAAGTGATGTCAAAATAATTCCGCCAATCAATTTCATAAATACTTTTGAACATTACTTCTGAATTGGAAAATTTACTTAGAACTTTTCTAGCCGCTTCAACGGAGCGTTTGTCATAATCAAACGAAACCACTTTTTCAGCTCCCCAATTTAAAGGCCAATAACTATTCCTACCCATCCCGCAACCGGCGTCAAGGACAATTTTCCCCTTGAAATCGCCGCTAGTTAACGGATAAATCCAACCCTTAAACTGCCCCTCGTAGACGGAATTCATAAAAGAATACTTATTCCATTCATACCCAAATCTTTTTTCAGAAGACATAACTTAAAAAAATCATCTCATAAATCTTTCATACCATATCATAAAAGCCATCAATGTCCAGAGTTTTTTGCGGTTGTCTTTATTTTCGTCAAAATGCTCAAGTTTCAATTTCGCTATATAATCATAATTAAACAACCCTTGATTTTTTATTTTCTCTTCAGAAAGCAACCCGTCGCAAAATTCTTTAAGTTCGTTTCTTAACCAGCGCGAAAGAGGAATGCCAAACCCTTTTTTCTTCCGGTAGACAATACTTCCAGGCAACTTATCCTCCATCAACTTTTTTAATATATACTTTGTCGTAAATCCTTTGAGTTTAAACGAAAAAGGCAGTGAATTAGCGAGTTCCACCAAATTAGGATCAAGAAACGGCGACCTGATCTCCAGAGAATTTTTCATACTTGCCCTATCTACTTTAACCAGCACCTCGTCCATCAAATATGTCCTCATATAAAGACCTAATGTTTTATTCCTGTGATCTTCTGCCTTTATGTTTTTTAGGTAATAATCAATTTCTTCAAAATCTTTTTTGGCATCAATCTCATTCCATATTTCTCTTTTAAACAATTTTTCCTTTTCTTCCGCCGTAAAACTGCCAAGCCATCTGTGATGCCGGTAATTTTTATCGCCACCCAAACCTTTTACAAAAGTTTTCAACCTAAACCCAAGGCTGAAATTATTGTCCGTTTCGGGAATTTTATGAATTATTTTTTCTAAAAAAATTTTTTTTATCAAAGTTGGAATCTTCTCGTAAATACCTGCCAATACATCCGCTTGAAATGTCGGGTATCCGGCAAAAAGTTCGTCTCCGCCGTCTCCTCCAAGAGCCACGGTTACATAATTTCTGGCGTGCTTTGACAATAAATAAGTCGGGATTATTGATGCGTCGCCAATCGGTTCGTCAATCAAATCTATCGTGGACAAAGTCTCTATTAAGTTTTTCGTTGTAAGCAATTGATCATAATGTTCGGTGCCCAGAATATCGGAAACTTTTTGGGCGTATTTTGACTCGTCAAAACTTTTTTCTTCAAAATTGACTGAAAATGTTTTTATTTTTCTGGAAGAATTTTTTTGCGCGTAATAAGCGATAGTGGAGCTGTCCAGTCCTCCGCTCAAGAAAACACCAAATGGAACATCCGAAACCATCCTTAATTTAACGCTTTCATTTATTTTTTTATCCAGTTGCGTGATGGCTTCATCAAAAGAAATATCAGAATTATTAAATTCAATTTCCCAAAACTTTATTTTTTTAATTTCTTTGTTTTGATACACGAGATAATTGGCCGGCTCCAATTTATAAACATTTTTAAAGATTGAGTGAGGGGTGGGCACATACTCATATGTTAAGTATTTGTTTAACGCATCTAAATTTAGTTCTTTTTTGAAAATACGATGCTCCATAATCGCTCTCAATTCCGAGGCAAACATCAAGGTTCCACCAAAAATCGCCCAATAAAGAGGCTTTTTTCCCATCTTATCTCTGGCTAAAATTAATTTTCCCAACCTGAAATCATACAAGCCTATTGCAAACATTCCATTCAATCTTTCAAAACAACTCTCTCCAAATTCTTCATACAAGTAAATTATTACTTCTGTATCGGTATCGCTTTTAAATTTATATCCTAGTTTTATGAGTTCATTTTTTAATTCTTTAAAATTATATATTTCGCCGTTAAAAACAATGCCAATGGTTTTGTCCTCGTTAAACATTGGCTGATGGCCTCGTTCGCTTAAGTCAATTACGCTCAATCTAGCGTGGGCAAGGCCAACATCGCCAACCAAAAAAATACCCTTGTCGTCGGGTCCCCTATGCTTTATCGCGTCAACCATCTTTTCTAAATCGCCGCGGCCACCCTCGCCAACATATCCCGCTATTCCACACATATATTAAAAATTGGAAATCTCTTCCTTTATTGCAAATAAGCTGTGTTCGCGTCCATGATCGCTCTTGCGAATAATAATTTCTGCCAATAAACCCATTAAGACAAACTGCACTCCCAATGTGGAAAACAACGTAACAAGAATTGGAAGGGGCGTGGAAATAAAGCTTATTTTTAGAAAAAACTTGAAATAAATCATTATAAAAAAACTAACCGCGCTAAAAAGAAAAGTTACAAACCCAAGACCGCCAAAAAAATGCATCGGTCTATTCGCATATCTATGAAAAAAAACAAGAGCCACAATATCCAACAAGACTTTAAAAACCCTGAGAAGTCCGTAATTGGAGCGGCCGTATCGCCGCGGCGTATAATTAACTTCAACTTCGGCGATTTTTGCCCCATGGATCGCGGCATAAGCGGCAATTATGCGATGGTCTTCTCCTTTTATATTAAGCTGTTTCAATAATTCTCTGCGATAAGCTTTTAAAGAACATCCGTGGTCGTGTAGCTTAATTCCTGAAACAAAAGAAATCAATTTGTTGGCCAAAATGGAAGGAAGGCGGCGAGAGAATGGTTGGCTAGACCATCTTTTTTTGCGCCAGCCAGAAACTAAATCATAACCCTCGTCAATCTTTTTTAAAAGAACGGGAATGTCTTCGGGATGATTTTCAAGATCGCTATCTAAAATAACAACTACCGCTCCTTGGGATTTTTTGATGCCCATGCTAATGGCGGCACTTTGTCCGCTTTTTTTCCTCAGGCTAATGATTTTTACAGGATGCAATTTCTTAATATTAGAAAAAGTGTCATCTAACGACCCATCATCAACGAAAACAATCTCAAAAGAATCTCCCTTGTCATTAAGAACTTTTAACAATCTTGAATGCAACTCGGCAACAGTGTTGCTTTCATTGTAAAAAGGAACGACTATAGACAGTTTTATATTTTCTTTGTTTTCAGGCATATTTATAGTAATATATCCTAATTTAATATATAATACAGATATTTGCAATTAATCCATGGATAACGAAGGCACCCTCAAAAAATCAATAGAAGGCGGCAAGTGGATTTTTTTGAACACTTTTTTTCAAAAACTTATCAGTGCCGCATCTTTTTTTGTTTTGGCGCGCTTGCTTCTGCCTCATGATTTTGGAATCATCGCCATACTTTTTATCGTTCCGTCTCTGATGGAATTGTTTTTGTCTCCCGATTTCTCAACCGCAATTATACAAAAAAGAGAAGACCCTTATCGTTATCTTAACCAAATTTGGACTTTTAATCTTTGCAAATCGGCGCTGGCGGCAATCCTTATTTTCTTCGGCGCGTCTTTTATAGCCGAATTCTTTGGAGTCAATGAGGCCGTAAACGCAATCCGCTTAAGCAGTTTTATTATCATCATTCCCGCCTTGGCCAATCCCGCTCAGATTTTTTTCTTCAAAAATATTGACTTTAAAAAAATTTTTATAAGGGATATCTTAGCCGCCGTTTCTTATTCTTCCGTTGCGATCATGTTGGCTTTCTTTTTGAAATCATTTTGGGCTCTTTTTGCCGGAAACGCAGCTCAATTGGCAATCGCTTCAGCGACAACTTATTCTTTGCATCCTTTTCGTCCAAAAATCTCCTTTGGATTAAAAAGGCTCTTTGGTTTATGGAACTATATAAAATGGCTTTACGGACAAGGTCTGGTAAACAGAATTGTTCCTTCTTTGGAAAACGGCTTGGTGGCAAAAATGACCAACGCCAACCAGCTTGGCTTGTTTAACAGGGCAAAGAACCTTGTGTCCATACCAGTGTCGCCTTTTTACAATATTATTCAAAGGATTACTTTTCCCGCTTACGCCAGACTGCAAAACTCATACGAAAAAATAAAAGACGGTTTTTTAAAAAGTCTTGATGTTATTTTTTTTGTTTCCGTTCCGACGGCTATTCTTTTTTTTGAAGCGAGCCATAATATAATACTTGTTCTCTTGGGTCCAAATTGGGTGGATATGGATATCGCTTTAAAAATTTTTGGACTAAATCTGATATTTAATATTTTCCCTTTGGCTTCCGCTCAAATATTAAACGCCCTTGGAAAATCAAACACCCAATTTAAATTGGGCTTGATTAACCTTGCTCTTTTGTCCATTTTTATGGCAATTTTTGTACCATTAAAGGGTATAAACGGGGCGGCTTTCGCCATACTTTTGACGACATTATGCTTAAGTATTGTTACTATGCGAAAAGTTATGGCTGTTTTAAAAATCAAAATGAAAGAAATTATATCACCTGTGACAATACCTCTTTTTTCTTCCGTCGTAGTTTTATTTATCGGCAGATTCTTGTTGAAAACATTTGAACCTCTCAATAATTTTGAATTTATCGGCATAGTGGCTTTTCTAGGAATCATTTATGTCTTGCTTGTCGTATTATCCGGCATATTTGTAAAACGCGGCCCGTATGATACGCTCAAATTAATATTTTTAGAGGTTTTCCCAAAAAAACAAAAGAATGGATAATGTTAAACTGGCTCAAGGCAATATATTTCAAGGAATAAGATTTATAGTCAGAAAATACCTGAATATTTCTTTTATAAAAGAACCCTTTAAAATAATTCTGATTTTGCTTGTAAATATCTTGGCTAAACTAAAAAAATTCAAGTTTCCGCCAAAATACCAATGGGACTGGAAACTGGAAATGCTTTTAAATTTATATGAAAAGGACACGACCGCACTGTTTAAAAAAATCATCAAGCCCGGTATGATTATTGTTGATATCGGCGCACACATTGGGTATTACTCCAGGATATTTTCTAAGCTTGCAAAAGAAAAAAAAGGGGGGGCTGTTTACGCTTTTGAACCAGACCAGGATAATTATAAACTTCTTAAATTTAACACCAAGAATTCAAAAAATATAAGAATTTTTAACGAGGCTTTGAGTGATAAAGCCGGTTCAATCAGTTTTTATAAGTCCAATAATACCGGCTGTCACAGCCTTGTAACTCAAAACTCCGTTAAAGAAGTGGCGACCGTTCCGACTCAAACTTTGGACAACTTCATTCAAGAAAATAGAGTTGCTAAAATTGACTTGATAAAAATAGATGTTGAGGGCGGCGAACCGGTAGTATTTGACGGATGTAAAAATATTTTCAAACAGTCTTCCTTAATAATAGTTATGGAATTCACTCCGGACAATTTTCAAAAATTGGGATTATCTCCGTTTTCTTTTTTAAACAACCTTCAAAAATCATATGGTTTTTCGTTGTATGAAATAGTATCAAATGGAAAAATAAAAAATATTAAAATTGAAAATTTAAATCTTGAGACCCTGATGGGAGGCAAAGAATCAATAAATCTTTTCTTGAAAAAATGAGAATTCTAATAGCGACTTCATACGGTTTCAACGCCCGGATGAGGAATTTCATCGAATTTACGGTTGCCCGGCTTTTGGCAAATAATGGTTGGCAAGTAACAGTCTTTGCGGAACCGGAAGAAAACAAAGATGAAATTTACGCCACCGACAATATCCGTGTTTTTAAGATTTTCGGAAATTTTAAAAAAATGTTTCTTTTGCTAAAAATGTTTTTACTGAAGAAACCGGATATCGTTCATATTTTTAACATGCGGAATAACCACACCGCCGTTATCGTCTGCGTATTATGCAAGATTTTTAGAATTCCGTGCGTCTTTACCGAATATGGCTTATTGCACAACCATTATCTGGTTTCAGACAGAGACAATCCTTATCCGATGAAAGACAAACTTATTAAGAACGGCCCTGTTTTTTCTTTCTTTAAAATTTTCAGGAATTTTAATTTAAAGAACAATGTCAGAAATTACGCTTTTCATTTCGCTTTAAACCACGCCAATGAACTTGTTTTCATCTCTAAACATAACCTGGAAGTTGCCGGCACTCTGGGTTTTAAAAATTTCCGTTATTTACCTCACCTCTTTGACGACAGCAGGTGGGCCGAACATCAAAAATCGAAAAAAAACGAGAAGGTTGAGACAGTCAGAAAAAATTCCGCTTATAACCTTATCCTTTTTATCGGCCAGATAAAACTTAGGAAAGGTTGGGATACAATACTTGAAGCTCTCCAATATCTAGACAAAGACTTAAAAGCAAAATTAATTTTTATAACTGCGACTTCCGATTCAGAGCCACCGGAAGTCAAGGAAAAAGTGGATAAATTGAGAATTCGAAACAATGTTATTTTTCTGGGAAAAGTGGACGGGACGCCGCTTAAGGAGATTTACGAACTTGCCAAAATGGTCGTTGTTCCTTCCCGCTATGAGGGTTTCGGTCTAGCGGTTACCGAGGCCTGGGAAATGAAAAAGCCGGTCGTAGCCAGCGATGTTCCCGCCATAAACGAGCATCTGATAAACGAAGTAAACGGATTGTCCGTTCCCCCAGGAGACCCCACATCTCTGGCTCGAGCCATTGAAAGAATTTTAAAAAACCCCGACTTGCACCAAAAAATAACGATGGGTGGCCTTAACACTCTTGAAAAATTAAAATCCCAAGAGACGCAAAACCAATGGTTGGATTTTTATAAAAGTTTTATAAAGAAATAGTCATCCTTCATTGGACTTTACTGGTTTTTTCAAAAACCAGTAAAGTATATCCAAAAAAATTTCCCAAAAAAGATACGGGAATGAGGATACCTATGGATATGTTCGCCCAAATTTTCGGTTCTATTTTTATATGGTTTCCGACAATATTGATTAAGATATGCATTAAAAATAAATTAAACAACGCCACTGCGCCGCTTACGGCAAAAAATTTAAAATATTCCCTTTTTATTTCTTTCTTATCGTGAGCCTTGAATGTCCAAAATTTATTCCAAAAGAAACTGTGCGTAATGGCGGCGGAAAAACCTACGGCGATAAACAGATCGGCCGTCAAACCTTTGGCCACTCCCGTGATTGCCATCAATAAATTAAAAAGTCCTCCGGAAATCAGCGTATTTAACATTCCAATCAAACCGTACTTGCCGACTTCAAAAAAGAAAATTTTTTTAGAAAAAAAAGCCAATTTATGAGATAAGAATAGGGCAAAAACGGATAGTGGCGGCAAGAGTAGCAGCCAAGCCGCTAAAAAAACACACAAACCAAAAAAAGAAAAAGAATTGAAGAAATTTAAATTTTTCAGCACAGGAAGACTAAAAAGAGCAATTGCCGCTCCCGCTATTGCCGCCTTTAAAAAATCAGCTTTTGTGACTTTCATTTCCATTGTTTTATAAAATTGATTATTTTATCCGCTCTTGCCCGCCAAGTGTATTTTTGAACGTCTTGATAGGCGCTATTCGCTTTGCTTTCGGAAAGTTCTTTTTGGTTTAAGGCGTTTTTAACCGACTTTTCCAAAGCAAATTCATCGTCTGGCGCGACAAGATAAGCGTTTCCTTCGTTAAGAATCTCTCTTATGGAAGGCAAATCTGAAGTGATAATCGGCTTTTTGCTCGCCATATAAGCAAATAATTTCAACGGAGAAGTAAATTGCGCAGATATTTCATTTTTGCCGGTGTTGGGCAATAACAACATATCCGCCGCCGCCAAATTTTCCGCAAGCTCTCTGTACGGCCGGAAGCCAAGAAAAATTATCCGCGGATATTCTTTTTTTAAACAAGTCACCTGTTTTGTTTCTCCGCCGATAATAACCATCTTAATTTCATCGGGTAATAATTTTGATGCTTCAAACAACGTATCTGCCCCTTTCCAGCCATCAAGACGGCCGGCATAAAGAACGATTTTCTTGTCAACCGGCAATCCAAGCTTCCGGCGAACATCAGTTTGAACATAATTTTTTGAAAAATCGCCAATATCAACTGCGTCCGGCGCGACGATAATTTTTTCAGCATCAACTCCTTTTTTTATGTAAAAATTTCTAAGGCCTTCGGTAATGGCTACTATGCCGACGCGCCTTTTAAGCAATTGTTTGACAAAAAAATTATATCGGCCGGTATGTGTTTCCCAAAAAATATCTTTTTTGAAAAAACTTAAATAAAAAATCGGCAATTCGTCTCGGGAGTATATGACATCCGTTTTTTTAAAAAACGCGTAACATGCGGCCAGTTTGGCAAAAGTTAAAGATTGAATCCAAAAACCAACCTTGCCCAACCCAATCAAATCAAAAGAAGGAATTTTTTTTATTGTGAAATTTTTCCTGACATTATAATATTCAAAAATATTTTCTTTAATACGGTTAAATCTCCATGGTAAAACGAGCTCTACTTTATGTCCAAATTCAACGAAAGCTTCACATGTTTTAATTATTTGAATTCCGTGAGCTTTTTCCGTCGGGATTCTGGCATTGGCAATATATAAAATTTTCATAAAAATTTGTTTTAAATAAAACTTTACTTAACTACAAAGACATTAAATCCGGAGGTTTGATTCCTGCTTGGGAAAAACCTGTCCGCTGCCCTGCCGATCGGTATGAGTATTTTTCTAAAATAAGGAATAAAAACAGCCAATGTTTCAAAAAAACCTCTTACTTTTTCAATCTCAATTTTGGAAAAATTTCTAAATAAATATATTACGCCGTCTTCAGTAAACCGCCAATAATCTTTATACAACCCTTTTTCGGCATGATACGGAAAAATAAAAGGAACATATACCAGCGCCATGCCTCCTTTTTTTAAAACTCGGTGAATTTCGGAAACCGCTTTTTCCGGCGATTCAATATGCTCCAATACTGACTTGCATATTATCCCGTCAAAACACTCTTCCTTAAACGGCAAGGCGTGAATATCGCCCACAACAATACCATTTTTAGCTTCGCCATTTTTGTCCAAAACAACATATTCGGCGTCCTTAAATAATCCTTTATACTTAGCCATGTGTTTTTGAAACGGCTTGCCTCCTCCAGCGTCAAGAATCATATTGCCTTTGGCGATCAATTTTATTTTTTCGTCAAAAAATTTATCCCATTCGGTCATAGTTTTATTTTATACATTTTCGCCCATATTTGAAAGGTTAAAATAGACCACAGAATATTCAAATTATATTTTTCTCCGGAGATATGGTTGTCTAAAATTTTTTCAATATTTTTCCAATTAAAAATCAAAGAAGTTTCATCATAATAAGAACTGGAAAGAATTTCTCTCGCTTTGATTTGCAATTCCTTTCTTCTTAGCCACTTCGCGGCTGGCGAAAACCAGCCTCTTTTCGGCTGATCAAAAAGAAAACTTGGAATTTTGCCCATAAAGGCTTCTTTTAACACGATTTTTGTTTTACTCAAACTAATCTTGTGTTTCATTGGAATACGGGCCGCCAGTTTAACCAATTCATTATCCAAAAGTGGAACCCTGACCTCCAAACCGTTAGCCATAGACATTTTATCGGTCATTATTAGTGATTCATCCGCCAACCAGCTTCTTAAGTCCGTGTCCATAAATCGTTCCTCAAAAGAGCTTTTGTTTTTTTGATTGAAAAATTTTTCTTGAAAGAAATTTTTCGTATCAAATTTTAAAAAATCCTCGTTAATAGTTTCCTTAAGAAGCGCATCTTTCTGAAACATAAAAATCGCGAATCTGTCTATGCCGGCCGGCGTGTTCAATTTTCGCAATCTTTCGCCGCGAGACAAAATTTTTCTCAAACCGCCCGGCAATTTTTGATAATAACTAGCCATCAAACTCAATCTATATCTGTCATACCCGCCAAAAAGCTCGTCGCCCCCGTCGCCGCCCAAAACAACATCCGCTTTTTGTTTGGCAAAGCCCGCCAACTTCATCATGGAAAGCGCGGTGGGATTGGAGATTGGTTCATCCATATGCCAGATGCATTTTTCTAAACTGTTCAAAACATCTTGCGACGATAATAAAACTTCATTATGATTAGCGCCGTAGTGCTTGGCGGTTCGACGAGCCAAATAAAAATCTGCGTTAAACTTATCCCACTGCTCTTTTTCCGTCAAATCAAACCCGACGGAAAAAGTGTCAATATTTTTCTTGTACTGGGAAGCGCAATGCAAAACGGCGCTGGAATCTATGCCGCCCGAAAGATACAAGCCGAGGGGTTTGTCCGAGACAAGTTGTCTAGCAACGGCTTGTTCAACTTCCCTATAAACAATCTTCGCCGTCTCTTTAAGAGACTCTTTTAAATAATCGTTTTCTTCTCGCAATCGCCGGTATCTCTCTGTTATAAACTTTTTTCCGTTTAACAATCCAATATGTCCCGCTGGGAACTTTTTTATGCCTTTAAACATCGTGTAAGGCTCCGGGGCATACAGAACTCTCAAATAATGATTAAAACCTTCCATATCTAAAATTCTTGGCAGATTATGTTCCAGTATCGCCTTTATTTCCGAAGAAAAAATGAAATGATTGCCATCCCAATGATAATATAATGGCTTTATCCCGATATTGTCCCTGGCCAAAAAAAGTTCTTTTTTATCCTTATCCCAGATGGCGAAAGCGAAAATGCCGTTGAATTTTTTCACACAATTTTTTCCCCATTTTTGATACGCCGCCAAAATCACTTCCGTATCGCTGTTTGTTCTAAAAGAATAGTTGCGCAATTCTTTCTTTAGTTCCTTGAAATTATATATTTCACCGTTAAAAACTATTACTAACTTCCCGTCATTACTCATCGGCTGACTGGAGGCCTCGCTTAAATCTATGACACTCAACCGATTGTGACCCAAAGAAATGTTGTCATCGTAAAAAAAACCGGAACCGTCTGGTCCGCGATGCGAAGTAACCTTGTTCATTTTCAAAACAAGGTCTTCATTTTTAAAATTAAATCCGTTTATGGAACACATTTATTTTTTTACACTTATTCTTTTTTTCTTTATTCTTACATTCCAAAAAAGTTTGATTATTGCCTTGATTGTGCCGATTATGTTTTTGATATTGAAAGCTGAACTTTTTCTTTTAGATGAATGCGCTTTTATTTTTATAGGTATTTCAACATAACTTGCGCCCGATTTCAGGGAATAAATCAAAATTTCGGCGGCAAAAGCAAAGCTGTCAGTTATCTCCGGTATGGCTTGCAATAAATTTCTCTTATAAACACACAATCCGTTATAATAATTAAGATTGAGACCGAAAAATAAGTTGTTTATAAAAGTGTAAAACTTTGATACCGCTTGCCGGAAAAAAGGCCTGACTTCCATATTGGAAGTATAAGGAATGACAACATCAGTTTTACCAATAAGTTTATAGGTTTCCGTAATTGACTCCGGCAAATTTTCATTATCACCGGGAATCCATGTTATGTAGTCATATTTGGCGTTCTTTACTCCCTGAAAATATTTATAACCCAAATTAACATAAGATTTATTATGAATAACTCTGACTTTGGGGATGATTAAGGCTATTTCATCGGCGATGTCAGGCGTGCCATCATGACTTCCATCTTTGCGCAAACAATCAATTATTATTATCTCGTATTCTTTAATACCGGCGCTTTCTGTGGCTTTTATCGCACCCCTAACGGCATCACGAACATTTTCTGCCTCCATGTAGACAGGAATGATTACTGAAAGCGAATAATTCATATAATTAATAAATGCTATCATAACAATAACTAAAAAACAAAATGCCCCACCTTTCCATTAAAAGAAAGATGGGGCGTTGCGTTTAAACTTATTTCCCGAATTGTTTAAACAAGTCAACTTTAAAAATTTTAAAAGTTGACATTATATATTCTATCCAGGAAAAACCCGTCTTGTATATTTTGTATTTATACAAATAGTTTTTTACTAAAACATAAAATACAAAATATATTTTCGTTAACGGCAATTTTATTAAAAGTCCAACCGTTAACTTTCTGATAAAAGGAGTTATGATTCTTAAAAACCACTTTCTGTTTCCGCCAAAAAACATACAAACAGGTCCAAGCAAAGCTAAGTTTTGCTGAATCATTTTTTCTTTCCGGGTGAAGCAAGAAAGCGGCGAATCCGTTTGATAACTTGCGTGCAATTCATCAAAATTGCCGTTAAAAAATCCTTTTTCTACGCAATACTCTCCCAACTTTGTGCCAGGATAAGGAAACAATATCGGAAATTCTCCAAAAGTGGCGCGGCATTCCAAGTTTAGGCCAAGTCCTTCTATATCTCTTCTGACCGCATCAGGCAATTTTTCTTTTTGCTCTGTCTCTTTTTCAACCGGAATGGCAAGAATAGTATTCGCGAAGGTCGGAATGCCTAATTCATAAGCCAAGTTGAAAGAATAAACCATCTGCTCCTTGGACATTCCCCTTTCTAGTATCTTGTTTCTTACATAATCATTTCCGCTTTCTATTGACATAGAAATCGAATGAATCCCCGCATCTTTGAGCAAATACAAAACATCAGGATGTTCGGCGATAACATCCGCCCTAGTCAAACAAAGAAAAGGTAACCCTACTTCTTTCGGATATTTCTCGGCAAACTCTTTCAGCCAATCATCAACCCTAAGAGCAAAGACATCATCATAAAACTTTATGAACCTGGTGCTTGGCCATTTTTCTTTGACATATTTCAGTTCCGCGCAGATTCTATCAACAGAGTAACGGTTATGCAACCTGCCTTTTCCTTGATAAATTTCATTGAATCTGCGGTTGAAACAATAAGTGCATTTGAAAGGGCAGCCCCGGCTGGTCATAATCGTTCTTCTTGGAGAAAATTTTATGAAATCGGTGTTTTCGTAAAATAATTCATAATCCAAGTAAGGCAGATCATCCAAATTGGTTTTTCTTGGCGCTATGTTTTTTAATTTCCATTCGCCCTTTTCTTTAACAGCCAACTCTGAGAAATTTTCCATAGTCAATATGTTTGGAATGTCATTGATATTTTGGCCTTTCCCGAATTTGTCCAAAAATTCCGGCCAAGCGTCATCGCACTCACCCACTCCTATGGCATCAAAGCCGTCTTCTATAACCTTTTGCGGGTTGAATGTGCAATGTGGTCCGCCGACAATAGTGAATACTTTTGGATTGAATTTCTTAACCAACTTTGCTGCTTCAAGATAATACTTATAGTCTCCAGTTTTCGCGCTAAAAGCTACCAAATTCGGATTAAGAGTTTTCAATCTTTCTTCAAATCCGCCATTATCCAAAACATGGAGAAATGACTGATTTTCTCTTCCCTTGCTTTTAGCCAAAGCGGATAAAAGCATAATCCCCATGGGCTCTGTCGTCTCCACCATTTTAATGACAAAAAGAATTTTCAATCAAATCACCTCCTTTCAAAAAGGGCCTTGAAAATCTCTTGATCCTGCTGCTTGCAACTGTTTATTGTCGCGTATTCCCATCATTTTTCTAGCCTCTGAAACAATATTTACCCAAGTTGGATAATATTGTTCTTCCATTGGTATGGCCGTTGGTACGGGATAATCGGGCAAACCAATACGCACAGGCGGCGCGTCAATAAAATCAAAAGCCTTTTCCATAACTAGAGAAACAATCTCTGATCCCACTCCGCAAATTTTCTGTCCAACGTCAGCCACAATAAGTTTCCCTGTTTTTGCCACTGAATTCAAAACCGTCTCCTCGTCAATGGGCTTTATTGTTCTTAAGTCAACAACTTCTGCCGAGATGCCGTCTTTTAGCAACTCCAGGGCGGCTTTTTGCGCTTCAATTACCATATGCGATACGGCAACTATGGTAACCTCCGTTCCTTGAATCAATGTTTTTGCCTTGCCAATGGGCACTTTGTAATAATCCTCTGGCACATCTTCTTCTAAGAGGTGCAGAAAACGATGCTCTATATAAATAACAGGTTCATCGTCTTCAATGGCGCTAATCAACAACCCCTTGGCGTCATAAGCGTTCGCTGGCATCACAACTTTCAACCCGGCCACTCCAGCAAACATAGAATGAAGAGCTTGGGCATGTTGAGCGCCTTGTCCTTTCCCCCGGCCGATAATCGTTCTTATGACCATTGGAGTCTTAAAAGCATTCCCGGTCATAAATTTCCACTTGGCCGCATGGTTTACAATCTGATCCATCGCTGGCATTAAAAAATCAATGCGGGCGTGAACCATTATCGGCCTCATACCAGCCAAAGATGTTCCAAGTCCAAAACCTGTGATTCCATTTTCACACAGCGGCATATCAAAAACTCTGTGTGGAAATCTTTTGCCAGGCTCAATGGTGGTGCCGAAAATTCCTCTTTCTCCATCCGCCTCCAGACCGCAGATAAAAACATTTTCATCTTTATCCATAGCTTGAGTTTGAGCTTCCCCTATCGCCGCTGCGTAACTTATTTTTCTTCCCATATTTCAACCTCCTATTCCACTTAAAGATTCTTCAATTTCCAGGTTTATTTTTTGCGACATTTTCTCAATTTCCAAAGGGAAAACTCTGAGATTGATTATCGGGCATCTTTTTTGCCAACGAACTAATTCTTCTTTTCTCTTAAGCGTCTCGTTGTAATGTTGGACATGCACGCACCAACGAAAAGTTCTGGCTTCAAGCAAAGAAGGCCCATTTCCGCTTCGAGCTTCACTAATTGCCTCTTTTGCGCACTTATTAACATCTAAAACATTATTGCCGTCAACTAAATACCCTTTCATTCCATATCCTTCCGCTCTCTTGTAAATATCAGCGCCCAAGGGCTGTCTGGCTTCAATCGGAGAATTGACTGCGTAAAAATTGTTTTCGCAAACAAAAATTACCGGCAATTTTTTTAGGCTGGCGAAATTCATAGATTCGTGAAAAATACCCTCTTCAACGGCTCCGTCTCCAAAAAACACCACCGTGACTCTTTTTTTATTTTTCATTTGGGATGCCCATGCAGTTCCCACCGCCATAGGCAAACACCCTCCAACCAAAGCCGAAGTTCCCATGAAGTTTACATTCGGATCAACTATGTGCATTGAGCCGCCACGCCCCATGCAACAGCCTTCTTCGCTTCCAAGAATTTCCGCCATCATCTTTTTTAAACTGCCTCCCTTTGCTAAATAATGGCCATGCCCTCTGTAAGTGCTAAACACATAATCTTTTTGTAAAAGGTTATGACCAACGCCAACAGCGACCGCCTCTTGCCCGATATAGAGATGAGTCGGACATTTTATCCTTCCAGTTTCATTCAATTCGTCTATTTTTTCTTCTATCTTTCTTATCCGAAGCATTCCGTAAGCCAAATCATTGAGAATTTTGTCCATTTTCCTTTTTCTCCTTCCTTTTTTAAAGAACTTGAATTAAATTTTCCATCCTAATTCCTACCATATATTTATATTTTTGTAAAATGAAAATATGTGTTATTATTATTTTATATTAATTAATCCAGAAAAATGATACCCGAAAATCTAAGGAAAAAAATAAAAAAACACAAGGAACTGTCAGATGAGATTAAAAAACACAAGGCGAAAAACAAGAAAATTGTCCATTGCCACGGGGTTTTTGACTTGATTCATCCCGGCCACATCCATCAATTTAATCAAGCAAAACAAATGGGAGATATTTTGGTTGTTTCTTTGATTGACGACCATTTTGTTAAAAAAGGTCCGGGTCGTCCATTTTTCCCCCAAGAAATAAGATTGGATTGGATTGCGTCGTTGGAACTTGTAAATTATGTGACCCTTTGTGACAGCGAGGGTCCATGGAAAGTGATGGAGGCTATAAAACCGCATTTTTTTATAAAAGGGAAAGACACGGAACATCTTCTTAAAGATCCCGCCAGCGGTCTTTCCAAAGACAAAATTTTAATAGAATCACTCGGCGGGAAATTGCATTTTACCGACTCCTTGCCATTTCACTCCACGGAAATTCTTAAAAAATTTTTCAATACTCATCCGAAAGAAGTAAAAAACATAATTAGAAACAAACCATCAACTAAAAAGAAAAAATAGCCTTTGTTTGTTGGAAAACAAAGGCTATTTGCTTGTATTAATGAAGGTATTTACTTTAAAAGTATCAAGGAAAAATCCAAAATACAGTTGCAGAAAAACAGATGGGCGCTTTCCACCGTCCTATAAGAATTTGACGATACGTAAAAATTAGCATTGCCTGCTTTTCTTAAGGGATTATCCGGTTTGAATCCGGACATAGTGATTATTTTGCATCCCTTTTTTGCCGCTACTTTTGTCGCATTAAGAATATTCTTGGACTGACCTGAACTGGATATTGCTATTAGCAAATCAGTTTTTTCCATCAAAACATTAAGCGGTTGGGAAAAAACTTGCTCATATCCATAATCATTCGCCATGCAAGTAATCAAAGAATAATCCATTGGCGACATTGCCTTAAAACCATTTCTAACAAAGTCTGCGGACTGATGTCCAGCTATTGAAGAGCTCCCGCCATTTCCAATAAACCACAGAGTTCCTTTTCTTTCGCTGAGTTCTTTTATCATGTTGACGCATTTTTCAACTCCCTTGCTGAATTCTACTAAGTTTCCGTTATTATCCGTAACTTCCGCATTTCTCAACGAATCAATAAACCTTTCAATATACTCTGTCGATTGGATTCCGATTCCTGCCGGGTTTATTTGCCCGTTAATTATTCTCATTGTAAAACCTCCTTAAAAAAGTCTTTATCTCCTTCACGCTCACCGCTCTTTCATTGCAAACAATTTTACTGGCCAAAGAACCAACAATGCTTCCTATAAAACCAAGAGCGTCTGGGGGCATTCCAACAAGGGCGCAAGGAGAAGTAAAGGAAAGATAACTATCCCCCGTTCCAACAGTGTCTTTTGAGTCGGTCAAAATAGCTGGAATTTTGCAGACCTTGTTTTCTCTTAAGGAATAAGCAAGAGATCCTTTTTTACCCAAGGTAATGTTTACCCTGTCAGCTTTCATCATTTGGGCTATTTTAAATATAACCTCTTCAATATCAGCAAAACGATCCCTGACCGCAAGAAGAGCCTCCAACTCATCCAAACACACATAATCCGCTCTGGAAAATTTACTTATTACATTGAAACCGTAATTTGTGCTGTTGGTTTGAACATTCAAAGCCAAAAACTTTGCCTTATTGCAGATAACATCAATGATTTTTTCAGTAAAAAAACCATGTCCATAATCCACAACAACCACAAGGTCAAATTTTTCAAGCTCGTTGCTTAAGAAATCAAACACTTCTTTCTCTAATTCTTCGGGAAACATGCTGTGTTCAAACTTATAAACCCCAAAGAATTTCGTGTGGCAGTTATTAACATCTACAAACCTTGTATTTACGGTTGTTTGCGCTCCTTTTCTGGAGAAAAGTTTTGATTCTATTTTAAAATTGATATTGTTTAACACGAAATCAATTTTTGAATCAATCTCCCCCAAACAAGAAACCAACTTGGTTTTTTTGCAAAACTCGGCAATGTGATTGGCGCACGCCAAAACCCCTCCGGAAAATTGTTCTTCTTTTTGAAAGTGAGTGGCGATAAGATTTCCTTTCGGTGATTTGCTCATAGGACTTACATATTGATAACAATCAATTATTGTTTCTCCTATGACCATGATTTTTTTACCCGCTAATAAAGAAAAAATATTTTCAAAAAAACTGTAATTATATTTTTTCTTTATTGCCTGGGAAAATTCATCCCATTTCATTTTTCCATCCTCCTTATATGAAGTTAACCCTGCCAAGCATTCCGCCCGCTTGAATTTTTTCACCCTTTTTTATCTTAAAAAGGGTACTGTTGCTTCTGTTCATCCGGCAAATCCTTCGGCAATTCTTTTTTACATCATAGTTTTCCATGAAACTCAAATGAGTTTTTCTTTTTTCTCCCATCCAAATTTCCTTAAAACTCTGTTCTTTTATGTTCCCAAGCAGAAATCTTTCGTCTCCCAGAAAAGCGCTGCAGCTGTATAGGTCTCCATCAGCGGTTATGTACCCCCAGGCTGTTGGCGTTGAATAACAACGGTCATAGGTTCTTTCGGTTTCTATTTCAGACATAGCTGTCTTTCTGAAGTCAATTTCCATAAAACCTTTTGCGGCTTTTGTCACTTCCTCTTCCAGATAAGCCGCTTCTTTATAGAAACCCTCATGCCCAGAAACAAGATCTTTGTGAGAACTTGAAAGGTGATGCGAATATGGCTTAATGGTTAAATAATCAATCCCTGCATCAACTAGAATTTTGGTTAAAGTAACCGCTTCCGTGTAATTTTCCGGCAACAGAATCATCTGGGCGCCAATTTCACAAGGCAGTTTTTTTTTGTTCCTTAAAGATACCGCGTATCTTAAGTTTTTTAAAACCTTGTCAAAATCATTGAGGCTAGTCCTGTGTATTTTTGCGTAAGTAATCCCGCTCCCGGCATCAATGCTAACCTGGAACCATTTTATTTCTTTTAGCGCCCTGTCAACAAAACGCTTGTTCAGCAAGACCCCGTTGGTAAGCATGGAAATTTCAACACCCGCGCAATTACCTGTCTGCATCGCTTCTGCCAAATCCGGACTCAACAACGGTTCTCCTTCTCCGGCAAATTGAATCGCTTTTACGCCACACTCGGCCATCTCTGTTACAATCCTAATGAGTGCCTCTCGGCTTAGTCTTGTTTTCTTGTATCCCAAGTAATCAAAGGCGCAAAATTTGCACCGGTGATTGCAATATCCCGCCGGTGAAATTTCCATGTAAATAGGAAAAACCGAAAATGAATCTCTTTGCCATTTTTCCAACCATTCCTTATGAAGCAAAATCTTCTTGTCGCTATCCATCGCTCTTTTGTTTGCATTTTTTGTGTCCATCTTAATTAGCCTCCGTTTTTTAAAAGTTTATGTAAGTAAGGAATTGTTTTTCTGAAATCTCCTGCGATGCTATAACTTTTGCCTCCATCTTTAACCGACCGGAAAAGAATCGTCTTCCTTGGGCGATAATAATAAGAAGCTTCATCGGGCTTGCCTTCGCAAATCAAATCTGAATCAACAAGGTCAAAATTTGCGGTTACAAAGCTACAAATTTTTTTGCCTTCATTGAGAAGAGCGTTCCTGGCCATAGAAAGACTTTTCAAAAAAACTTCCGGCCCCATAACGGCCGATCCGAAATTCAAGAAAACTCCTCCTTTTTCAACCATTCTTTCTATACTGTCGGCAAAAATCAAAAAATCTTTCCCGCTCGCTTTCCCCAACGACGCAAAATCGGCAAATTGGCTTTGGTCTGTGATATCAAAACCAATGCCTTTGTGAATTGTAATTGGAATTTTTGATTCATAGGCGGCCGCAAAAATACTAGTTTCTTTAAAACACTTACTTGTCTTCGTCTCTGCGGAATTGGACATTTCTTTTATTGCTTCGCCTAGTGCTTCTCCGTATCCTTTATCGTCTTTGCTGGCTTTTTTTGCCGCATAATTAATCCAGTATCCGGTTGCGTCCCAATTCCCAAAACGACCGTTTTTGATGTATTTCTCCACATCCTCGCAAGTTGCTCCTTGGTAAAAAAACTCAAAATCATGAATCGCTCCCGCACCGCTTGTTGCCACATGGGTTATTATTCCCCGCTTCATAAGATCAATTATGATGAGGGAGTTCCCTCGTCTGATCGGATGAGCTCCCATCATCCACACAACCTCTTTTCCTTCTTTCCTGGCCTTAATTATGTCTTTTGCCAAAAAATAAAGTTTTGGCGCATCAATCTTTTCCGGTTCGGAATCAACAGGAATCATTACATCCAATCCAAGCTTATTATCACGCTGACTTAATGACAAAACTTTAATTCTGTTTCTGTCAAATTCCTTCATTTTTTCCACCTCCATATAAAATTTTAAAAGACCTGTTTTTTATTTTTCTGATTATAAACTCTACGGCAAAAACAAAAAAAGTCAATGGGGTGTGGTAATGTCTAAACACTTCTGACACTTTTGATAGATTAGTGGTTAATGTCTATTAAAATGTCAAAAAACATAAAAGAGGAAAGGTATAGGTGGATCAGTCCGATA
>Ga0209211_10004581_pt1 | contig 21379 bp, 20 predicted proteins | sample RifGroA2_FD_183992 | JGI IMG/M metagenome (GOLD analysis project Ga0209211, IMG submission 183992) | Groundwater microbial communities from Rifle, Colorado, USA - Groundwater A2 (SPAdes) (version 2) | ecosystem: Environmental > Aquatic > Deep subsurface > Groundwater | place: Rifle, Colorado...
CGCCGCCTCCGCGATGCTGTCGGCCAGCAGGCGGATCGATTCGCCGGTCTCCGCGGTTTGTTTCACGCCGGCCTGCACCGCCTTGTTGCCCTGCTCGGTGGCCAGCACCGCGGTGCTGGTCGCCTTCTGGATATCGCCGAGTATCGTGCGCACCTGTGCGGTCGCCTGCTTGGATTGTTCCGCTAGGCTCTTGACCTCTTGCGCCACCACCGCAAAACCCTTGCCATGTTCGCCCGCCTTGTTCGCTTCGATCGCGGCATTCACCGCGAGCAGGTTGGATTGCTCGGCCAAGTCGTGAACCGTGGCGATAATTTCGCCGATCGCTTGGCTTTGTTCGGACAGCCGCACGATGCTCTCGGCGATGGATTCCATCTGTTCCTGGATGCGCTGCATGCCCTGCATCGCTTCTTCCACCGACTTGCGCCCGCCCTGCGAAACCTGCGAGGCTTTTTGTGCGCTGTCGGAAACATTGCGCGCCTTCTGGCTCGACAACTGCGCCGTTTGCTTCACTTCTTCCACGGTGGCTGTAGTCTCGCTCACCGCAGTTGCGGTCTCGGCTGCACCGGAGGCCACCTGCGTCGTTGTGGCGAGTATCTGCCCCGAAGTTGAGGCAAGCACGTTGACTCCTTCATTGACCTCGCGCATCAATTTTCGCAACCCTTCAAGCATCGCGCCGAACGCGCGCAGCAACTCTCCGACTTCATCGGTGCGCTGCTCAGTGGGAATGCTGACCGTGAGATCGCCGGAAGCGACCCGCCCGGCAATGCCCGAAATCATCCGCAGCGGTGCCGCGATGATCCGCCCGATCAGTAGCGCCATCGTCACTGCCAGCAATATTGCCAAGGCTCCGGCCATAGCGAACTGGCGCAATGCGCGTTCTGCCGCCAACCCGGATTCCTCCACGGCACGGCGCGCGTTTTCATCCGAGGCGCGACTCAACTCTTCGGTGATGTCGCGAATTTTTTCATGGCGGATCTGCTGTACGCCGGCTGCGAGCTGCCGCGATTCCCTGGCCTTATCGGCGATGATCAGCGGAATGACCTCTGTATCCTTGGTCTGGTTAAAAGCTTTCTGGATGGAATCGAGTTCCTTCAGTTGCGACAACAGCCTGGAATCGTCATTCGCCCGTTCCAGCAGCTCGGTCATGGCCTGTCCAACCTGTCTTGAGTGTTCCGCCTGATCCTTCAGCAGGTGCTCACGCTTGGCTGGCGTGTTTACAAGCTGGGCTTCAAGCATTTCAGTCCGCACCTGGTTTTGCAGGGCGCGCAAGTTTTTCAGATCGCGCAGGTTGGCGAAGTCCTTCTGGTAAAGAGCCTGCTGCGATGCCTGCAATCCTGCAATGGCAAAGTAACCGGTGGCGATGACGCTTCCCACAAGAACGACCATCACCCCGAAGCCGAGGAAGAGTTTGCTGTGCGTTGATATATTCAGGAACCACTTCATTTTTCTCTCCCATTGAATCGTAGTAATCGTGATTCCTTCCCCTTCAAGGGGAAGGTTAGGATGGGGATGGGTTCTTCGTCACACTTCACCCCTTCCCTTCCCCAGCCCTCCCCTTGAAGGGGAGGGGGTTTGCGATCTACACCTGCTCATTCACGATCAGTTTTTCGTCGCTCAAGAGTTTCCCTGCATCCAGGACGACGATGCGCTCTGCGGTCACCCCTTGCAAGTAGTCCTCGCGGATGCCGGTCAGCGTGGGCAGGGAAGGTTGGATATCGGTGCGCAGGATGCGGCGTACGCCGCCGATGGCATCGGCCACAATGCCGAACATCATGTCTTCCGACTCGAGCACGATTACCTTGTTGAGATCGGTCAGCCCTTTTTTGGGGAGGTCGAAAAATTCCTTGATGTCGATGATCGAGAGAATTTCGCCGCGCAGGTTGACGATGCCGAGTACGAATGTCGGTGTGCAGGGGAGTGGCGTGAGTTCTTCCAGCGGATAGACCTCGCGGACATGTTCCGATGCGATGGCATAGCGCTCATGGGCGAGCGTAAATTCCACTATCTCGATCCATTCGTCGGCCGCTTCCGCCCGTGCAGGTTCCCGGGCGAGCGCTTTCGCCCTTTCTTCCAGAACCCGTTTGGTTTCTTCGGCGGTTGGCGCCCAGATACGCTCGATTGCGACACGCGCCGTTTCCAGACGCTGTTTGACTTCGTTCCAGTCGATGGGCTTTTTGTTTTTTTGCGGTGCGCTCATGGTTGCATTCTTTTCATGCAATGGCAGCCTGCGGCAGGCTTTCCAGCAGGGCCGAGGCGATCTCGGCCAGCCGCCCGGCGGTCAGTCCGTCCGCCTGCGGCAGGGTTTCTTCCGGCGGGTGCCGGCGTAACAGCAATAGCGTATTTTCGAAATAACGCTGCGCCTGCCGGTAACGCCCCTGCGATTGGTGCAGGTTCCCCAGCGCGAAATGGGCCAGCACAAAATCGGGGTCGAGATAGAGCGCGCGCATCAACGACTGGATGGCGGTATCGTGCCGTCCCTGCTCCTGCAAAATAGTGGCCAGCAGATAATGGTGCGTCGGGTTCAGCTTGTCGGCGGCAATCGCCCGTTCGCACCACTCCAGCGCCTCGTCGAGCCTGCCCTGGTTTGCGCAGTTGCGCGTCATGAGGGAAGGTATCTCGCGCTCATCCGGTTGTGCAGCCAGTTTCTGAACAGGTTCCGGTACGGAAAAGAGGGCGGCATCATGTGGTGTAGCAGGAGCGGCCACTTCGACAATCTCAGGAGACCGCTCCCACGATATAGATTCCTCCTGTTTTGAACCGGAAACAGGCGAAACAGATAACGCCGCATCTGCCGACTTCCGGTACAGTACCGCCCCCGGAAATTCGACCGGCGCGAACGAAGGAAGCAAGGTATTCGACGCCTCCGCCGGGCTGACGATCAGCCAGCCGCCGTCAACCAGTGCGCGGTGAAAATTGCCGACAACCTGTTTTGCGCGCTGTGAAGTGAAATACATCAGGACATTGCGGCAAAAAATGATGTCCATCGCGCCAGTGTTGTTCGATAGCGACGGATAAACATCATCGGCAAAATTGAGATAGGAAAATGCCACCATCTTTCTGATGCGCGGAAGTATTTCGTAGCGCCCATCCTTCCTCCCGGTAAAATACCGTCCGCGCAGCCAGCTTGGCGCATCGCGAAACGACCATTCGCCGTATACGCCCTGCGCTGCTTTACACAGGAATTTCGGGTTGAAGTCAGTCGCCAGGATGGTGACGTTCCAATCCTTGAGATCGGGAATCAGCCCGTCGAGCAGCATCGCGATGGTATAGGCTTCCTCGCCCGTACTGCAGCCCGCGCTCCAGATGCGCAAGCGCCGCTCATAGCGGCGCGCTTGCATCAGTTGCGGGAGCACCTGTTCCACGAGAATTTCCAGGCTGCGCTTTTCCCGGAAAAAGTAAGTCTCTCCGACGCTGAGATGGCTGGCGAGAATCTCATCTACGTTGCGGGCATTCATGCGGCGCGGCAATGGAGCGGATAACAGCCAGCGCGCGCACGACTCCCCATCCGGAAAATCGAAGTCAGGAGCCGCCGCCGCAATTCCACGCTCGAGGTCACCCCAGCGTTCCGGCGGGAAATGCAGCCCCGTCCGGATGGCGACGAACTCGCTCAGGCTGGATGACAACGAATCGGGAAGGGTGCTTTGCATGGTTTTCAGTCAGGTCGCGGCGCGCTGTTTTCCAGCACCCCATTTCCCAGCGCACGATCCAGGGAATTTTCTTCTTCCAGCGAAAGAAATTTGTCAAGGTCGTGAATCAGGATCAGGCCATCATCCAGTTTTATGACCCCTTCTACATATTCAACACCGGGGACGATATGCTCTGCCGCGATCAGCACCTGCGCGGGACAGGCGATGACATCCAGCACTGCATCTGCAACCAGCGCGACAGGTCGGCGCGCCGTATGTGCGACGACCAGTTGGTCGGCCAGCGCAATCTCGCGCTCAGCCAGGTGAAAACGGCGGCGCATATTGACGACCGGGATGATCCACCCCTGGATGTTCACCACACCGAGCACAACATCTGGTGCCTTGGGTAGCGGGGTGATCGCCACCATGCGCACTACTCTTTTAATCTTGGGTAAGGGGAGGGCGTAACGTTGGTCGCCCAGCATGAAAACAAGGAGTGAATCCGGTTCTTTCATGGTGCTCCTTCAAGGGTTTGTGATGCGTGTATCACAGAATGATTTTGTGATTTATGCGCACACCAAACTTATGTCGCTTCATAAATAAAAGCTGTAGCAACCGCGTCACGGTATCAAAGAAAAATGCAAATTGGTATACGCCGAAATATATAGATAATTCGGCGTAGATGTTTGCCCTACAGGCTGTAGGAATCTTCTGACAGCGCGTAAGGATGACGCGCTGGAATGTGCATTGAAAAAATTTCCGGTGGCTCCTGTGAGTTGCCGCAAGAATTTACCGGTGTTGTTTGGCAAAATAAATTCCCCTTTGAGTTTAGTCGGCGTATCACATAAAAGTGGAATTTTGCATACGATATGATGCGGCTGGATGGTATGATGCGCGCCTCTCCCGGATGGTTTTTCTGGGCATTTGCACAACGATGGTGAATAGATGAAAAGTAGTGAAATCCGCCAGAAGTTTCTGGATTATTTTGCGGCGAAAGGGCATGCCGTGGTGGCTTCCAGTTCGCTGGTACCGCACGAAGACCCGACGCTGTTGTTTACCAACGCGGGGATGAACCAGTTCAAGGATGTGTTCCTCGGTTATGACAAGCGGCCTTATACGCGCGCCGCGTCGTCGCAGAAATGCGTGCGCGCCGGCGGCAAACATAACGACTTGGAGAACGTCGGCTATACCGCGCGCCACCACACTTTTTTCGAGATGCTCGGCAATTTCAGTTTCGGCGATTACTTCAAGCGCGATGCGATCAAATATGCGTGGGAACTGCTGACTGAGGTTTACAAATTGCCTGGCGAGAAACTCTGGGTGACGGTGTATGCCGAGGATGACGAAGCCTACGACATCTGGGTGAAAGAGATCGGCGTACCTGCCGGGCGGGTGATCCGCATCGGCGACAACAAGGGCGCGCGCTACGCTTCGGATAATTTCTGGATGATGGGCGATACCGGCCCATGCGGCCCGTGCACGGAAATCTTTTACGATCATGGCGCGCATATCTGGGGCGGCCCGCCCGGTTCGCCGGAAGAACATGGTGACCGCTACATCGAAATCTGGAACAACGTGTTCATGCAGTTCAACCGCGACGAGCATGGCGTGATGCACCCGCTACCCAAGCCGTCGGTGGATACCGGCATGGGGCTGGAGCGTGTCTCGGCGGTGTTGCAGCATGTGCATTCCAATTACGAGGTCGACCTGTTCCAGAGCCTGGTCAAAGCGGCGGCGCGCGAGACCCATTGTGCCGATCTCGATTCGCCTTCGTTGAAAGTATTGGCCGATCATATCCGCGCCTGTTCGTTCCTGATCGCCGACGGCGTGATTCCCGGCAACGAAGGGCGCGGCTATGTGCTGCGCCGCATCATCCGCCGCGCGATCCGCCACGGCTACAAGCTCGGTGCGCGCGCCGCGTTTTTCCACAAAATGGTACCCGATCTGGTTGCCGAGATGGGCAACGCCTATCCCGAATTGGCCGCCGCACAGGTGCGCGTGATGGAGATGCTCAGGCAGGAGGAGGAGCGCTTCTTTACCACTATCGAGCATGGCATGACGATACTCGAAGCCGATCTTGCGGAGATGGAAAAAGCTGGCGGCAAGATGTTCAATGGCGAGACCGCATTCAAGCTGCACGACACCTACGGCTTTCCGCTCGATCTGACGCAGGACGTGTGCCGCGAGCATGGCGTTGCAGTCGACGTTGCGGCTTTCGACAAGGCAATGGCGCAGCAGAAGGAGCAGGCGCGCGCGGCGGGCAAATTCAAGATGGCGGCGAATCTCGAATATGCAGGTCCGGCAACCACCTTTCGCGGTTATGAAACGCTGGAACACAAGGGCAACATCCTTGCGCTGTACAAGGATAGTGTGCCGGTGAATACCCTGAACGAGGGCGATATCGGTGTGGCGGTACTGGACGACACGCCGTTCTACGCCGAATCCGGCGGGCAGGTCGGCGACTGCGGCGAGTTGCGCAGCGTACACGGCATCTTCGCGGTGGAGGATACGCAGAAGATTCAGGCCAGCGTGTTCGGACATCACGGCGTGGTGAAGACCGGCAAACTGACCGTGGGCAACGGCGTCACCGCCAGGGTGGACGTCGCGGCGCGCAGCCGCACCGTGCGCAACCATTCGGCGACACACCTGATGCACAAGGCGTTGCGCGAGGTGCTCGGCAGCCATGTGCAGCAGAAGGGTTCGCAGGTCGATGCCGACAAGACACGCTTCGACTTCGTGCATACCCAGCCGCTGAGCGACGCGGAAATCCTCAGGGTGGAAAGTATCGTGAACATGGAAATTCTCGCCAACGCGGAATGCCAGGCGCGCGTGATGTCTATCGAGGACGCGCAGAAGACCGGCGCGATGATGTTGTTCGGCGAGAAGTACGGCAACGAGGTGCGCGTGCTGGACATCGGTTCGTCGCGCGAGCTGTGCGGCGGAACACATGTGAAGCGCACCGGCGATATCGGGCTGTTCAAGATCGTTGCGGAGAGCGGCGTCGCGGCGGGAGTGCGACGCGTCGAGGCGGTGACCGGCGAGGGCGCGCTGGCGCTGGTGCAGCAGCAGGAGATGCAGTTGCGGCTGGTGGCGGATGCGGTGAAGGCGCAGCCGCAGGAGGCGGCTTCGCGCGTCGCGCAGATACTCGACAACGTGAAGAACCTGGAAAAAGAACTGGCGCGGCTGAAATCGAAACTGGCCGGTGCGCAAGGCGATGATCTCGTCAGTCAAGCGCAGGAGATCAACGGTGTAAAAGTGCTGGCTGCAATGCTGGAAGGTGCGGATGCGGCGGTGTTGCGCGAGACACTCGACAAGCTCAAGGATAAGCTCAAGAATGCCGCGATTGTGCTTGCGGCAGTGGACGGTGATAAAATTAGTCTGATTGCCGGTGTGACGCCCGGCCTTGTTGCGAAAATCAAGGCCGGAGAGCTGGTTAATATGGTCGCACAACAGGTCGGTGGCAAAGGCGGGGGGAGGCCGGACATGGCGATGGCAGGCGGCACGCAACCGGAGAATCTGGATGCTGCACTGGCCTCTGTTCCAAATTGGGTAAAGGCAAAGTTATAGTATGGTGAGTCCGGCCTTGCTCGCTGTTCCCGCACCAGAGCGGCTGCGCCGCCACCGTGTCACAGCGGCGCCGGACATGGCGATGGCAGGCGGCACGCAACCGGAAAATTTGGATAATGCACTTGCTTCAGTTGCTGAATGGGTGAAGGGAAAGTTATAGTTTGGGTGAGCCCGGCCTTGCTCGCTGTTCCCGCACCAGAGCGGCTGCGCCGCCACCGTGTCACAGCGGCACCGGACATGGCGATGGCAGGCGGCACGCAACCGAAAAATCTGGCTGCTGCGCTGGCTTCGGTTGTTGATTGGGTAAAGATTCGCACATAAAGGTTCCCATAAGGAGCGATGCAGGTGGAAACAACCCGTTATAACGTATTGCTGGTTGAGGATGGTTTGCAGTCAATTGATCTGGCGCGTCGTGCCGTAGCCGAGTCTTGCCCGGAGGTCGATTTGACCGTGGTTGAGGGCGGCGATGCCGTGCTGGATTGGCTGAACAGCAGCGTAGCCAGAAATGAACAGATGCCGCACATCATCCTGCTGGATTTGAAACTGCCAAAACTGGATGGTTTGGCGGTGTTGCGCACGCTGCGCAAGCATGATGCCATGCGCGATGTTCCCATTGTGGCGTTCTCGGCGGAATACACGCAGGCTGACGTGCTGATGAGTTATCAGGTCGGGGCGAACAGTTTTGTGGCCAAGCCGGTTGACCTTGTGCAGTTCACCGAATTTTTTCGTGAACAGTTAGCGTACTGGCTGCAATCGCGCCAGCGCGAGCCGGCTGTTGCATCAGCGCAAAATAATGCATCGGTATAATTTCGACCGTACCCTACTATCCGTAATTCCTACATCAGTTTGTGCGGATTCTCGATCATTTCCTGATAAATCATGCTTTGCAGGATGACGCTGTCGTTCGGCTGCAACTCCTGAAATTCGATGCCATGACGGATGATGCCGGATTTTGATACATCGACAGCGTCACCACTGAGTACGGCACGAACTATTCCCTTGACCGACAAGTAGGCATCGACATTGTGCAAATGCACACGGAATGCCATGTTGAGGATGTCGCCTTTGTCGCCAAGCGGGCGCTTGGCATCAAGAGATACCCCGTTGGCGCTGATGTCGGAAATGAGCGCGGGTATTTGCTCCGTCGCGCCGGGCTTGCTGTCCTGCACTGCCGCGATGATGCGGGCCTTTACCCTGGGGGCTTTGCGTATCACGATTCCCTGTATGTTATCGGGGAATGACAGGTGCAGGTATTCGTAAGGTGTCTTGATTACCCGCTCTATGGTGCAGGCAAAACCGAAGGCATTCTGTCCGGAAAAGGAGCGCATGACGACTGTTTCCCCTTCCAGAAGCTGTAGCCGGAGGCCGTTGGCGGTGACCGGGGTAGTGACCAGCAGGCTGGCTCCTCTCAGGTAACCGATCACTTTGACCAGAAAGCGCTCACGGGCCAGTTGAGGAGGGGGCTCGAGTTGCAGCTTGTCTTCCACCTTCAGTTTCATGTTATCGAAGGTAAAGCGCTTATCGGTTTCACCACTCCCAGCTTGCTCGGGAGGTGTTTCTTCGGCAGATGAAAGGCCGTCATCGATACCATCGTCATTACTGGGCGTTTCCCACGATAGTTCATGACAGGCGCCGCTGGACAGCAGGGTATCGCGGTGTGCGTCGTCGCGAACTATATCCCCTTGGTCTAACAGCAGGTTATGCGTCTGGTCATACAATGGATAAGGCGACGGCTTGCCGACGACAATTTCATCTTTGTTGGCTAAGATAAGGCTCATATAAGCAATCGATTCATGGTGTGGTTTCCCGGTACTGATTTTCTCAAAAGTATGGCAAGAATTTTGTGTTTATCGAGTAACCGTAGGGTGGGCTATGCCCGACCATACATTGGGTATAGGCCTGCATTCTGGTTTTGGCTCATCCGGCTTTGGATTATAATTAACAATGTTCATTCGCGGCAAAGCCTTTTGAGCCGTTTTGCGCCAGCTCCGCTAACCACACTAAAATAGCAGTCGCAAATGCGGTGCAACTTGCCGGAATAGTTCACGGAATCCGCCCTGAATGCGTTGCAATGCTTCTGCGGTATCGGCTTCGAAGCTCACACGAGCATCTGCGTGGTGGTGTCAGGGCGCGCTAACCCGAATCCATCGGCGTATTCCACGCGCAACCCATCTTGTGTAATTTCTTTTGCGCCGACAAAGGGAGGTTGTTGCGACATGGGGAGTCGCGATTATCAGTTAAGGCTTACCGTTTCCCCGTCCTGTGTGTGAATGATAAATTTTTCCCATACGAAATCGGGTGTGAGTTTTACCATGCAGTCAAAATGCCCGAGCGGGCATTCGCGTTTGAAACATGGGCTGCATTCTAGGTCGAGCTTGACGACCTGTGCCTGCGCGGACAGCGGTGGGGTAAATTGCGGGCTGCTGGAGCCGAACAGCGCCAGCATCGGTCGATCCAGTGCGGCAGCCAGATGCATCAGGCCGGAGTCGTTGCTGATGACCAGTTGTGCGCAAGAGAGCAGCGCGATGGCATCGGCCAGGTCGGTTTTGCCGCACAGGTTGATGCAGTTGCCGCCCGAGAGCCGGTTGATTTCATCCGCAACGGGCTCGTCTTTACCGGAACCGACTAGCCATATCGCATAGCCATGTTGCTGCAGGCGCTGTGCGATTGCGGCGAAATAGGCAATAGGCCAACGCTTGGCGGGGCCGTACTCGGCACCAGGGCAAAATGCCGCGACCGGTTTATCCAGCGTCAGGCGGATGCCCGGACATGAGTTTTGCGTACCGAGCTTGTGCAGTGCGGCATCGCGTTGTGCAGCGGAAACTTCCAGTTTCGGATTCGCCAGCGGTTGCGGAATTTCGCCTTGCGCATTCTCGGCGAGCTGTGCGAAGCGTTCCACCATCAGCGGCAGTTTCTGCTTATCGAGCTTGCGCGCATCGTTGAGCAGGATATAACGCGACTCGCCAACAAAGCCGGTGCGTAGCGGGATATGCGCAAAAAATGGCACGAGCGCGGATTTCCATGAATTGGGCAGCACGATGGCCTGATCGTAGCGTGCGGCGCGCAGTTGTTTGCCAAGCTGGTAACGCTGTTTTATTTGCAGAACGCCGTGCGGGAACGGGTTGACGATAACTTCATGTACTTCCGGCATGGCGTACAGCAACGCGGCAGTCCACGGCGGAGCCAGCACGTCGATCAGGCAATCCGGGTGGCGTTGCCTGAGGCGCATCAGCATCGGTTGCATCAACATGCAGTCGCCTACCCAGCTCGGTGCGATGATAAGGATTTTTGTCATGTGGCAAATCGCGGGCTTTGTGGGTGCCGGAGCGCGGGCGTCCTCGCCCGCATGCGGACGGGACGTCCGCGTTCCAGTGTGCGGCTAATGGTGCGCCTTGGGCAAATCACCCTTGAATTTGTATAGGGTGCCGCAATACGGACAGCGAGCTTCGCCGCCATGGTTCAGTCTGATCGCTACTTTTGGATGGGCATCCCACAAGCTCATGTTCGGCATCGGGCAGGTCAACGGCAGGTCGTGCGCAGTCACTTCGATGTAGCGTTGGGTGATGTTTTCATTGCTCACGATATCTCTCCGTTAAACGTAGGCCAGCCAATCGGTATGCTGCGGATGTTTGCCCGCCACACAATCGAAGAATGCCTGTTGCAGCCTGGTGGTGATCGGGCCGCGCGAACCGCAACCGATGGTGCGGTTGTCCAGTTCACGGATCGGCGTCACTTCGGCGGCCGTGCCGGTGAAGAATGCCTCGTCGGCGCAATATACCTCGTCGCGCGTGATGCGCTTCTCGATCAGCTCTATGCCCGAGTCTTTCGCCAGCGTGATGACGGCGTCGCGCGTGATGCCCTCCAGGCAAGAGGTCAGGTCGGGAGTGTAGAGCTTGCCCTTCTTGACCATAAACAGGTTTTCGCCCGCACCCTCGGCCACATAGCCGTCTACATCCAGCAGCAGCGCCTCATCGTAGCCGTCGTGCGCGACTTCCTGATGCGCGAGGATGGAATTGGTGTAGGTGCCGACCGATTTGGAACGGCACATGTTGATGTTGACGTGGTGGCGGGTGAAGCTCGATGTCTTCACACGGATGCCTTTCGCCATGCCTTCCTCGCCGAGGTAGGCGCCCCACGGCCAGGCCGCGACGGCGACATGCACGCTGAGCGTGGTGGCGGCGATGCCCATCGCTTCCGAGCCGTAGAACACGATCGGGCGGATGTAGCAGGATTCCAGCTTGTTGGCGCGCACCACTTCCTTCTGCGCCTCCATCAGCGTCTCTTTGTCATACGGCATCTTCATCTGGAAGATATAAGCCGAATTGAACAGCCGGTCGGTGTGCTCCTTCAGGCGGAAGATCGCCGTGCCTTTGGCCGCCTTGTAGGCGCGCACTCCCTCGAATACGCCCATGCCGTAATGCAGCGTGTGGGTCAGCACATGGGTGGTGGCATCGCGCCACGGCACAAGCTTGCCGTCATACCAGATGAAACCGTCGCGGTCGGACATCGACATAATAGGAATTCCTTTTGATAGATCAGTTGCGAAGCGTGGATTCTAGCTTTTTCCGGCTGATTTATGAAGAAGCAGAGCCTAATTATATTGCTGGGCAAGATGCCCGATGGAATTGATCGGGGCAGAAAAATCAGCCAGCCGATGTCGCCGGAAATTTCGCGCCGCGCCGTTCTGCCATGCATTTTCCCACTTCCATGATTTGTTTCAGGCTGAGCAGGCGCGCGGAGAGCGGCAGCAATTCCGTTTCTTCGAGCTGGATATGGCGGGTATAGCTACCTGACAGCTTTTCGATCAGCGCTTCGGGCAGCGGTGTATTCACGCCTTCTGCAATCTTTACCAATATCGCACGCATGTCGTTCCAGGCGGAAAACATGACGACATGCTGGGCGAGCAGCCGGTCGACCAGAGTTGCGATCTCATCCTTGTTTGGAACATCCAGGGTGAGCAGCGTGGGAAACAGGTTTTCTTCCTCGTCCTGATGATGGAATTGCCCGGCGGTATCGAAATAGCGCAGGATGCTTTGTGCGGCCTGCTGCGCTTGCTTGTCGCAGCCGTGGACGGGCAAGTGGGTCGCCAGTTTTTGCAGCGTGTCGAGCTGGCGCTGGATCTTGCCGTGGCAGGCATGCAGCATTTCCAGCGGGTGGTCGAAACTGGGGGCGGCTTCGCCGGATGCGAACGAAATCATATTGTGATCCTCAAGTAATGAACGGCAATGGGTTGTGTCTGGCGGCGACCAGCACGATGTAGACGAACACCGCCAGCGCCGCAAACCAGGCGGCGATGCGGATGGATTTGCTCTTGCCGTGCTTCAGCGCGATGGTGCCCAGCAGGATAAACAGTACCAGGCCGAAGAACTTGGCGGTCAGCCACGCGTCCACGAAAGGGTATTGTCCGATGGTGTAAGCCAGTGCCAACGCGCTGGCGAGCAGCGCCGTGTCTATATAGTGCGGCACGATCCTGACCCAGCGCTGGCGCATGATGGGCGAATCGTTGAAGCTCCAGATACCGCGCAGGAAGAACAGCGCAATACTGATGGCGGCGCAGGAGACGTGGATGTGTTTGAGCAGAAAATAACTCACGGAAACCTCAGGATGTTGTTTGTTCGATTTTTCGGCGCGTGCGCCGGTAAACCGCAATGCCGGTGAAGATGCCGTAGCCCAGCAGCACTCCTTCCAGCAGCAGGCCGAGCATGGCCAGCCATGCCGCCGCATTCAGCCACGGAGCCAGCAGCACCGCCGCCAGCGTGCCGCAGTGCAGCCATAAGTGTCGCCATATCCAGTGTTCCGGGATAATGTTTTTCATGTTCGGCACGGCGGCGGGCAATCCTTCGCGAAACAGGTGGAACCAGACCAGAAAGGGAATGATTTTATAGAGCATGCCCTGGATCAGGGACAGCGCGAAGCCCGCCAGAAAAGCCAGAGCAGATAGGGTACGCAGGGAATCGCTGGCTGGTGGAAAGACCAGCGCCGCCAGCGAAAACGCTGCGGCGAGCAATAGCGCGCACATGGCGAGTCGAAAAAAGCTCAGCGGGGCGTCCGGAACGCGGCGGCGGCGCTGGTTTTGCAGCCTGAGCGTGACCACGGCGAAGCAGCAGGCCAGCGACCAGAATACGGTTTCCGCGACGAATCCGGCCCAGCGTGGAACAGACTCGGGCAGGAGTAATGCCACGTTTAGCAACAAGGCGGCAAAGAGGGCGGGAGCCAGCCAGACGGTTGCCCATTTCGGGTAGTTCGGGGTCAACTGGAACATCGGCACGACCTGATATGACACGCCGATGGCCAGCAGCAGCACCCATCCGCCCAACGCCAGGCTGATATGGGCTGCTGCCAGTTTGGCGTAGGGGAGCGCCAGGCCGTTGGCGTAGCCGCCGGCCAGCAGCATGCCGAGCGCGACGGCGCCCGCAAGCGAGAGGATGGACAACAGCAGCGCGATTTTCGTCGCATTCTTTGCGGCGGCACGCGCGATACTGGTCAGAGCGGCGGCGATGAACACCAGGAAGGCCAGCCCGAGCAGCAGCCAGGAAAGGTTGAGCAGCGCCGGATTGCCCAGCATGAAACCTGCGGACAACGACAGCGCACCCGCGATCAGTGGCAGAAAAGTGAACCATGCTACCCATCCGGTTGCCGGCATCGGGCTGCCGATCACCACTGGTAGCATCTGCTGGATGGCGCCCAGCATGACCATCGCCATGAATCCCAGCGTGATGTGGTGCGTGGCGGCGATTTGCGCGGGAGAGCGCAAATCGGCGAACGGGTTGCCGCCGGATGCGGCCAGCAGCAGCGCGGCCAGCACCAAGAAAACCGGTGCCGCGACGAAGAAGCGCAGCGGCACGCTGATTGGCGGCGCCTGTTCGGGGCTGAGCGAGGCCAGTTTCATGCGGCGCGGCTAGGGAGCGAATCCCGCGTAGCGAACCGACTGTACCCCTCTCCCGCTTGCGGGAGAGGGGGGACGGGGGGGAGGGAGCAATCATGGTGCGGGCGATTCATCATTTTGTGCGGCCTGCGCCATGATTGTGATCAGGATTTCAAAATCGCCATCGGCGAGCGCGGTGGTCTGCCACGCGTAACCCGCGCCGCGCAGCATGTCGTAGAGCGGAAAGGGTTCGCGGTGGATAAGCACCTTCAGGGTGTCGTTGCCGGTGAGCGCTTGCAGCGCGCGGACGATGTTCTCGAAGGGTTCGGGCGGGGGCAGGCCGCGCACGTCGATACATGGTGCCATAAATCTACTGCGCGGCTCCGGGGCGGAGTCGGGCGGTGCTCGCGCTCCTCACATACTGCAATGTATGCTGCGGGCACTGTGCTCCGGCCTCCTCCACCCCAAAGCCGCTCGCTACAATTTCTGTCACCATGATAGTTCCGGCATCGTTGTTAAACAGCCTGCATGCGTTTAAAAAGCTCTTCCTGTTCCCCTGACAGTATCTCATCCATGATCGGATAGAGAATGTTCTCTTCCTTGTGGTTATGCTGCTGCATCACCATCAGCAGGGTTTCCGACAGGCCACCGTATTCCTGCGCATCTTTTTGTGCCACTGCATCGGCCATTTGATCGAGGAGTCCATTTATTTGCTTGTGCTCCATGAGCATGACCTGTACCGGGCCGGAAGGGCCACCGGCAGACGCCAGCGCGGGAAAAAGCACATCCTGTTCTATCCCGAAATGCCGCGCCATGCCATCGCGAAAGGCATTGAAAGCGGCTTCGGCTTTGCTCCAATCGCCGGCGAGGGCAGTTTCTTCGGCAATGGCAAATTCGTCGTCGCAAGCTTTATGGTTGGCGGTCATGAATTCCGCAATGGTTGTCATATCAGTTTCCTTATTAAATGGCTAATTAGAGCGGGCAGGGTATCTGCCACCGCATTGATTTTCGATTTCAGGGGGTAGGTATTACCGTTGAGCATTATAGCAAAAAAACACGCTTCATCGATATGCGGTCATGATTTGGAAACCATATCGGCGCAGCGCAATCCGCTTAACACTGCACCTTCCAGTGTGGCGGGATAGTCGCCTGCGGTGTAGTCGCCCGCCAGCAGCAGGCCGGGCAGGGCGGTCTGCTGCGAAGGGCGTTGCAGGTTGGGCGAGCAGCAGAAGGTGGCGCGTTTTTCGGCGATGACCTTGAACCATTCAGGCGGCCCGGCGATACCGAATTCTTCGCGCAATTCCGCGATTACCTTTTGCACCAGTTGCTCATGGGGCAATTCCTGATGGATGCCTTCTGCGCTGATGACGGCGGCGAGCAGGCCGTGCTGCCCGGCGATTCGGCCCTTGTCGAACAGCCACTGGCTGAAGCGTTGATGCAGGCCGATCATCGGATGCGGCAGGCGCACATCGACTGGATAGCGCAGATAGACGGTGTAGATCGGCTGATGCTGAAGGGCTTCGATCTGCGCCACGACGCTTTCAAGCGCCGTGATCGGGCGCAACAGTCTGGCGGCAACTGCGGGCGACACGGCGCAAATCACGTGGCTAAAAATGGTTTTACTTTGCGTGGTGGTGAGTTCGATACCGTCGTCTTTGGGGATGATCGCCTCCACGCCGCATGAAGTGAATACTTTGCCGCCGCGCCGTTCGACGTAGCTCGCGGCGCGCTGCGGAAACAGCGCGGTGAAGTCGATGCGCGGTAGCAGCATATCGCTGTCGGCACGCGACCGGTTCAGCGCGTCGCGCAGCACGTTGAGCAGCACCTGCGCGGATGCCTTGTGGATCGGCGTGTTCAGCGCGGCGATGCACAGCGGCTCCCAGAGTTTTTGCGTCAGCTCGGCATTTTGATTGCGTTGCGCGAGCAACTCGGCGACGGTCATGTCGCTGGGTAAGTGGAAGTTCATGCGGCGTAGAGCGAGCATGAAGCGCGCGGCGTTCAGGCGCGCGCCGAACGGCAAGCCTTGTGCGCTGAGCAAAGCAACCAGCAGGTGCAGCGGCGCGGGCAGGCGCGGCGCCCTGAGAGAAAACTCGCCATGCAGATCGAGTTGCAGCGGCAGGCGCAGGAAGTCCTGTTCGAGGTTGCCTCCGACCTGTTCGATCAGGCGCAAGGTCTGGCGGTAGCAGCCGAGCAGCAGATGCTGGCCGTTGTCGAGGATTAAACCATCCCCCTGAAAGGGGCGATTGCTCTTTCCCCCTCCGGGGGAAAGTTGGAAAGAGGGGGGGTGGCTTTCATCAATACGCGCAGCCTGATTTGGAAAGACAACCTTGCGCGCCCGCCCGCCGAGCTGCTGGGCGCTTTCAAACACGGTGACGGGAATGCCGCGCTCGGATAAGGCGACCGCCGCCGCCATGCCCGCGTAGCCGCCGCCGATGATGGCAATACGAGTGACTTGGATTTTGTTCATTGGCTCTTGGTAGGCATTTAAGTCCCTTCCCCCTTGCAGGGGGAAGGCTAGGATGGGGGTAGAATAGCCAAGTTATCAACAATTGTTGATAGCACTCCGTCCAAATTATTTAAAACATCGTTGTTCCAAAAACGCAAAACTCGCCAGCCTTGTGCCTGTAATAAAACTGTCCTTTGTTCATCATAAGCAAGCTGTTCCTGATGTTGCCCTCCATCAAGTTCAATTACCAGTTTCTGCTCAATACAGGCGAAGTCGGCAATGAATTGCCCAATCGGATGCTGGCGACGAAAGCGGTTTCTCTCAAGCTGTTTGCCGCGCAAAGCTCGCCACAGTATACGTTCGACATCGGTCATGCCACGTCGAAGCGATCTCGCTCTTGATGTGGTTATCAGGCTGATTCTTCTGGTAGTCATCGAGCACTCTACCCCCATCCTAGCCTTCCCCCTGAGAGGGGAAGGAATCTACTCTTTTACGGTTTGAGCCACGTCTTGAAAGCCAGCCACAGTTTACGCAACGGGGTGAGCGAGACGCGCTCTTTGAGCACATGGCAACCGCTGGCGGCAACTTCGTCCAGCGTGGTGCGGTAGATCGCCGCCATGATCAGGCCGGTGCGCTGTGCCTTGCGATCCGCTGCGGGGAGCTGGTCGAGCGCTTGACGGTAGTAACGTTGCGCGCGCTCGATCTGGAAAGCCATCAGCTTATGGAAATTTTCTGTTTCGCGCGCGTTGAGAATATCCGCTGCCGCCACGCCGAATTGCTGCATCTCGTCCATCGGCAGGTAAATGCGGTTGCGCCGCGCATCCTCGCCGACATCGCGGATGATGTTGGTGAGCTGGAAGGCGATACCGAGGTCGTGCGCGTATTCCAGCGTGCGGCGGTCGCTGTAGCCGAATATTTCCGCCGACAGCAGCCCGACAACCGATGCGACGCGGTAGCAATACAGTTGCAGCGATTTGAAGTCCGGATAGCGCGGCTGGTCGATATCCATCTCCATGCCGTCGATGATCTCCAGCAAGTGTTCCTGTGCCAGGTTGAATTGTTTTACCACAGGCACTAATGCCTGTGCGACCGGGTGCTGCGGTTTGCCGCCGTAGATTTCCGCCACCTGTCCGCGCCACCAGTTGAGCGTGGCACGCGCCACGCTGGTATCCGAACATTCGTCCACCACATCGTCCACTTCGCGGCAAAAGGCATACAGCGCGGTGATGGCGCGGCGTTTGTCCGGCGGCAGGAACAGGAAGCTGTAGTAGAAACTGGAGCCGCTTTTCGCGGTCTTGTCCTGGCAATATTGGTCGGGTGTCATTCCAATGTGCTCATCCAATTTCTAAAACAAAAGCGAAATATTGTAGGGTGCATTCCATGCACCAATAGCAATGGTGCATGGAATGCACTCTACGCGGTTTTGGTGGAGTCATATCAGAAAATAAACGGTGCGCTTCTGAACAACATGGCTACCCAGTTGTGTGGGCGCAACACCGGGCGCTTGCTGAACATGTCGTAGTCGACATTCCTCAGCTTGCCGAGGATGCACAAACCGCCCGCGATGATCATGCGCATTTCCATACCGACGCGCCCGGTCAGGATGCTGCCGAGTGGCGCGCCGGAGATCATCATGGCGCGGGCGCGGCCCGCCTGGAAATGCATCAGCCCGCGCCATGCGTCGTTGGCGATGCCCCGCGCGATCTGTTCCTCGCTCACGCCGTATTGTTCCATCTCGTCCAGCGGCAGATAGATGCGTCCGATGGCGTAATCCTTCGCGACATCCTGCCAAAAGTTGATCAGTTGCAGGCTGGTACAGATGTTATCCGAGTACGCGATGTTGACCGGTGTGCTTTTTCCATAGAGATGCAGCAGCAGGCGGCCGACCGGGTTGGCGGAACGGCGGCAGTAGTCAAGCAACTCGTCGAAATTCGCATAGCGTTTCTTCACCACATCCTGCGAAAAGGCGTCGAGCAAGTCATAAAGCGGCTGCATCGGCAGCGTGTGCTGGCGTATTTCGGCAGCGAGATTCAGGAACAGCGGCGTGAGCGGCGTTTCATTTTTTTCGATGCGCGCTAGCTCGGCGCGAAACTCGTCGAGTTGCCTGAGCCGTTCCTCGTCAGGCAGGTTGCCCTCGTCGGCGATATCGTCCGCCGCGCGCGCAAAATGGTAGATCGCCGCCACCGGCTTGCGCAGCCGTTTGGGCATCAGGATGGAGGCAACGGGGAAGTTCTCGTAGTGGTCGATTGGCATGGATTGGTGTTGTGAAATTACTATTTTGTGTAAGGGCCAAGGAAACGAATGCCGTTGAAATGAATCAGGTGAGTTGGGTCGCTGGCGCACCATACTTCAGTTTCCCACGCAACGACGGACAGAAACTTGCGCATAACTTCGCCACGATCAGGGAAGGCTGTCACGTATACAAGCCCCGCTGTACTTTTCTTGAATAGATCAGAAAGTTCGGCATGACGTATGCCATCAACGGGGCCACTGCTTGCTACAGCTTCGACCAGAATGAGCCAATTCTTCTGGCGATAGTAAATTACCACGTCTGGCATTTTACCGTGACTGCCTATTTTGACGCCTAGGGTATGCAGCAATTGTTCGTCGAAGTAACCCCATTTTGTTCCCGTGTCACCCACATACACAAGCTCTCCGCCCGGCACAAAGCGGGGAACAAACTCTTCAATGATGCCACGAATCAGGTCGGAGTGCTTCCCTGCGCTTAACTTAATTTTACGTCCATGTGTGATAACTACCGGGATTCGTTGCATGTCACGGTACCGAGCAAATTGGTCAGCTAGCGATTGACGGGTTTTCAGGTAGGCGGGCAAAGCTTGTTTCCAACTTCTCGTGCCAAATTTGCGGAATAAGGCGAGGGCATTGGATTCCACTTGATAGCAGTTATCGGAGCTGTTGACTGCCCGATCCGGTTTATCCGGGTTGTGCAGTAACACCCCCGCTGCCACAAGTTGCTTGACGCTATATTTTCTGACGCTTTCACGGGTGTTTTCGGCATAATTGTGTCCGAGTTTTTCACGGGCGAAGTCAAGGATGGCGCGAATGCCAAGCATTGGATTCCTGGCTTTATCCCAAGTTATGGTTTCAGGCAGATCGAGTAACGCCAACAGGCAAATAGCCGTCCTATCGTTCAATTGTTCGTTGGGCATCCCGAGTTGCCTGAGAACATCCAAAGCTTCGCCAATTCGCTTTTGTTTTGTAGTCATGGCGTTTCTATACCCTCAATCAATCGGTCAATGGTGGCTTGATCGTTAAGTTGATCTTTTGCGAGTTGGCCAAGTTTCCGTAACTGCTCTCTACTCGGGTAGCGCATATTGCGCAAATCAGTGGCATTTACCTGCGTGTGTCCCGAGAACACCCGAAAATGTTCGTCAAGGATGGTCGAGTTAAGAAAGGTGGACAGCCCCTTGGCGGTGTCCTCGTCCATGCCGCGTTTTCCGATGTGGAAGACGTTCCAATGATTCTCGAAGCCGATATGCGTTGCATCCAACGCCTCATAGGGTAAATGGTAAGCCACGAGGCGGCGGCGTTCTTCCTTCGCGGAAAAACGCTTAACGAGCACATAGTGGCCACGCGGCATCAGCCACTTGTTGATGTCGGGAGAAAGCTGCAATGCATTGGGTTTCTTATGTGATTTTGGCCAGCTTAGAGTGCCGTCGCTGAAATGATGCGGGTAGAGCAGGGGGGCGGTATCGCCAGTTGGTTCATCGCGCCAATATTTTTTCAACCGAAAATCCACTACTGGCCCGGTGCAAACTTCCAGCCCAAGGTCGCGCAAAGTATGTGTGCAAAGCCTTGGAGCGCTTGTTTGCCCGGTTGCTGTCGGAATGTGGATGAACTGCTCCAGGTCGTTCGGTTTTACAATCGCTACGGCATCAAACGTTGTCTGCTGGAGGTCAAGAAATTTTGCGTCATGCGAGGTGGATATGACGACTGAGCCTTGCTGCTCTCCTTTGACCAAGTGGATGATGATGTTTTCTTGTAATACGCCATCGTCCTGAAAAGCATGGTTTCGGCTTTCAAATAAATGCAGTTGGCGAATGGCGCAAGTCCGCAAAATCAGATTGCGGAATGGGCGGTAATAACTGCCGTTACAAAATGATCTGGGAATAATAGCGACAATTTCGCCGCCTTTTTCCATCAACAGCACGGCCAGTGCGACAAATGCCGTGTATAGGTTGACCGTCTCAATGCCTGCCATTCGCAATAACTTACGGTGTTTTGAGTTGGTGCATATTTTTCTGTAAGGAGGATTGAGAATTGCATGCGTGTAGCGGTTGCCGCAGCCAAGCTGTATAGAGAAAGTTGCATCTTCGATAAAGTCTGATGCATGAATATGAGTTTTGATTCGCCCTTGCCCATGCTGTACATGTTCGTCGAGAGTAGTTTTCAGGTAGTCGCCCAGTGTGTTGTCGATCTCCCAAACTTCTGCATCGACCATAGTCCCATTTTTCAGAGCTTGATCGATAAATGCCGAAGTTAACGAGCCTATCCCTGCACCGGCATCGAGTAGCTTGACTCGACCGTGATAGGAAAAAAGCGAGGCCATAAACGCCGCAATGGGGGAGGGGGTCATGTACTGCCCAAGGTCGGAACGGCGCTGCGAATCCAGCAGGCTGCTGGCTTCGCGCCTAACTTGGTCAATAACAATGCTCATGGGATTCAGGGCAGGTCATTTTTGTGCAGCATGAACACAAACTGGTCGCCTGCGCTGACGTCCAGCCAGGTGAACGGCAGGCTCGGGTAGGCGGCTTCCAGCACTTCGCGGTTGTGGCCGATCTCGACGATCAGGATGCCGTTGCCGGTGAGGTATTGCTTGGCGTGTTCAAGGATGATGCGTGTGGCATCCAGCCC
>Ga0209211_10004585_pt1 | contig 21367 bp, 13 predicted proteins | sample RifGroA2_FD_183992 | JGI IMG/M metagenome (GOLD analysis project Ga0209211, IMG submission 183992) | Groundwater microbial communities from Rifle, Colorado, USA - Groundwater A2 (SPAdes) (version 2) | ecosystem: Environmental > Aquatic > Deep subsurface > Groundwater | place: Rifle, Colorado...
CCCGCGAACCCGCTCGATTTCAACAAGGACTTTATTGATCCTCGGCGTTATAGTGAATTTCGGGTTAAACGGCATTATTAGCCTCTCTACAGTTGGACTTGAACTCCACATTTTTGTGATTCAACCTCATATTTTCTATCCACTACTCCTTCGAGAGTCCCCCTTCTCTAACTTTCTTTACCTTATGTAAATTTCCCAACAACTTGTGTGCATTGTCCATCTTGACTAAAAAAACTATCTCCTTTAGCAGATAATAAATTAAATTTTTCATCCAGTGATAAAATGGGATGCTCTATGCCAGCTTTAATCTTTAGATAACTGTTTTCCAGTGAAGGAACACCGTTAATTCCGCAGGCTGAGAAAAAGATTCCATCTATCGTGTTACCAAAGTCGCATAAAGTAATTGGTGCAGATATTTCTAATTCTTTTAATTCGTTTTGCCGATTAGCCGCTCCCTGAAAATCTGTGCTGAGAAGAAAATTTATTGCTAATAAAACATTAGGGTGTTGGCTTAAATTGTTTGAATTCCGTTTCGCTTTCGCTTCGATGGCTTCTTTGAAACAAACAGCCAAATAATTTTCTGGTATACCAGAAGCATTTGGCAATCTGCCTGAAATGTACTCAGCCTGAATATTTCCCTTCACATAGATATAGCAATTATCTATGCCTTGAGGAGTTGGCAATAGGACAGGCCATTCTTTTTCGGCTTCTTTAAGCTTGTTGTCTATAAAACACGGATTAAGATAAGGACTAAATATATCATTAAGAAATTTTTCTGTATCCGCATTTTGAGGAAGACTAAATTTTATGCAGGAGGTATGCAGAGTTCTTATTCTGGGATGGATTCGATTTAAGAGGTCTTCAATGAATAATTCAATACCAAAAGATTTTATAAAGGTATAACATTCAATGTAAAAAGTTTTACCATCACTGCTTATTTTGAGATCAGGACCAGATAATGTCCATTCAACTGAAACACCCTTTATTTCTGAAAATAATTTGGCTACTTGTAACTCCCATAAGAAATGAAAAAATTTCTCGTACTCATATCTTTTCGATGGATCTTCTGCTTTTATTTTGTTATTCCAATTAGATAGCGAGTTCCCATCTTTAATAAGCTCATCAAAAAAGATAAACCAGTTTTCATTTTCCCATGTTCCAAGCCTCCAGGCAAGATAATGACAGTAATAAGGACTTTTCTCTGAACAGTCTTGAAGGGCTTTTAAATTGTAATGCTTCCTTATATATTCGTATCGAGACAGGCGATTACTTACCTTCTCCCAATCCAAATATTTTCTAACTAATATTTTATGTGCTGGCTCTGTCATTATAAATAAAACTTTTTCCTATTGTCTTTTTCATGGATTACTTCATCATTTAACATTTACCCTACCTCCCTCACAACCATTACCTCATTCCCTCTATGGTCAATGACTTTGACGGCTATGCGGTTTTCTTTGCCCTCGCTCCTTTTGAGGAATATCATTCTTAACATAATAAATCATCTCAAAAACAATACCCACCCCACTTCCAGCCAATCTGCATCAGTCTTTCAACCCCGTTAGAAAGTTTTTTCTAACGGGGTCAATAACCTTTAAACTTGTCCCTGCAAGTATTAAACAGGGATCCGTATCTGTGGCTTCGTTGATTCCGCGCATAATTACTTATTTACTTTTCTTTTAAAAATCCAATTTTGCCTATCTTCTTCGGCGAAGGTATCGCATTTTGCGATACCATGCTGTCAATCTCCTTTTCATTCAATTGGAACATAAAATCGTCGGGGAAACGTCTTATATTCCGCTTAACTTGTTCTCTCAATCTTATTGGTTTTACACCGTAAAGAACGGCAAGGTTCTTATCCAGCATGACCTTCTGGCCCCGTATCAAATATATTTTTCTCTCGACCACCTCAACTGGAACAATCGAATCCATATCGCCTCCGATTTGAAATCACAATTTTTGATTTCAAGTTTTTATACTCCATGTCATTTAATTGAAACATGACCTCTGTATTATATTACTGTATCATCGTAACATACGGCTTTATACTTTTCATTCACTCAAATATCTCTTGCTGTTCGAGTCTTTAGGCATACTCCTGCCGATAGAATAAGGAACACCGCACTTCCAGCCGAGTTGCTGTAATCTTTCAACGCCGTTAGAAAGTTTTTTCTAACGGGGTCAATAACCTTTAAACTTGTCCCTGCAAGTATTAAACAGGGATCAGTATCTGTTGCTTCGTTGATTCGGGGCATATCAATAAACAGTAACTATTATCCTGTCCTTTAAATAAGAGTTTTGGCTTTGTAAGGGCGAACGGCCGTTCGCCTCTACATCAACGCCTTTCATTTCCTCACCACTTCCCAATAACCGCCTTTGTCGGGGCCAACACGTTTGAGGATGCCTTTCTTTTTTAGCTTCTCTAAATTATATTCAACAGTTTTTTTGGTTAGTTTCCCATGAGACATCATTTCAATCTTGCTTATATAGGGATTATTTCTTATCAAAGTATAAATTATATTTTCATTTGCTGATAATTTTTCTACCCCCTTTTCTACCCCCTTTTCTACCCCCTTTTCTACCAACCCATATACCAACCTTTTCTCCGACCTTTCACCGCCTTTTTCTACGACCTTTTCTACGACCTTTTTCTGGGTAGTATCTTCTACCCCCTTCTTCCCCTCATAATAGCTTTTCCGTATAAATGTAGTGATAAACTTAGTTCCTACTTCACTAAATTTGGCATCCGGTTCTTTTGAAAGTATAAGCTTTATACCCCTGCCCCATTTTTCTATAAAATGAACACGATGAAGCATCTCTGCAATCAACTCGTTTCTTCTCTCTGAAACCATCTTTGTCCTGATGGTCTCTATGGTCAGTCCGCCATAAAGCAGCCCCGGACTCCTTATCTCAACACGGTCTTTAAAAACAGCGATGTTAACAGAATCAAACTCACGGTAATCCCTATGGCAGAAGGCATTGATTATGGCTTCTCTGAACGCTGCCTTGTCAATCTCAGGCACATCTACCCTCCTCAGACCTTCCAGCTTCATACCGATATGAATATTTTTCAGGATATATCCTTCAGCTTTTTCGATCAGGTAGAAGATGTCTCCTTCAAAATCCTGCATGTCAATGGTAAACGATGTGTCTGTTGTGCCGAAAACAGCGCATCTGAGGCGGGCATTGGGGAAAAATGCCTGAGGTCTTTTGGCAAATAAGATTACGGCTGTATTCAGTATCTTGCCATCAGACATAAGCCTTAATTTTCCAAGGGCATTGCCGACTGTGTCATATTTCAGCCCTGAGTTTTTCAAAAAAGACTTAACTTTCTTTGCGCTTATGTCTGTGATCTTTGCTTCTTTACAGATTTCAGTATCCCATCTTAATTTATCCTTGTTCTTTCCGAGAATCAGCTTTTCAAGTTCTTTGGCGCTTAATTGCCGGTCTTCATCAGCAACCCTGATATACGCCCTGCCATAAGCAAAATAGGGAATATCGTTGCCTTTAAACCGGACTTTGATGCATGTTTTGCCGTTTATCTCTAAACGGTTTATGTGAGGATAGATTTTTGGTTCAATGTTGTCAGCAATGGATTTTGATACATCACGGAGTGTTTTTCCGGTTACATTCTGACCGATAACAGTACCGTTGTTTTTAATTCCAAAAAACAATTCGCCATGCTGATTTTTATTGAGGATGGACACGATTGATATGACCGCCTCTTTAATCTCAGAAGTGGATTTTTTAAGTTCCAATGTTTCGGATTCAATAAATTTCATGTGGGTGTATTTCCAAATTTTTGTAAATTGTTACTATAATTCTAATATCTGGAAATATCCGGCTATGTTTCTATTTATGCAGCATTTTACCTTTATTCAAGAAGCATTTCAACTATGGCTTTTGCTGTTCTGGATTCAGAGCTTACACTCGTTGATATAAGAAGGTAACTCCCCGATTACGGTCATGAAGTCTTTCATTACAACAAAAGAAGAAAAATCGCAGAATGAGATGTATGGTATTACCTCGTAAAAACTTCTTTCTTATGCAAGTTTTTTACAACCCCCCTTCATCCCTCTTTTTAAGGGGATTTGTTGCGGTGCAGCTACGCCAGGTTATGTGAGTTGTCGCCGTATAATTTTTGTCGAGAAAATATTTTAAAGCACAGGGATTCCAATTTGCCAACTAAAGACACGGAAATGGCTAAATTCCGTTCGTCTTTTTCGCGTGTTTTGTGGGTAATATAGCGCTGGCGAAATCAGCCTGTTTTATTTTGACAATCCCAGTTGCTGATAAATTGTTTTAAAGTCGATTTCCCGTTCTACCACTTCGGCGGCGCGTCGTATCTTGGACTTGTCATGTAAGCTGACATATCCCGAAAGGGTTTCGCAGACTTCTAAGGTATTTGCAGTGTCCGCACGAACTACTACAATGGGCACGCCGACTTCCTGCGCCCGACCAAGAATTGATGCGTTTGGATAGAGTTCTCCGGTGAGTATCAGGCACTTTGTGGGGGTTTCGAGGGCAGCCAATTGGATATCGCTTCTATCACCACCGGTGATAACGGCCTTATTTGAGACCTTGCGGAAATAGCTCAGGGCGCTTTCGACGTTCATTGCGCCTATCATGAAATGTTCGATTAATTCATCCACCCTGTCCTCACAGCAAAGCACCTTTCCGTTAAGCGAGTTAATGATTTCCCTGATTGGTACGGCGCTAAGGATCGGATCCTTTTGCATAATGCCCAGTGTAGTAATACCATTCTTTTTGAGAAACGGGATCAGTATTTCTCGTGTGTAGCTTAATTTTGAAGAAGGAACGACGTTAAATACTACACCAAGCAATTGGTTCCCAAGCATCCTGGATGCGTAAAGAAACCCATCAAGCGTATCAATATAGGATTGGAACTTGTCTATAAAGATTACCTTCGCATGGGATTCTTTGATGAAATCCAATTCTGAGAATTTCAGGCATGTGCCGCCAGAGAGTCTTCCCAAACCCCTGGCAATCATTATATCCTTTTCCTTAGAAGCTTGATGAAAGGCAGTCATCGTCTTTTCACGAATATTTAAGTCTTCGCCGCTCGTTAAGCGCCGTAAGAGGTCGTCAGTTAACACTACGGGGCAGATCGTTTGAAGCGGGTCGTTTACCTCCAATGCCTTAGAAAGAAAAACGGCATCCTCGTCGGTAAGCACATTCTCAACAACAACGGGTGAGAAACCAACCGGTTTAAAGTATCCGACCTTATATCCGTCTTTTTTGAATTTTAACCCCAAACCGAGGCAAATAAGGTTTTTCCCGGAAAAAGGCGAAACGGAGGCAATAAATATGGGTATCATAGCAACCCCCTTTTTTGATATGTTTGTATATCAGTATAAGGTTTATATTGTATAAAGTCTCAAATGTTATTTCTCAATTTGGTAAATCCAAAATCCAAAATCCAAAATTCGAAACTCGAAACTCGAAACTCGAAACTCTAAATAATCTGCCATTCAAATTTATCTCGATATTTGGATTTAGGATTTCAATACACCGATGGAGTTATCTGCTTTTCTCCTCTTGTCAGTTTTTGCTTGAGAATATGCTATGCTTGCGATATCGTTATGCGTGCGTCTAATGCCATTGTACCACCGCCTTCGGGGAATACGAGCAATGGATTTATATCCATTTCGATAATCTCCGGGAAATCTGTCACGAGCTGGGAAAGCCTTAAAATATTATCGACAACGGCATTTATGTCCACGGGTCTTTCACCACGTGCGCCTTTTAAAAGCGGGAATGAACGAATTTCCTGAATCATCTCTTCGGCTTCATTCAATCCAATTGGCGCTATTCGGAACGAGACATCTTTTAGTATTTCAATATAGATTCCACCAAGACCGAACATCAATAAGGGACCAAACTGTGGATCTCGCGACATTCCCAGAATAACTTCCTTGCCCCCGGTAATCATTTGTTGCACTAAAACCCCCTTAATTTCTGCGTCGGGCATAAGGCGGCGTGCCTTTTGTGTTATATCGCAAAAACACATTCGTACCTCTATCTCATTTTTTATCCCAATCCTTACTCCTCCAAAATCGGATTTGTGGAGGATATCCGGCGAAGAAATTTTCATGACAACAGGGTATCCAATCTCCTCTGCCACCTTCACCGCCTCTGGCTCTGAAGCAGCAAGGATGCTTTTGGGAATCCTGAAACCATAGGCGGAGATAACCTGTCTGGCTTCCTCTTCGTTAAGGTGTTGACGGCCTGTTTGTTTCATCTTCGCAAGGAAAGAAACCACGTTTTCTTTCTGGACGTCAAATATTTTTGCTTTTGGCGCTGGTCGTTTTTGCCACAAGGTATATTTATACATTGCCTCAATGGCAGACACTGCGCGTTCAGGAAAGGAATAATTTGGCACTTTTCTTTGGCACATAATCTTTAAACTGTTTTCAATCCGTTTACCACCCATAAAGGAGGTTACAATAGGTTTGTCAGTGCGATTTGAAATCTCAGTGATTACCTCTGCGGTTTTTTCTATCTCAGTCATTGCCTGGGGAGTCAAAATAATAAGAACTGTATCCACATTGGGATCTTCCACAACCTTTTCGATAACGAATTTATACCGATCTGTTTTGGCGTCTCCCAGCACATCAACAGGGTTGTAAACGTTTGCCATATCCGGTAAAAAAGAACGAAGGGTATCAATAGTGTCTTTGGAAAACGATGCCATTTTCAATTTCGACCGCTCTACCGTATCAGCCGCAACAATCCCGGGCCCCCCAGCATTTGTTATCAATGCTATGTGTGGCCCTTTGGGCAGCTGTTGAAAACTGAATATCCTGGCGTAGTCGAAAAGTTCCTCGATCGTTTTTGCACGGAGAATTCCTGATTGTTTGAATGCCGCATCAAATGCGTTTTCAGAGCCGGCTAGCGTTCCGGTATGTGATGATGCAGCCTTCGCACCTGCCATGGTGCCCCCGGATTTTACGACAATCATCGGTTTTATTTTAGTTATTTTTTTGGCAGCATTGATAAATTCAGCGCCGTTTTTTACCCCTTCTAAATAGATGAGAACAACCTTTGTTTGGGCATCGTTTTCTATGGCTTTTATAAGGTCTACTTCATCGATATCTGTCTTGTTTCCCATGCTGATAAATTTAGAGAATCCGATGCATTCATTCACCGCCCAATCCAGAATCGAAGTGCAAAGCGCCCCGGATTGTGAAAAGAACGCTATATTCCCATGTGCGGGCATGTCGGCTGCAAAAGAGGCGTTTAGGGCCGACTGTGTGTCTATCAGTCCCAGACAGTTTGGCCCCAGCATGCGTATAGAATGCTGTTTGATCTTCTGGTATAACTCTCGTTCCCTGGCAGCTCCGTCAATGCCGCTCTCTTTGAAGCCGGCGCTGATGACAATGACTGAATCGATTCCTTTCTCAATACACTCGTCAATGGTCTTTCCCACGTATGGAGCAGGCACAACAATTACAGCCAGATCAATCTTATCTGGGATTTCCTTAAGAGCAGTATATGTTTTAATTCCAAGGATATTATCTGTATGAGGATTTACCGGATATATCTTGCCTTTGTATCCGTACCTGACAAGATTTTTGAATAAGTCGTGCCCTACCTTACCCTCTTCGCGAGAGGCGCCGACTACAGCAACTGTCTTAGGCGAGAAAAAATATTCCAGCATAAATTAAAAAAGAGATAACTGTTTAGTTTTTTGAAAAATTCCTGTAATAATGTGCAATGATATGGTTATTATGCAATGTAGCAGTAATTCATGAATTGCCGCTGCATATCGTCACAGAGGCATTTTCAACTATTGATGTTTTCAAAAAACTAAACTGTTATAAACAGAGGTTATTTTTCTCCCGGTTCCTCCTTTTCCAGAGTGTTTGTCGTGGTAGTTTCGTGCTCGTCCTTTGGTAACAAATCGAACATGTTTTTAATCGACTTGGTGAATGGTTTAAACGGTACGGGATGAGTTTCTGGCTTTAAAAACGTTCCCCCTATTTCTACCATAGTCAGTTGCTTCCTCACCCCTCCCACAACAAGGTCATACAGCTTTCCCACAATAGGAATTTGAGAAAAAAAGTCCCTGCTGAACCCTGCGACAATATTTATGTGTAGGTTTCCACTAAGGTCGATGTCTCCCCGTCCGTTGAGTTCTATTGAGTCGCTATAAACTTTTCCTTCATCGATGTGGATAACACCGTCTTTGACGATAAACTTTGCCTGGGCGCTGTGAAAGCTTTCTTTTTTTGGTAAGCTCAGGTTAAGAAAGTTAAAGACGGTAAAGATGATAGGGACGTCTGAAAGAAATCCTTCATTTACATTGAACTGCCCTTCTGCAGAGAAATTTTTTGGATCGGTACCGATTCCCCGATACTTAATCCTGCCATAAAGAAGCCCTGACCACTGTTTTTCTGTTTTCGCAACTTTCTGGGCAAGTTCTTCCAGTATGATTCTTGAGAAATTCAACTCGCCCTCGTATTGATAGGGATCGGTATCTATATTGACGGATAAGGTTCCTTCCACATGCCCGCCGCAACATTTGGCATCGATGTGTTTGCTTAAAAAACGACTTTTATTAATTTCCAGTCTTCCACCGATCCCAGTGAAAAAAATATTGTATTTTCTGTCACTCATTTCACAGTCCTTGAGGTTGATCTCTATTGAATAATTGTTGTCCTTTTCTTCCTTAAAACCCTGGAAATTGGCAATGATGTCTACCTTGCCTGTGGGTTTCAGATTTGTCCACAACTTTTCGCCTATTCCCTTGGTAGGTAGATCTTTCAACAGGGATTCTGTGATGGACAGATTCGGTATGTGGAGGTTAAATATCTTTCGGTCATTCTTTATATCATAGACGCCATTCAATTCAGTAAAAATGGACTGGCCGCCGCATTGGATAAAGCCACCCGTATCCGTAAATAAAATGATATTGTTGCCCAGCTTGACGTGCCCGTTTACATGAGATATAGGAAGAGGGAAATCCATCGGGTTGATTTCTAAGTCCTTGCAATTTACCGCCAGGAAGTAACTGCTTTCCTGTTTTTCCCCTTCATTATACTGGTAGGTTAGGTCTACCAGACCAGTAGGCCGAATCTTTGCCCATATCTGTTCGCCGAAAGCGGGAATGTTTCTTAATAATTCCTGGTTTACAAGCAGATTTGGAATTGTCATCACAAAGGTTTTTTTGGTGCCATAGAGGTCGAATTCTCCCTTAAATTCGGCCTGGGAAGTACAGTTTCCACTTTTGACATAACCCACAATTCCCTTGAGATACAATTTCTCGGTGTTCAATTCTGCGTCGCCATTCAAATTGTAAATGAGAAATGGCCAATTTTCATACATGGCTTCTAAACCATTAAGATTGATGTTGATGACGTAATCCATTTTCTTTTGCTTGTTTTGATTATTAAAACTTGCCCTGCAAGACACATTGATCTTTCCTGTGGGTTTATAATCATCCCATAACATCTTGCCAACGTATGGAAATCGTGTCAAAAATTCCTTGTTTAGCATAATATTCTTTGCGTTTGCCTCAATTTCTAAACTGGGAACATTAGGATGCAGGTTCATAGTAAAAGAATAATTCCCAAGGAATTCATCATCTATGTTTCCTTTGATGATAATATCTTTAAAAGAACCCGCATAAGGAAGGAATGTGATATCGACACCCGACAACTTAATTTCTGGACTGTTTGTTTGTGGATCTTCCTTGATATGAATCTTTAAATCCCGGATCTCGACGCCCTGATTTAATATATCCATGTAGGCTGGCATCTCAATCTTGTCAAAGTTCGCCTTGAATGCATCCAGGAGTGACCAAATATCCGTAGGCTTTTCGATGGTCAATTCAGGGGCAATAACGACCGCATTGTTGATATTGAGCTGTCCTTTGAGAAGGCTCTGCGGGGAATGTTTTATAACGATTCTGGGGATTTTAAGAGACTTGCCCAGTACATCTTCGGAGGTGCCTGCAAAAGAGAGGTTATCAATGATAATCCCTTCCAAAAAATCCATGTGTGCACGTTCAATTTTTGTTTCTCCAAAATCTTTTAATGCGCTTAATAAACGACTCTTTATTGCCTCATCCGAAGTCGTCCTTTTGATAAAAATGTACCCGGATATGCCTATTCCTATGAGGAAACAAATGATGATAGAGATAATAATTAAAAATTTTTTCATTCAATTTCCTTTTTGGTTATAAATAAGTATTAAGGTTACTGTTATTACAGATTTATTTCAAGTTTAAATTTCTAAAAGGGTTAAAGTAAACATGATGTAAAAATCCTTGCCGTATAGGAGAAGTTGGCATATAATTCACCATTATTAAAGTAAACAGGACGCTGATTTTTTGCAGATATACACAGATTAATAATTTTATTCTTCATGATAAATAGAGAAACACTGGAAAAAGAGTATCCAAACTATAAAAGGTGTATTAAAGACGCTTTTGAATTGGGGCAGTCCCATATTTTCAGGTGGTGGGATGAAATAACCCCTTCCGGAAAGAAGCACCTATTAAAACAGACAGCCACTATTGACATTCAATTTGTACATAAACTTTTCAATGACAATCTCCATAAAACCAAAAATACCCTTCAGGGAGACTTAGTTCCGCCTCACCGTATAACCGTTCCTAAAAATGCTTCTGAACTGGAGCTTGCACAAAGGGTAGGACAAATCGGAGAAGCATCTTTACGAAGGAGTGAGATTGCTGTCCTTACGGTTGCCGGGGGGCATGGAACAAGGCTGGGAAGCAATGGACCAAAAGGGGCTCTTCCTATTGCACCAATTAGCGGCAAGAGTGTCTTTCAACTCCATGCGGAAAAAATACGCGCAGTTCAGCAAAAATATCACACGTGCATTCCCTGGTATATTATGACGAGCGAAACGAACGACCGTGTGACGCAAGATTTTTTTCAGTCACACCGATTCTTTGGATTAGATCCAAAGCGCGTATGTTTTTTCACACAGGGTATGCTTCCTGCTGTTGACCTTAACGGGAAATTACTGATGAATTCTAAATCGAATATCGTAATGAGTCCAAACGGTCACGGGGGTATGATCCTTGCCCTCAAGGAGAAAGGCGTTCTTAAAAATATGGAAGCAGGTGGTATTAAAAACATTTTTTATTGTCAGGTGGATAATGCATTAATAAAGATTGCTGATCCGGTTTTTATTGGTCATCATTTGAAGAATGAAGCAGAAATATCACTAAAAATCGTTAAAAAGCGCCACCCTGAGGAAAAGGTCGGCATTGTAGTGCATAGCAATGGGCATTTACAGGTGATCGAATATAGTGAACTGAGCCGAGAGGATATGTATGCAAGGAACGGGGATGGTACTTTAAAATATGATGCAGGGAACATCGCGGTGCACATGATTAATATTAATTTTCTTGAAAAAATATATCACCGAGGAGACGCCCTTCCTTTCCACGCCGCCTTGAAAAAGGAGCCTTATATTGACGAAAAAGGTGACACGATCAATCCTGAGACAAACAATGCCATTAAATTTGAGAGTTTTATCTTCGATGTGATGAAATATGTTGAGAAGGATGTGATAATGGAAGTGCCTCGCGAAGATGAATTTTCACCGATAAAAAATATGGATGGGGAGAACTCTCCTGCTACCGCAAGACAGGACATGGTTAATTTATTCGGTCGATGGCTGCGTAATGCGGGTATTTCTATTCCTATGGATAATCACGGGAATGTCATTGGTTTAATCGAGATTAACCCCTGCTTTGCACTGGATGAAGAGGAGTTAAGAAATAAGATAGATAAACATTTGCAGTTTAACGGTAATTTGAGCCTGTAGCTGTTGCTATATATGGGCTGATGAATTTCAAACAATTAGTTCCTCCCTCTTGACTTCGTCGTGAGCTCAGCCGAACGATGGGGGAGGGCAGATGGGGGTGAAGGAAAAAGATTGATCACCCTCCCTCGGTTCCTCCAATCAAGTGAGGGATTATTTGTAGTAGCTACCGAAGGCGACTTAATTTAACAAACGAGGATATAAGTGGAAGGTAAGCAATCAATACACTTTGATTTTAATAATATGATGGCTGAGATGATTGGTTCAGAACATGGGATTACCGATCATGATCTCAAAGACATTAAGCCGGTTGCCAGTGCGTATGTTAAAAACATGAAAGAAGAGCGTTCTGCGGGCAAGTTACAATTCCTTGATTTACCGTATAATAAAAAAACCGTTGAGGAGGTTCTTAAAACGGTAACATCCATCAAAGGGAAATTTAGAAACCTTGTGGTTGTTGGTATTGGAGGTTCTGCGTTAGGCAACATAGCTATTCATACAGCCATGAATCATCCTTTTCATAACCTCCTTACTGATGTGGAAAGGAACAATATCCCTCGCATCTTTGTTCTCGACAACATTGACCCTGATAGATTCAGCGGACTCTTGGACATTGTTACACCAGGAGAAACCCTGTTCAATTTTATTACCAAGTCCGGCACTACAGTTGAAACCATGTCCCAGTTCCTGATTATTACCAAACTATTACAGAATAAACTTGGCAATAACTACAGAGAGCATGTTATCACTACCACGGATGAAAAAAAGGGCACTTTAAGAGCCATCACAAAACACGAAGGTTTCAAATCGTTTACAATTCCGGCAGGTGTAGGAGGAAGATACTCTGTGCTTACCCCTGTCGGATTGTTCTCCGCCGCAATGGGTGGAGTCGATATAAGTGAATTATTAGACGGAGCGGCGCATATGGACGCGGCGTGCCAGTCTGATAATCTCTGGGAAAATCCTGCTCTGATGGGCGCTGTGCTCTCTTTTTTGAGCCATAGAAAAAAGGGAAAGAACATATTCGTCACGATGCCGTATTCCAATGCACTCAGTGGTGTGTCTGATTGGTTCTGCCAGCTCTGGGCGGAAAGTTTGGGGAAGAGATTTTCATTAAACAAGGAAATTGTCCATACAGGTTCAACGCCGATAAAGGCCATCGGTGTTGTGGATCAACATTCACAGCTTCAGCTTTATATGGAAGGGCCTTATGATAAGGTCATAACCTTCTGGGTTATTAAACGATTTAATAAAAATGTCCCTATTGCAAATGAAAATACTATTGAAAATGAGCTGATATACCTAAAAGGACATTCATTGAATGATTTGTTCAATGCAGAGTTCGAAGGGACACGGCTCGCCCTGGCGGAGGAAAGACGTCCCAATTGCACCCTTTCTTTAGATGAACTTTCTGCATTTAACCTGGGGCAGTTGTTCTGTCTCTACGAGTTACAAACGGCCTTTGCTGGCAAGTTTTATAACGTCAATGCCTTTGACCAGCCCGGTGTCGAGGTAGGGAAGATAAATGCCTTTGCAATGCTTGGGAAAAAAGGATTTGAGCAGAGAGAGAAAGAAATCAATATACGATTACAAAAGACACAGAAAAAGTATCATATTTAGTGCGGTGACTGAAGTTTTTCAATAGTTCTTTTAATCATGCCCGCTTCACTATTTTTTGGATCCAGCCTCAAAAACTCATTGAAGCAGTACACGGCCTTTTGAACATCTTTTTTGTAGTTTAGATAGATTATTCCAAGATTTTTGTAAGCATTAGGATAATTTGGTTTTAGCCGAATGGCCTCTTCAATTTCCAGGATTGCCTTATTGAATAGTCCTTTATTGGCGTAAGCTGTGCCCAGGCAGCTGTGCGCTTCGGCATGATCTGGTTCGTAATGGATGGCCAGTTTAAATTCGTCTATCGAGGCGTCTAAAAATCCTTTCTTAAAATAGGCAAGTCCCAGGTTGTAATGGGCATCATAATAATTTGGTTTTAGCCGAAGGGCCTCTTTGAATTTTAAAATTCCTTCATCGAAACGTCCCTTGTCTATTAGGATATTTCCCATATTATTGTGGGTAAGGGCGGAGTTAGGGTTTACTGCCAGAACACGATGGTATTCTTGTAATGCCTCTTCTTTCATGCCTTTTTTCTGATAAGCCATCCCTAAATTATGATGATATTCAGGGTCAGATTCTATGGCTATCGACGCTTGAAATTCGCGAATTGCTGAATCGGTTCTATCTTTTTGAAGGTAAATCATACCCAGATTGTTATGTGCCCTGGAACTATTGGGTGAATCTTCTATGGTTTTTGACCAGAAAATAAACGGGTCTTTCCAAATTTTATTTCTCTTAATAGTAAACACTGAATACGGCACAGCAGGAATTAATATCAAACATGTTACAAAAACAAGAAGCAGTTGATTGAAACGAGGAGTTGAGACGTTTAGATTCCCACCTTCCCATCTTCCCACCTTCCCACCTTCCCATGAAATAAATGTGCAAGCATACCTCCAGATTCCTATTGTAATGTATGCCAGTATCGCACAAAATCCAACCGAGGGAAGATAGAGATACCTTTCAGCCATAATGTTGGCTATGGGGATAATATTCATGGTTGGAGTCAGGGTAATGAAAAACCAGAGCATAAAGAAAAATAGACGCTTTGAGCGATTATAAAATCTGTAAGTAATAATCCCGATTACGCTCAAAAAAACGATGCCCCAGATAAAACTTGTAGCGAACGGAGTTGTTGTGTGAGGTATGATATAATCTGCATTAAAACTGGTGGGGAAGAACAATAGTTTTATGTACGACGCAAGAACCTTTGGCATGGTTAGCAGGCTTATCAGAAAACTGTTGTTTGGGTATGTTAACTGTTTTTCTACCGGGTTATGAAACCACACAAACCTCAAAAACAGATAAAAACCGCTGATAAGTACGAATCCTGAATAATATTTCAAAATATTTTTCTTTACCCTCTGCATATCCTCAAACACCCAATCTAAAAGAAAAATAATAAAAGGCAGAGTAATAGCCATTTCCTTGGAACATAGGGCTAGAAGATATGAAAACAGGGAAAGTGGGTATAAATAATCATTGATTTTAGATTGCGGATTGCGGACTTTGTCGTGAGCACTCAGTCGAACGATTACGGATTGAATAAAGAGTAAGATAGAACCAAGGAAAAAAACAGTAGTCAGCAGGTCTTCCCGGTAACTGATTCCATTTACAGCCTCTGTTAATATGGGGTGTAACGCAAAAAGGATGGCTGTCAAAAACGCTAAGATACGATGCTTAGTAATGGCATATAGGAGGAAGTAAACAAGTATTGCGTTAACTGCATGGAGTAGGATATTGGTCAGATGATATCCAACAGGGTTGAGATGCCATATCAAATAATCGATAAAATAGGAAAGGGTAACGACAGGGCGATAGGTTACTTCACCTGAATATTTGTAATAGTCGTTGGTAAATAAGGCTGAAAGATTCCGGAAATCCCTGATGAAATAATTATCGGTTATGGTAAAGACATCGTCATAAACGAAGCCGTTTTGAAGTGAATTGGCGTATGTAATGAAAGTAATTGTAAAGAGTAGTATTAGGTGCACAGGCTGAATCCTTTTCTCGGTATTGTAAAAGAAACTGTGGTTATTTAATTTCTTTCAAATATTTTAACAAAAGTATAACAAAGAGACCTTTTAAAATCATCCCAAAAACACAGGGAGTGCCATTAGTCCAACGCTTTATACGGCATTATTCGACAAAGTAATCGTTTCCCAAACTCATTTTGAACAATTTGATATATTCCTCAGCAATCGTATCCCATGAAAAACGTTTTTAGAATTTTTACTTCATTGGATTCCAGAACTGTGGACGAATAACAACCACCCGATATTTGAGAGGACGTTTGCGGAACAGAGTTACGGATTTCTGCCAGAACGAGGAGGATGTAAAGATGCGCTGAAGCAAGGAGAAAAACTCTTGAAGAATGGATACACATGGGCAGTAGACGCAGACATCAGGAGAGGGCATGAAATGTATGATAGGAGAACTCAACAAAAGCGCCTCAGGGGCTGGTATGAATACTTTAAACACAGCCACAAAACGACATTTCCAAGAATAGACAGTTGGATACGAATGAGACTGAGGAGCATCCTGAGAAAGAGTCGGGGAGGTAAAGGAAGATGCCGGGGCGCAGGCCATCAGAGACGGCCAAATGCGTACCTTGCTAACCTTGGGTTGTTCACATTAACCGCAGCCCATGCATTAGTTTGTCAATCCCGAAGGGTAACCACTGACTGGAGAGCCATAAGCGGGAGACCCGCCTGTACGGTTCGGAGGGAGGGGAGGCGAAAGCCTTCCCCGATCTTTCATGTGTATTTTGTTGGTCTGAGGCTTCGCGTCGCTAGCCATTAGCAATAAATTGGTAGCGGGGGTGGGATTTGAACCCACGGCCTCCGGGTTATGAGCCCGACGAGCTACCAGACTGCTCTACCCCGCGTTATTATGTGGATACATACCTGTTTGCATTTGTTTGCATACAAATATTGTTAAATCAGTATAGCAGTCCTTAATTAAGTGTCAAGGATAAAAAAACGTTCCTTTTCCCTCACGTGTTCTGGTACAATAACTCAAACGGTAAAATTGAAAGATATTAACCAATAAATATGTCCAGTTTCGATGCCTTGAACAATTAAGGTGTAAAACCAGATGAAAATATTGATTGTTGGAAGTGGAGGGAGAGAACACGCACTTGCTTGGAAGATTGCACAATCGCCAATGGTAAAGAAGATATTCTGTGCGCCGGGAAATCCGGGAATTGCGGAGGTTGCAGAATGCGTGAATATCGAGGCGGAAAATATAGACGGTCTTTATAATTTTGCACTGAAGCAAAAAATCGATTTAACTGTTGTTGGTCCTGAAGATGCACTGACAGCCGGTATCGTCGATAGGTTCAGGGATGGGCATCTGCATATATTTGGTCCTAGCAAAAGGGCATCGATCATCGAGGGAAGCAAGGTGTTTGCAAAGACCCTTATGAGAAAACACGGCATTCCCACGGCTGACTTTAAAACCTTTGATGATTTGAAACAGGCTAAAAAACACATTGCAACGTGTGATTTTCCTTTGGTTATTAAGGCCGATGGGTTGGCTAAGGGTAAAGGTGTGTTTGTATGTAAGACGTTGGAAGATGCCGATAAACACATAGATGATATTATGAAAGAAAAAATCTTCGGATATGCGGGAAATAAGATCGTCATTGAAGAGTTTCTTTCGGGAGAAGAAGTCTCGATTCTTGCAATTACAGACGGGAAGAAGATCGTTCCGCTCGCATCTGCACAAGACCACAAGGCAGTTTACGATGGCGACAAGGGTCCCAATACTGGTGGTATGGGGGCATACTCGCCGGTACCTCTAATTACAGAGGATATGCAATTTTCGATAGAAGAAAATATCCTTGTTCCCATTGTCCATGCCATGAAAAAGGAGAATCGGCCTTATAGAGGTGTCATTTATGCTGGATTAATGATCACAAGTAATGGCCCGAAAGTGCTTGAGTTTAATGTCAGATTTGGTGATCCGGAAACGCAAGTCATTCTCATGAGGATGAAGAGTGATTTGGTACCCCTCCTTTTGACAACTGCAAAAACCAATTTAGAGGATGTGGAAATTGAGTGGCATGATTGTGCCTCTATTTGTGTTGTCATGGCCTCTAACGGTTATCCCGATGACTATGAAAAGGGATTGCCAATTTCAGGGCTTGAAGCGCTGAAGGGTTTAGACAATGTCCAGGTTTTTCATGCGGGGACTTCTCTTAAAGATGGGAAGGTTGTAACCAACGGGGGGCGTGTTTTGGGCGTTACAACAGTGGGGAAAGATTTACAGGAAGCGCAAAAGAATGTTTATGAGGCAATTCAAAAGGTATCGTTTAATGGGGCGCACTATAGAAGAGATATCGGAGCAAAGGCCCTGTACAGGAAAAATTCTCAAGACAGTCCCCCTTAATAAAGGGGGGAACAGGGGGCTGTGTTTTTTCTATGGAATGAGAATTACAACCCCCTAACCCCCTTTTTTAAGGGGGATTTTATGCCACCCTGTAATACGCATAAATAAAATGAAATCCTATACGATTAAATTATGGAAACCATTCCTAAGGCATTGAGAAGCTTAACTATAAAAAATAATAACGACATCGCATGCGCAATTGTAAAAAATATATTCCTGATTCTATTAATTTTTCGTGTATAATAATTGCTTGCATTCTACAAAGCCATGTTTTGTCCTCGTTGTTTGCAGGTGAACAGGACAAGATGTTTTGGGACAGGAAATACGAAACGGAGGCTTATATCTTTGGAAAAGAACCAGTCGGATTTTTAAGGGAGCATATTGATCTCCTGCCCCGAGGAAAGGCGCTGGATGTTGCAATGGGAGAGGGGCGCAATGCCGTATTCCTGGCAAAAAATGGGTTTAATGTAGATGGCTGTGATATTTCTGAAATTGCTGTCAAAAAGGCACTGGATCTGGCAAAAGAGAATAATGTAAAGATACATGCCTTTGTTGCTGATTTGGAGACTTACAAATTACCTAAAGATACTTATGATGTGATTGCATGTTTTTATTATCTTCAGCGCGGCCTTGTTCCTCAAATGAAAGAGGCGCTAAAACCTGGCGGAATGATTATCTATGAGACATACACTATTGAGAACCGGGAACGAGGGTTTGAAGGCCCAAAAAATAAGGATTACTTACTAAAACCCAATGAACTTTTAGACTTATTCAAAGACCTTAAAATTATTTATTACCGAGAACTTGTTTTGAATAATAAAAAGGCTATTGCAAGCCTTATTGCAAAAAAATGAGGAAATAGTTCACCACGGATTTTCACGGAATTACACTGGTAGTCGTAACCTTTAGCCTCAAACTCTCCAGGCGGAAGCCTGTAACTACCCAAATTTCCGACTATTTCAGTGATATTCCGTGTCTTTCTGTGGTAAAATATTCAAGATATATGTCACTATTAATTGATGTTACAGACAAGCAGCGAGAGGCTATTGCACACATCGAGGGACCTCTTTTGGTGGTGGCGGGGGCTGGTAGTGGGAAAACCCGCGTGATTACCCGCCGCATCGGTTATTTGATGTCTCAGGGTGTAAATCCTTACAACATTTTGGCCATTACCTTTACCAACAAGGCAGCCGATGAGATGCTTGGCCGTGTAAAACAGTTTTCATCACATAAAGGGCTTTGGGTTTCCACCTTCCACAAGATGTGTTCCCGAATTCTGAGAAGTAACATCGATAGATTGGGGTATTCACGGGATTTTAGCATCTACGATACGATCGACCAGCTAAACCGGGTGAAATCTATTATGGCCGAGCTTGAACTGGATACCGCACAATGGAAACCCCGTACCATCGTAAGTTCCATTAGTAATGCAAAAAATAAACTTATCGGACCAGAAACCTTCGCCTCGACAGCTTCTGGTTATTACAATCGTACCGTTGCCCAAATTTATGCAAAATACGAGTCCCTTCTTAAGGCAAATAATGCCTTGGATTTTGACGATCTTTTGATTAAGACTGTAGAACTCTTTAAGAAACATCCTGATATTCTTGAGATGTATCAGGATAAATTCAGGTTTATCCTTGTTGATGAATATCAGGATACCAATTATACCCAGTATACCATTACGCGACTTCTGGCAGATAAATATAGAAACATTTGTGTAACGGGAGACCCTGATCAGTCGATTTATGGCTGGCGCGGGGCAGATATCAGAAATATTATGGATTTTGAGAAGGACTATCCCGATGCGAGGGTGGTGCTGTTAGAACAAAATTACCGCTCTACGAAACACATCCTTCATGCAGCTTCCAGCGTGATTCAGCAGAACAAATATCGAAAACAAAAGAATCTCTGGACGGAAAACATTTTGGGCGAGAAGATCAAGGTAATTTCTTGCGAAGATGAACACGGCGAAGCAGACGAGATCGCAAAATTGATAAAGGGGCTTGCCGGTAAGGGGACTAAATATTCGGATATTGCATTGTTTTATCGTACCAATGCACAGTCTCGTGTACTGGAAATTTCTTTGAGAAATTGCGGGATTCCTTACATAATTATCGGAGGCGTGGAATTCTATCAAAGGAAGGAAATTAAGGATATCTTGTCATACCTTAGACTCTGTATTAATCCCCACGACGAGGTTGCGCTGGAACGCATAATAAATACACCCACACGCGGCATAGGAAATACTACCATTAAAAAACTTGCAGACTGGGCTGCATCGCAAGGTACAGGCCTTTTTAATGCTGTACGGACTGTTGATGTAATACCCGATATTAAAGGCAAGACCGTTCTGTTAATAAAAGGATTTTCCGAACTTGTTGCAAATTTACAAAAATTGCCAAAATCGCCCGTTGAAGATATTGTTAGACGGGTGATTGAAGAAACGAAGTATATAGAGTTTCTCCGTGAATCTGATGAAAAGGAATCGAAAGACCGCATTGCCAACGTTGAAGAACTGGTGAATGCCGCACATGAATATGACGAAAATTATTACGAAGGTTCTTTGCAAGGATTTCTGGAGGAGGTGGCGTTGGTTTCTGATGTGGATGAATTGGAAGACGACGTTGATGCTGTGACCCTCATGACACTTCATACGGCCAAGGGATTGGAGTTTCCCGTTGTTTTTATTACGGGTATGGAGGAGGGACTATTGCCTCATTCAGAATCCAAAGACTTAGAGGAGGAACTCGAAGAGGAGCGAAGGCTCTGTTATGTAGGTATTACACGGGCAATGAAAGAACTTTTCATCTCACATGCCAGACGGCGGACGCGTTACGGGCAGATGAACCCATGTATTGCATCCAGGTTTTTAGATGAGATTCCGGAAGAAATTATTGATAAGATCGATAAAACAAATCGTAAGTATGCTTTTAATACTTTTAACGCAGATAACAAGACAATTCATGATACAATGCTCAAATTTGATTTCAATGATATAGATACCCATGATTTGACAAGTCCCTCATCAGAAGATGATTCCATGTCCTTTTCGAGTGGGGAAGTAGTCAGACATCCCGTTTTTGGTATTGGAAGGATATTGGAGGTATCCGGCAGCAAGGAAAAGGCGAGCGCCAGGGTCAGTTTTAATATCAGTGGAACAAAAAATCTTATGTTAGTATACGCAAAATTAGAAAAGGTAAAATAAATAAAAGGGGAGATTTCCTATGGAAAAAATATATATGGACAATGCCTCAGGTACACCGGTACACCCTAAGGTGATGGAGGCTATGGTACCGTTTTTAAAGGAGGGATTTGGCAATCCCTCTAACCTGCACCAATTTGGGAGGGTTACGAGTGATGCCATACAAGCGGCGCGGACACAAGTAGCTAATCTGATTCATGCCAAACCCAACGAAATCACATTTACCTCAAGTGGTACCGAGGCCAACAATTTTGCCATAAAAGGTATTTTGTCATCCCACAAAAAAAGGGGAAACCATATTATTACCACACAAATTGAACATTTTTCGGTGCTCAA
>Ga0209211_10004586_pt1 | contig 21366 bp, 20 predicted proteins | sample RifGroA2_FD_183992 | JGI IMG/M metagenome (GOLD analysis project Ga0209211, IMG submission 183992) | Groundwater microbial communities from Rifle, Colorado, USA - Groundwater A2 (SPAdes) (version 2) | ecosystem: Environmental > Aquatic > Deep subsurface > Groundwater | place: Rifle, Colorado...
TCGAACCGCCGGATACGTGACCCGTACGTCCGGTGGTGTGGGAGGGAGGAGCCGCGAGGCTTCTTCCTATCCCGATTCCGGAACGTCCGCTATCTCAGTCCGCGTATGACCGCAAAGGGCATGGACACTAGGGGTCGCATATTTTTGTCGGCATCGCATTGATTCCCTTGAAGGCATGAATAGCCGTTCCGCCAGCGCCGACTATTGAGTAGGTATACTCGTCCAGGCAAACCGTATCGGGAGAATCTGCCATGAACATCATCGTCGAAGTACCACCCAATCTGCCGGATGCCGTGCAATGCTCGCCCAGCGAGTTTTCCCGCGAAGCCAAGCTGGCGATGGCCGCCAAGCTCTACGAGATGAAACGCCTCTCCTCGGGGATGGCCGCGTCACTGGCGGGCGTTGGTCGAGTGGAATTCCTGCTCGAACTGCATCGCTTCGGTACACCCGTGATCGACCTCACGCCAGAGGAACTCGCAGCGGATATCGCCAATGCATGAGGCCGAACGTGTTGTCGTCACCAACACGACGCCGCTGATCGCCCTGGCGGTCGCCACCGGTGGCCTTGATGTTTTGCGCGCCTTATACCAGCGGGTACTTGTACCGTTCGCCGTCGCCGAGGAAATTCTCGCCGGAGGGGATTCCGCACCGGGAGCGCAGGTGTTTCTCGCCGCAACCTGGCTGGAACGCAGGCCCGATGTCGCGGTTTCGTCCTACCTGAGCAATTCGCTGGATCGCGGCGAAGCGGCGGTGATCCAAACGGCACTGGATGAAGGTATCGAGCGCGTATGCATCGATGAGGCCGTTGGCCGGCGCGTGGCGCGCCTGAACGGGCTGACCGTGACCGGATCGGTGGGCATCCTCGTCAAGGCGCGACAACAGGGATACGCCATCGACCTCACCGCTGCCGTGCGACGCCTGCGCGAGCATGGCATCTGGTTGTCGGATGAAGTGGTGCGTTTCGCACTGGAACAGGAAGCGTCATCGTCATGACATGGCGTTTGCCGCCATCGCCAGCTTTCGTGCCGTGCATGACGCGGACGAGTGCGCAGTAACAGCAACAGGTAAGATTCAGCCCTCAGTCCTGAGTCCTCGGTCCCCGCTCCCCTGATGTACGAACTCCTCATCGGCTTGCGCTACACGCGCGCCCAACCGCGCGAAGGCGCGGCCAACCGCTTCATCTCCTTCATCGCGCTGATTTCCATGCTCGGTCTGGCGCTCGGCGTGGCCGCGCTGATCGTGGTGCTCTCGGTGATGAACGGTTTCCAGAAGGAATTGCGCGAACGGATTCTCGGCGTGGTTTCCCACGTCCAGATCAGCAGCGAGAGTGGCGAACTGGCCAACTGGGCGCAGGTGATCCAGGGCGCGGTGCAGCATCCGCGGGTCAAGGCGGCGGCACCGTACGTCCAGGCCCAGGGCATGCTGATCTTCGATGGCCAGGTGCGCGGCATGTTGGTGCGCGGCATCCTGCCCGAGGCCGAGGACAAGGTGGCCGATTTCGCCCGCCACATGCGCTCGGGCCAGCTCGGCCAATTGCTGCCGGGCGAGTTCGGCATCGTGCTCGGCAGCGAACTGGCCCGCGCCCTGCGGGCCCGAACCGGCGACAAGGTGACGCTGCTGGCGCCGCAGGGCCTGGTGACGCCGGCGGCGATCCTGCCGCGGGTCAAGCAGTTCCGTGTGGTGGGCATCTTCGAGGTCGGCATGTTCGAGTTCGATTCGGGGCTGGGCCTGGTGCACATGGCCGATGCGCAAAAGCTGTATCGCCTGGACGAGCGCGTGACCGGAGTCCGGCTCAAGGTGGACGACCTCTTCGCGGCGCCGAAGATCGGCCGCGAACTGCTGCGTTTCCTCGATAGCGATGCCTGGGTCAGCGACTGGACGCGCAGCCATGCCAACTTCTTTCGCGCGGTCGAAATCGAAAAGCGCATGATGTTCCTGATCCTGCTGCTGATCGTCGCCGTGGCCGCCTTCAATATCGTTTCCACCCTGGTCATGGCGGTCACCGACAAGCGCGCCGACATCGCCATCCTGCGCACGCTGGGGGCCAGTCCGCAAAGCATCATGGCCATCTTCATCGTGCAGGGCACCCTGATCGGCGTCGTCGGTCTGGCCGCCGGCATCGCCGGCGGCGTGGCCCTGGCGTTGAACATCGACGTCGTGGTGCCGGCGCTGGAACGCCTGCTGGGGTTGCAGTTCCTGGCCAAGGACGTGTATTACATCAGCGAACTGCCTTCCGACCTGCACTGGTCGGATGTCGGCACCATCGGCGTGGTGTCTTTCGTCCTCACGCTGCTGGCAACGCTTTACCCGAGCTGGCGCGCCTCGCGCACGCAACCGGCGGAGGCGTTGCGCTATGAATGAGGCGGTCTTGGCGTGCAGCGGCCTGAGCAAGGTGTTCCGGCAGGGGATAGCCGAAGTGCAAGTTCTCGCCGGCGTCGATTTGACAGTCGGCGCTGGCGATACGGTGGCGATTGTCGGCGCCAGCGGTTCGGGCAAGAGTACCTTGCTGCATCTGCTCGGCGGCCTCGACAAGCCGACGACCGGCCGGGTGCTGCTGCACGGCAGCGACCTGGCGCAAGTCGGCGAGGCCGAACGCGGGCGCTTGCGCAACCAGTCACTGGGTTTCGTCTACCAGTTCCATCATCTGCTGATGGAATTCACCGCCGTGGAAAACGTCGCCATGCCGCTGCTGATAAGGCGCATGGCGCGCGCCGAGGCGGAGCGGCAGGCGACTGCCGTCCTGCATCGGGTCGGTCTCGGCCATCGGCTCAACCATCGGCCCGGCGAGTTGTCCGGCGGCGAACGCCAGCGCGTGGCGGTGGCGCGGGCGTTGGTCACCGAGCCGAAATGCCTGCTGGCCGACGAGCCGACCGGCAACCTCGATCGCAGCGCGGCCAACGCCGTGTTCGGCCTGTTGCTGGAGCTATGTCAAGAGCATCGGGCGGCGCTGGTGCTGGTGACCCACGACCTGGATCTTGCGGCGCGGGCCGGCAAGCTGCTGCATCTGCAGGATGGCGTGCTGGCTTGACGCAGTTCGGGGGATGCCCGGCCTGGCGTACTACTCGGTTGCGTTGTTGGCAAGCCCGGCACAGGATGACAAGGCGATGACTATCGAGTGGCGGGCGACCGCATCATTGCCGCTGTCGCAGTTCATGGAGCACGCCTGCGACGGCGGCGATGCCAGGCGCGCACCAGATAGATGCGCCAGGCCAGGCGAACCAGGAAATAGCCGCTGACGGCGAGCCCCGCGGCGAGCAGCAACAAGCCTAGCGCCAGCGGCGCGCCGAGGCCGATCATCCAGTCGATCAGGCCACCGCCACCCAGTTCGGGGGGCGCCACGAAGCGCCGGCCGTCGCCCACCAGCACCCATTGTCCGAGCGTGAAGGCAACGACGTAGAGCGGCACGATGGTAAAGGGATTGGTGTAAAGCGTGGTCAGCAGGGCCAGCGGCAGATTGACGCGAAAGACCAGGGCGCAGAGCGCCGCGCCCAGCATCTGGAACGGCCCCGGGATCAGCCCGCAGAACAGGCCCGCCGCCACGGCGCCAGCGACTGAATGACGGTTGAGATGCCACAGCCGGGGATGCAGCAGCGTGTTCTCGAAGGGCGCAAGCCAACGGTTGGTGCGAATCGCTTCATGGCTGGGAAGTACTTTGCGTAGCTGACGGCGCATGCCGCGATTCTTTCAGACGATGCGGATCGACAGTTGCCCCAGCGTGTCCACGCCTCCGGTGACCAGGTCGCCACGGACCACCGGGCCGACGCCTTCCGGCGTGCCGGTGAATATCAGGTCGCCGGGCGCCAGCTCGAAATATTTCGACAAGTGGGCAATGGTCTCCGGCACCGACCAGATCAGGTCGCCCAGATCGCCCTCCTGCTTCGTCGTGCCGTTGACCGCGAGCCAGATCCTGCCCGCCGTCGGGTGGCCGCTGCGGGTGGCGGGAACGATCGGGCCGATCGGCGCCGACTGGTCGAAGGCCTTGCCCAGTTCCCACGGCCGGCCCTTGTCGCGCAAGGCGAACTGCAGGTCGCGCCGGGTCATGTCGAAGCCGACGGCATAGCCCCAGACATGGTCGTTCGCATCGTCGCTGGCGATGTTCCGGCCGCGCTTGCCGATGGCAACGACCCACTCGACTTCGTGATGATAGTTGGCCGTCTGCGGCGGATACGCAACGTCCGTCGTTACGCCCTCGGGTACCGGAACCACGGCGTCGGCCGGCTTGCAGAAGAAGAAGGGCGGATCGCGCTCCGGATCGGAACCCATCTCGCGCGCATGCGCCGCGTAGTTGCGGCCGACGCAGTAGATGCGCCGGACCGGGAAGCTGTCGGCGCTGCCGGCGACGGGCACGGCGGGAATCGGGGCGGGGGCGATTACAAGCTTCATGGCGGCTCCTGTGGGGACTGGCCGGATTATCGCCCATCGACTGTTCGAGCCGAAATGTGCCCCGGATCAATGACGTCATAGAAATTACGGTTTTGACAGCGTCGAGCAGAGAGGCGAAGAATGCCCCGCACCCGTCCAAAGAGGCGGACCCGAGACGATTCAAAGGAGGAAACACCATGCGTCAGTATTCCGCTTTGCCCAATCGGCCTCTGCGGCCGCGCACCAGCGTCCATAGTCCATCTCAGGTTTTGCCGCCCAGGGTTACGCTCGACGATCCGGCGCTCGCGGTGATGACCGATTTCCAGAAAGTCACCGCCTTCACCATCGATCCGGATGTCAGCGTCGATACGGCGGCGCGCGTCATGCGCCGGCGCAAGGTGCATCTGCTGCTGGTGATGAGCGAGGAGGGGCATGTCCTCGGCATCATCACGTCGAACGATCTGCTCGGCGAAAAGGCGCTCCAGTGCATCAGCGCCCGCGGCATCGTCCGCGCCGACGCCCTGGTGCGCGACATCATGACGCCGGAGAGCCGGCTCGAAGTCATCAGCATGGACGATGTGATGTATGCGCACGTCGGCCACGTGGTGGCGACGCTGAAGGCCAAGGGCAGGCAGCATGCGGCCGTGGTGGATGAGGATGCCTCCGGCCACCAGATCCTGCGCGGGCTGTTCGCCTGCTCGCAAATTGCCCGCCAGTTGGGGGAGCCGGTGGAGACTACCGAGATTGCCCACACCTTCGCCGAGATCAGCGTCGCGCTGAAGGCGTAAGTAGGGCGGGTTCCGCCGATACCGAGGTGGCATGACCTGATTTAGGCGGCTGCGGCCGATGCCGGGCGCCTGGTCGATCCGGCCGGGGGATACCGGCTCTGGCTCTCGCCAGAGACATAATGGCGGCCATGCGCCTTTTTGTCTTAGCCTTCGCCGGCGGTATCTGGCTGTTGCAGCAGCAGGCCGAACTGCCGTCAGCGCCCTGGCTCGCCGGTTTGGCCGCCGCTGCGCTGCTGGTGTTGGCGGCGCGCAGATGCTTGTCGCAGCGCGGCGCCAAGCAGTTCCAGGAGTCGGCGCCGGCGCTACGCCGGTTTGCCGCGGTTGCATTGCTCCTGGTGACGGCGGCGGCACTGGGCTTTGTCTGGGCAGCCGGTTTCGCCCATCTGCGCCTGGCGGATCAACTGCCGGCCGCCGTCGAGGGCCGCGACATCGAACTGAGCGGCGTCGTTGCCGGCCTGCCCCAGGAACTGGAGCGCGGCGTGCGCTTCGAGTTCGATGTCGAGCATGCCGGCGCGGGTGTGCCGCCGCATATTTCCCTGGCCTGGTATCGCAGTCGCGACGACGCGGACGACGACGCCTCGCCGCGGATTCCCGTTCGCGCCGGCGAGCGCTGGCGCTTCACGGTGCGGCTCAAGCGCCCGCATGGCAATCTCAATCCGCACGGCTTCGACTACGAAGCCTGGCTTTTCGAGCGCGGCATCCGCGCCACCGGCTATGTGCGGCCGCGCAGCGCGCAACGTATCGACGCGCAGGTGTGGCGTCCGGCCTACGCCGTGGAAATGCTGCGCGAATCGATTCGCGACCGCTTCGGCGCGGCGCTGCCCGACGCACCCTACCGCGGAATTCTGATCGCGCTCGCCATCGGCGACCAGCAGGCGATCGACGCCGAACTGTGGCAAAACTTCGCGCGTACCGGGATCACGCACTTGATGAGCATCTCCGGCCTGCACGTGACCATGTTGGCCGGGCTGGTCTATGCATTGATCAACGGGCTGTGGCGGCGTTCGGCCAGGTTGCCGCTGCGGCTTCCGGCGCAGCACGCGGCGGCGGCGGGCGGCTTTCTGGCGGCATTTGTGTATTGCCTGCTGGCGGGGTTTGCGGTGCCGGCCCAGCGCACGCTGTACATGCTCGGCGTGGTGGCCGTCGCCCACTGGTGGGGCCGCGAGGTGGCGGCCTCGCGCGTGCTGCTGCTGGCTTTGCTGCTGGTCTTGCTGCTCGATCCGTGGGCAGTGCTGGCGGCCGGATTCTGGCTATCCTTCGGCGCCGTGGCGCTGCTGTTCCATGTCGGCGGGGGGCGCTTGGGGCCGGCGCACTGGCTGATCGAATGGGGGCGCGCGCAGTGGGCTGTAACACTGGGTCTGCTGCCCGCCCTGCTGGTCCTGTTCCAGCAATTTTCACTGGTCTCGCCCCTGGCCAACGCGGTGGCGATTCCGCTCGTCAGTTTCATCATTACGCCGCTGGCGCTTGCGGGCGCCTTGCCCTTTTTCGATCCGCTGTTGTCGCTGGCACACCTCCTCACGACGTGGCTGATGGTCTTCATCGACTGGCTCGCCGGGCTGCCGCTGGCCATCTGGCAGCAGGCGGCGCCGCCGGCCTGGTCGCTGTGGCTGGCGCTCGCCGGCGGAATCTGGATGCTGCTGCCGCGCGGCTTTCCGGCGCGCTGGCTGGGCATTCTGGCGTTTGTCCCGATAGTGACCGCGGAGCCGCCGCGTGCCGCCCCCGGCGCGGCGGCGATTACGGTGCTGGATGTCGGCCAGGGACTGGCGATTCATGTCCAGACGGCGACCCACGACCTGCTGTTCGATGCCGGACCGGCCTTCTCGGCCGAGGCTGACAGCGGCAATCGGATCATCGCGCCCTACCTGCGGGCGATGGGCGTGCGGGCGCTCGATGCGCTGGTGATCAGCCATGCCGACAAGGACCACGAGGGGGGCGCGGCGTCGGTGCTGGCGGCATTGCCGGTGGCGATCCTGAAAAGCTCGCTGCCTTTCGAGCATCCCTTGTCGGCGCAGCCGGTAGCGCAGCAGCCCTGCCGCGACGGGGATCGCTGGAACTGGGACGGCGTGCGCTTCGAGATGCTCCATCCGGGCGCGGCACCGTTGTCGCGCAAGACCAACGACGCGAGCTGCGTGCTGCGCGTGACGGCGGACGGCAAGACGATGTTGCTGACTTCGGACATCGAGGCAATTTCCGAAGCCGCGCTGATCCAGAGCCATCCGGCTGAATTGAGGGCTGAGGTGATGACGGTGCCCCACCATGGCAGCCGGACCTCGTCGACACCCGCTTTCATTGCCGCGGTGGCCGCGCACGATGTGATATTTCCGGTCGGCTATCGCAATCGCTTCGGTCATCCGAAGGAGGACGTGGTGGCGCGCTATGTGCAAAGCGGGGCTCGGCTGCATCGCACGGATGCCGACGGCGCGATAAGCATTGCGCTGAGCGGCGCAGGATCCGGCTTCCGCCATGAACGCGAGGAGCGGCGGCGTTACTGGCATTCCGGCGCGCCGCGTTTGGACCCATAATCGACGGCAGGACATTGCCGGTGCCTGAGATGACTTCAAACAATCCCGTTCCCTTTGCCGGACTCACCCCGGAGCGCATCCTTGATGCCCTGGAAAGCGTCGGCTACCGCTGCGACGGCGGTCTGATGGCGCTCAACAGTTACGAGAACCGGGTCTGGCAGATCGGCATCGACGAAGCCGTGCCGGTGATCGCAAAGTTCTACCGGCCCGGCCGCTGGAGCGATGCGCAGATTGCGGAAGAGCACGCCTTCACCGCGGCCATGGCGGCCGATGAATTGCCGGTGGTGGCGCCCTTGGTCATCGGCGGCAAGACCCTGTTCGTGCATGGCGGTTTCCGATTTTCGGTCTTCCCGCGACAGGGCGGCCGCGCGCCGGAGTTTGACGATCCTGAGGTACTCGAATGGATGGGGCGGCTGATGGCGCGCATCCACGTGGTCGGTGCGCGCGAGCCCTTCGCCGTGCGCGAAACCCTGGACATCCAGCGTTTCGGCGTCGATTCGCGCGACTGGCTGCTGGCAAATCATGTCATTCCGCCCGAACTGGCACCGGTTTGGCGCGGCGTTGCCGATCAGGCGCTGGAGGGGGTGCGCCACTGCTACGCGCGTGCCGGCGGCGTCCAGCAAGTGCGTCTGCACGGCGACTGCCACGCCGGCAACGTGTTGTGGACCCGGGATGGTCCGCATTTTGTCGATTTCGACGATGCCCGCATGGGGCCGGCGATCCAGGATCTGTGGATGCTGCTCTCCGGCGACGCCGATGAGATGGGACGGCAATTCGGCCACGTGCTGGCCGGGTACGAGACTTTTCGCGAATTCGATGACCGCGAACTGCAACTGATCGAGGCGCTGCGTACGCTGCGTCTGATGCATCATTCGGCGTGGTTGGCGCGGCGTTGGCACGACCCGGCATTTCCGGCCGCGTTTCCCTGGTTCGCGACGAATCGCTATTGGGAAGAGCGCATCCTCGAATTGCGCGAGCAGATTGCCGCGATGGCCGAGCCGGCCCTGGTGCCTCGTTGATTTTCAGTCCGCAGATGACGCAGATTACGCAGAGAGAGCAACGAAGTGGCCGATGCCCACGGCTCACCTGACAGGTGGTACGACCGTCACCAAGTGACGGCCTGATTCATCTGCGTTAATTGGCGAAATCTGCGGACCAAATGTTTTTGCAGGTTGATTGGAGAAACAGGAATGGAAATGCGTGAAGGAAAAGTGAAGTGTCTCAGTACCGCGGGCTTTCATCACATGGCCTATGTGGAGTGGGGCGATCCCGCGAATCCGAAGGTGCTGGTCTGCGTCCATGGCCTGACGCGCTGTGCGCGCGACTTCGACTTCCTGGCGCAGGCGCTGGCCGCCGACTACCGGGTGGTCTGTCCGGACGTGGTGGGACGCGGGCGCAGCGACTGGCTGCGCAACAAGTTGCTGTATGCGTTGCCGCAATACTGCGCGGACATGACGACGCTGCTGGCGCGGCTGAATGTGGAGACGGTGCACTGGGTCGGCACCTCGATGGGCGGCTTGATCGGCATGGCGCTGGCATCGCAGCCCGAAAGCCCCGTCACGCGACTGGTGCTGAACGATGTCGGCCCGGTGATCGCCGCCGTTTCGCTGGCACGCATCGGCGACTATCTCGGCAATGCGCCGCGCTTCGACGGCATCGAGCAGGCGGAAGCCTTCGTGCGCTTCGTTTCGGCGACTTTCGGCAACTTTTCCGATGCCCAGTGGCGGCATCTGACGCTGCATGTGACGCGCACCGCCGCTGACGGCAAGGTCGAGTTTGCCTACGATCCGGGCATCGCCCAGCCGTTTCGGGAGATGCAGGCGGCCAGCGACGGCAAGGACGTCGAAATGTGGCCGCTCTACGACGCGATTGCCTGTCCGACCCTGTTGCTGCGCGGTGCTACATCCGATCTGCTGACGCATGAGGCGGCGTTGCAAATGAGCCAGCGCGGACCGCGCGCGAAGCTGGTCGAGGTGCCCGGCGTCGGCCATGCGCCGATGCTGATGGATGTGGCACAAGTGATGCCCGTGCGGGATTTCCTGCTGGCCTGAGAGCGCCTTGTTCCCAATGTCGCAGCGCAGCATCGAAAGTTCTTATAACACTATTTTTTGAAGCCTAGAATAAGACCGCGTTCGCATATCCGGCAACAACTATAAAAGAGGAGACATCATGCAGAAATCGCTCCACATCGACCCCAACAAATGCACAGGCTGTCTGCAATGCGAGATGGCGTGTTCCTACGAGAACTACGGCGTATTCAACATCAGCAAGTCGCGCATCAAGGTGTTCAATTTTGAGCATGAAGGGCGCAAGGTGCCCTACACCTGCACCCAGTGCGCCGAAGCCTGGTGCATGAACGCCTGCCCGGTCGATGCGATCCGCATCGACGCCGGCACCGGCGCCAAGGTCGTGCATGAGGACGTCTGCGTCGGGTGCAAGGTCTGCACCATCGCCTGTCCGTTCGGCACCGTCAATTACGTCGCCGACTCCGGCAAAGTGCAGAAATGCGACCTCTGCGGCGGCGACCCCGCCTGCGCCAGCGCCTGCCCGACCGGCGCCATCACCTACGTCGACGCCGACTGGACCGGGCTCGACAAGATGCGCCAGTGGGCCGGCAAGACCGACACCCAACCGCGCGCCGCCGCCTAAGGAGACCACCATGGCCTGGACTAGAAAATTTCTGCGCGTTGATCTGACCAACGGCACCTGCAAAGCCGAACCCTTGAACATGCAATGGGCCCAGGAATACCTGGGACAACGGGGACTCGCCACCAAATACTTCGTCGAAGAAGTCGACCCCAAGGTTGACCCGCTCGCGCCCGAGAACAAACTCATCATGACCACCGGCCCGCTCACCGGCACCCCGGTGTCGACCGGCGGGCGCTACTCCGTAGTGACCAAGGGCGCCCTGACCGGCGCCATCGCCTGCTCGAACTCGGGCGGCTACTTCGGCGCCGAACTCAAGTTCGCCGGCTGGGACATGATCATCTTCGAAGGCAAGAGCCCGAAACCGGTCTACCTTTCGATCGAAGACGACAAAGCCGAACTCCTTGACGCCTCCCACCTCTGGGGCAAGACCGTGTTCCAGACCGAGGAAACCATCAAGAAGACCCATCAGGACCCGCAGATCCGCGTCTCCAGCATCGGCCGCTCCGGCGAAAACGGCGTCATGTTCGCCTGCATCGTCAATGACCTGCACCGCGCCGCCGGCCGCTCCGGGGTCGGCACCGTGATGGGCTCGAAGAACCTCAAGGCCGTCGCCGTGCGCGGCAAGAACGGCAGCGGCGGCAGCGTCAAGGATCCCAAAGCCTTCATGGCCGCCACCAAGGCCGCCAAGAAAGTCCTGGCCGACAATGCCGTCACCGGACAAGGCCTGCCGACCTACGGCACCCAGGTGCTGATGAACGTCATCAACGAAATGGGCGCGCTGCCCACGCGCAACCACCGCGACGTGCAGTTCGAGGACGCGCGCAAGATCTCCGGCGAAGCCATGCACGAAAAGCGGCCCACCGACGGCAAGACCCATCTGGTCACCAATGCCGCCTGCTTCGGCTGCACCATCGCCTGCGGTCGCATTTCCAGGATCGACGAAACCCACTTCAGCGTCGTGAACAAGCCCGAATACTGGGGCGCCTCCGGCGGCCTCGAATACGAAGCCGCCTGGGCGCTGGGTGCGGCCAACGGCGTCGGCGACCTCGAAGCCCTGCAATACGTCAATGTGCTGTGCAACGAAGACGGCTTCGACCCCATCACCTTCGGCGCCACCGTCGCCGCGGCCATGGAACTCTACGACCTGGGGATACTCACCAAGGAACAGATCGGCATGGAAGCCCCCTTCGGCTCGGCCAAGGCCCTGGTCGAACTGGCGCAGATGACCGCGCAAGGCATCGGCTTCGGCAAGGAACTCGGCCTGGGCTCCGCCCGACTGTGCGCCAAGTACGGCCGTCCGGAACTCTCGATGGGGGTCAAGAAGCAGGAATTCCCCGCCTACGACTCGCGCGGCATCCAGGGCATGGGCCTGGGCTACGCCACCTCCAACCGCGGCGCCTGTCACCTGAGGGCCTATACCGTGGCCTCCGAAGTGCTGGGCATTCCGGTCAAGACCGATCCGCTGGTCACCGAAGGCAAGGCCGACCTGGTCAAGGCCTTCCAGGACGCGACCAGCGTCTTCGACAGTGCCGGCGTCTGCGCCTTCACCACCTTTGCCTGGAGCCTGGCCGACCTGCAGCCGCAGCTCGACGCGGCCTGCGAGGGCGGCTGGACCATGGAGAAGCTGGCTTTGCTGGGCGAGCGCATCTGGAACATGGAGCGCCTGTTCAACAACGCCGCCGGCTTCACCGCCAAGGACGACGACCTGCCGCCGCGCCTGAAGACCGAGCCGGCCAAGACCGGTCCGGCCAAGGGCCTGGTGAATGGCATCGACAAGATGCGGCCGGAGTACTACACGGCGCGCGGCTGGACCCCGGAAGGCGTGCCGACCAAGGAAACGCTCGCCCGCCTGGGACTGTAATCGTGTAATGCCCGCAGGGGATCGGCATCGCCGGTCCCCTGTGCTTTTGAGGATACCTCCATGAAACACGTCATCATCGGTAACGGGCCTGCGGGCGTGGTTGCCGCGGAAACCTTGCGCAAGGCAGATGCCAGTGCGGAAATCGTCTTGATTGGAGGCGAGCCGGAACCTGCCTACTCGCGCATGGCGATTCCCTATCTGCTCGAAGGCAATATCGGCGAGTCGGGCACTTACCTGCGCAAGACGGCGGGCCATTTCGCCAACTTGCGCATACGCGAGCTGCAGGGCCGGGTGGTTTCCGTCGATACCGCGCAATGCAAACTCCTGCTCGCCGACGGCAGCTTCGAGACTTATGACCGGCTGCTGATCGCCAGCGGTTCGCATCCGGTGCGACCGCCGATTCCTGGCATCGGGCTGCCGCAGGTGCAGACTTGCTGGACACTGGCCGATGCGCGCGCGATCGCCGAACTGGCCAAGCCGGGCACGCGCGTGCTGCAACTGGGCGCCGGCTTCATCGGCTGCATCATCATGGAAGCGCTGGCCGCACGCGGCGTCGAACTCACCGTGGTGGAAATGGGCGACCGCATGGTGCCGCGCATGATGACGCCCAAGGCCGGCGGCATGATCCGGCGCTGGGTGGAGCGGAAAGGGGTGCGCGTACTGACCGGGAAAGGGGTGCAGCGCATCGATGCGCAGGATTCCAAAGCGGGTTTGCTCGGCCGCCTCAAGCAGGCGCTGGGGGCCGCTGCCGACCAGACGGGCGACGGCCCACTGATGGTGACGCTGTCCGACGGCGAGGCGATCCCCTGCGACCTGGTGATCGTTGCCGCCGGCGTCGCGCCGAACGTCGGCTTCCTCGACAACACCGCGGTGCAGGTGGCCAAGGGCGTGCTGGTCAATGAGCGGATGCAGACCTCGGTGACAGGAATTTACGCCGCAGGCGATGTCGCCGAAGCTCCCGACCTGTTTACGGGCGCCCATCTGGTCGCCGCGATCCAGCCGAATGCCGCCGATCAGGCGCGCGTCGCGGCACTCAACATGGCAGGCAAGGAGGCGCGTTTGCCGGGGGTGTTGGCGATCAATGTGCTCGACACCCTGGGTTTGATTTCGACTTCGTTCGGCCAATGGTGGGGGGAAACCAAGGAAAACGGCGGCTCGGGGGTGGAGTTCATGGACGAGACCAACAACCGCTACCTGTCGCTGCAGTTCAAGGAGGATGTACTGGTCGGCGCCACCTCGATCGGCCACACCGATCATGTCGGAGTCCTGCGCGGACTGATCCAGACGCGGACCCGGCTCGGGGCGTGGAAGGATTCCCTGTTAGCCGATCCCAATGCCTTCATGGCCGCATACCTCGCCGGAGCCCAAAAGGCCGCGTAGCCAGCATATTGCGGAGGAAGAAAACAGAACGCATGAAAATAGTCTTCAAGCTCTACGCGACCTTGCAGGATTACCTGCCGGCGGAGGCGAAAAGGACCAATGCGCTGACGCTGGAGTTGGCTCCCGGGACTACCATCCAGCAGATCATCGAGCGCTTTGGACTGCCCCAGAAGCTCTGCCACCTGGTTTTGATCGACGGCAACTTCGTGCCGCCCGCAGCGCGCGCCACGCTTGCGCTCAAGGAAGGTGAAACTCTGGCGATCTGGCCGCCGGTGGCGGGGGGCTAGACCGAACGACGTCGCCGTTCGAAGGAAGCCGTCGGCGCGGTTTCCGATCCGTTTTTTGTTTGAGGAGTGGGTTCATGAAACGTAGCAACGCAATCTATGTGACATTGCTGGTCGCCGCGCTGGCAACCAGTGGCGTCGCCTCGGCCAATGAGAAGCAGGACGACGCCATACGCCAGTTGGCGCGAAAGTCGGGCTGCTTCATCTGTCATGCGATTGAACTCGATGCGCAGGGTCCGGAAGGCCTGAAGCCGGTCGGGCCGCCCTGGAAGGCCGTTGCGGCACGCTACAGGGGCGACAAGAACGCCAGGAAAAATCTGACCGCGGAGGTCATGGGAGGTACCTCGGTCTATAACCGGCATTGGAAGGACGAAGCCAGCGGCGTGGCGATGCCACCCAATGGCGTGGCGATCTCGGAAGCCAATGCGCGGAAACTCGTCGACTGGATTCTCTCGCTGCCGAAGTAGTTTCCCCTGGTAGGACTTGCGGGTGGCTCTCGCTGCCCTCAGCGAGAGCTCGGCATCGACAGTGTCTTGGGGGCGGATGCGTTTGTCACCAGGCGGCCCGATAGATCGCCAGGGCGTCCGCGTAGGCCACTTCGCGCGGATTGTTGACCAGCAGGCGCTGGACGTTCATCGCATCGCGCGCCAGGCCCGGCAGGGCGGTCTCGTCGATGTCGACGTCGCGCAGCCGCTGCGCATAGGGCATGGCCGCAACCAGAGCGCGCAGGGTGTCGATGAATGTCGTCGCCGCGGCAGCATCGCTGGCCGCGTGCAGGCCCGGCAGGATGGCGCGCCCCAGTTCGGCATAGAGTTCGGTTGCCGCGCTCCGATTGAATTCGAGCACCGGCCCCAGCACCAGCGAGTTGGTCAGGCCGTGCGGCAGGTGGAATTGCCCGCCCAATGGATAGGCCAGCGCATGGACCGCGGCTACCGGCGCGTTGGCGAAGGCCATGCCGGCGAACAACGAACCGAGCAGCATGTTTTCGCGCACTGTCGGGTCGCTGCCGGCGCTTACGGCCGCGCCGATGTTGGCGTGGAGCAGTTGCAGCGCCTTGATCGCCAGTGCGTCGGACAGCGGATTTTTCTTCAGCCGGCTGGTATAGGCCTCGATCGCATGCACCATGGCATCGACCCCGGTCATGGCCGTGATCGGCGCCGGCAGGCCGAGCGTGAGCCTGCCATCGAGCAGCGCCACGTCCGGGTAGAGCAGGGGCGAGACGACCCCCTTCTTTTCGTTGGTCGGGGTGGTCAGAATCGAAATCGGCGTGACCTCGGAGCCGGTGCCGGCGGTGGTCGGCACCTGGATCAAGGGCAGGCGGCCGCCGCGCGCCAGGCCGATGCCGTAGATTTCCGCCAGCGGCTGCGCCGTGCAGGCGAGCAGGGCCACCAGCTTGGCCGTATCGAGCGAACTGCCGCCGCCGATGCCGATCACGCCATCCGCCGCGACGTCGCGTGCCGCGGCAACGGCAGCCAGCACGCTGGCTTCGGGCGGATCGGCGACGACATCGGAGAACAGGCTGAGCTTCAGCCCGCTGGCTTCGATCGCCGCCAGCGCGTCGTCGATGACGCCGGCCTTGACCAGGCCGCGGTCGGTGACGACGAACACGCGGCTGATGCCCAGCTCACAGGCAATCTCGCCCAGACGCAAGGAGCCGCCTTGCTCGCAGACTATCCGCGGCACGGTTTCGAATGTGAATTGAGGCATCGGGTTTTCTCCTTGTCGGGTACCGACCGGATCATAGACGGTATAGCGCGCTGGCGAACCCATGCAAAATCCGCATGATTTTCGCATCCGGCGCTATCATCGGCTTTTCGTAAGGTCCGTTACACCGTAGCGCCAGCGCCGACTCCTGCCCGCCATGGGTTCGAATGCCGCGCGACCGAAATGGCGACGAGCTTTATTACATGGAGACGATCATGCATTTGTCCATGCGGTTGGCCGCGGCTCTTCAACGGCTGCGAGCGGTCGGGCGCGATCGAGGCATGAAGTGGGTGGACCGGGGCCTCTCGTGTCGGGCGATGCCGGCTGGGCAATCGAAGGCCAACGGCAAGGGAGCGGGCTGAGCGACCGTAAGCGGCATCACCCCGCCGCGGACCATCAGGCCAATGACCAAGATGCCAGACTTCCCCGTCGTCACGCTGGAGCAACTTCGGATCGGACTGTATGTCCATCTCGATCTCAAGTGGTTCGAGCACCCGTTTGCATTCAACAATTTTCGCATCAAGAGCGAAGACCAGATCGAGACCATCCGCGGCCTTGGGCTGAAAACGATACGTTACGACCCGTCGCGCAGCGAGGCTGCGCCGCCCTCCGGCCAGCCGCAGCCGGCAGCGCCGGCGGTCACTGTGGCGCGCGCCGAGTTGTCCCAGGCGCTGGCGGCGAAGCGCGCCCTGGTCGAGCGCATCCGCGTCCAGCGCGAAGCGGCGGCTCGCGTCGAACACGCTTTCGTCGATACCGCGAAAACGGTACGCAGCATCGAGAAGAACATCCTGGCCAAGCCCGAGGAAACCGTGCATGAGGCGACCCGGCTGGTCGAGCAGATCGCCGAATCGATCCTTTCGGCGCCGGAGCTGGCGATCCACATCATGGGCGACAAGCTGGGCGGCGAGGAGTTGTATTTCCATTCCCTCAACGTCACCATGCTGTCCCTGATGATGGCCCGCGACATCAAGCTGCCGCCGGATATTGTCGGCACGCTGGGCATGGGCGCGCTGTTCCACGATGTCGGCCGCAGCGAGATTCCGAGCAAGATCCTGCTCAAGAAGGATCCGCTGACCCAGGCCGAGCGCAGTTTCTACGAAATGCATTGCGAGTACGGCGTCGAAATCGGCCGCCGCCTCAAGTTTGCGCCGGCAGCCCTGGTCATCATCCGCGAGCATCACGAGGCCTACGACGGCAGCGGCTATCCGGCCAAACTCAAGGGCGAAGCGATCGGCCTGCTGTCGCGCATCGTCGCCATCGCCAATCACTACGACGAACTGTGCAATCCGATCAATATCGCCGATGCGTTGACGCCCCACGAGGCGCTGTCGCTGATGTTCGCCCGCTTGCGCAGCAAGTTCGATCCGAAACTGCTGCAAGTCTTCATCCGCTGCCTCGGGGTGTATCCGCCGGGCACCATCGTGCAGCTTTCGAACGGCGTGATCGGCATGGTCGCCACCATCAACACCGGGCAACCGATGAAGCCCATGCTGGTGGTCTACGATGCGGATATCCCCAAGGACGAGGCGATCCTGGTCGACATGGCGCACGAAACCGACGCCAATATCGTCAAGGCGATCCGGCCGGGGCAGGTGCCGCGGGAGATTTACAACTACCTGAGCCCGCGCCAGCAGGTGAGTTACTACTTCGACGCCGACAGCCCCGGTCTGGCGGCTGCTGCAAAATGAACGATCTCGAACGCCTGTTGCTGGATCATGCCGAGCAGATGATGTTGCTGGTCGAACCGACCGGCTTGCGGATCGTCGCCGCCAACCGGGTCGCCGCGCAGACGCTGGGCTATGCCGGTGACGACTTGCTGGCGAAGACGATCACGGATGTCGAATGTGCGTTGCAGGACATCTTCTATTGGGAGGAAGTGCGCAACGGGCAATGCCAGGACATCGCAGCCCAGGAGGGGATGTATCTTTGCGCCGACGGTTCGACGCTGACGGTCGGCAAATCGATCCGGGTCGTCGCCCACGGCGACAAGCGATTGTTCCTGGTGCAGGCCCGGGACGTGAAGAACGAACGCAAGATAGCGGACGACCTGGCGCAAATCCTGTCGCAGTTGCGGGCGACGCTCGAATCCACCGGCAACGGCATATTGGTGATCGACGGGCAGGGCCGGATCGCCAACATGAACCGCCTGTTCAGCAGCATGTGGAAGATCCAGGACAGCTTGCTGCTGGGCCACGACGATGTCGCCATTCTCGACTTCGTCGCCGCCAGCGTGGTCGACTCGGAGACCTGTCGCCAGCGCCTGCGGGAAATCGTGGATGGCAACGAGACCAAGGACACCTTCGAACTGCGCGATGGCCGCGTTTTCGAATGCAGGTCGCGACCGCAATATCTTGGCGAGCGCATCATCGGTCGCGTGTTCGGCTACGACGACATTACCGAACGCAGGCAGGCCGAACTGGCCTTGCGCGAATCGCGCGACCGGCTCGAGGAGAAGGTGCTGGAACGCACCAGCGACCTGCGTGCCGCGAACACCGCCCTGCTCGCCGAAAGGGCGCGCCAGGAGGAACTCATCAAGAAACTTGCGGAAGCGCACGCGCAGTTGCTGCAATCCGAAAAGATGGCCTCGATCGGCCAGCTGGCGGCCGGCGTGGCACACGAAATCAACAATCCCGTCGGCTTCGTCAACTCCAACCTGGGGGCACTGCAACGCTATGTCGAAGACCTGCTGCGGCTGTTGTCGGCCTATGAGGGCAGCGAAGCGGAAATGAACGAAGCAACCCGCGCGGTCCTGACCGAGCTCAAGCAGCAGGTCGATATCGGCTACCTGCGCGATGACATTGGCAACCTGCTGGCCGAGTCGACAGAAGGCTTGCAGCGGGTCAAGCGCATCGTCCAGGATCTGAAGAACTTTTCCCATGTCGCCGGCACCGAGAAGCAGTGGGCGAACCTGGAACAGGGCTTGGACAGCACCCTCAACGTGGTGTGGAACGAACTCAAATACAAGGCCGACGTGGTCAAGGAATACGGCGGCGTCTCCGAAGTCCAGTGCATTTTGTCGCAACTCAACCAGGTCTTCATGAATCTGCTGGTGAATGCGGCGCATGCCATCGAGGACCATGGGCGGATCACGATTCGCACCGGCGAGCTGGGAGAGGATGTCTGGGTGGAAGTCGAGGACACGGGCAAGGGCATCCTGCCCGAACACCTCGATCGCATCTTCGATCCATTCTTCACCACCAAGCCGGTCGGGACCGGTACCGGACTGGGCCTGTCCTTGTCCTACAGCATCGTGCAACAGCACGGCGGCCGCATCGAGGTGAAGAGCGAATCCGGCAAGGGATCGATTTTCAAGGTGATCCTGCCGCGCTTCGCCAATCCGGCGAATGCGCCCGCAACGCCCCAGGAATAGCCGGGCTCGCCGCAAGGCTGCGGCGCTGCCGCCATCCGCGGCCATGGGGTCGGCGCCGAATTGACGTCCAAGGCAAGCGGAATCGCCGTGTCATCAGCGCCGACTCTTCGGGGCGGCGTGGATGCCGGCAATGCTAGGCCGAAGTCGCTACGCCATCGACACGTTTCATCCAGTCGGGTTCCGGCACGTTCCATTTGCGATAGAACGCTTCCAGGCGCCGGCGGGTCTTTTCCCCGGCACCCAGCCCAAGGAAGCGCACCGCATTCCTGCCGTAGAAGTCCGGGTAGCGCTCGCGCGGCAAGGTCTTGACGAGGTTCGCCAGGTAGGGGTCGGCGCCGTCAGCCGTCATGTACCAGTCGGTGCCGTACATGAGCTGCTTCGCCAGACCGCCCTCCGCGGTCATCAAGGGTTTCATGTCTTCGTGAAAGGCGCCGCGCAATTGGCCGTTGTCGAGCGTGTCGTAGTTCGACAGGTCGGCAAAAAGCGACTCGGGATAGGTCCGGAGCGCCTTGTGGAAACTCTCGGCTTCTTCCATGTTGTGGTGATGCTTTTTCGCGAGACTTGGCGCCAGCGGCGAATCGAGCTTCTGCGCCTGCTCCAGTTCCAGCCGGTTTCGGGTATGCAGGTCGGTGCGGCCGAAATGCCCGAGGTCGACCTTCAGCTTTCCCCGGTAGTGCCAATTCGTCTCGAAAAAAGCGGCCCATTGCTCAGGGGTTCCCAACTGGTTGCAGTGGGAGCCCTTGGAGTGGTGCACATCGGCAAAATTCGAATCGTTGCAATGGGTGATGACCGGCACTTCCCTGCAGGCGCACCAGTCGAACAGCTCGTCGAGGATATCGTCGTAGAGCTTGATGTGGTCGTCATCGACGCCCTGGTAGCAGCCGAACAACTCGGGATTGCGGAAGGGGCGAAATCCCATGGGCGGGTACAGCTTGACACCGATGAAGCCCTGCTCGAGGACGGCGCGCTTGACCATGTTGAGCGGCGACAACGGCGATTCGCGGCTGTTGCGCTTCGATGTGTCGTACCTCGCCTGGCGCAGCGGGTCGAACGAGACGTAGCCGTGAAAGCGCCCGCCGGTGATGACGAAGATGTACTCCAAGAGGTCGATCTGCTGCCGCGGCGTGACTGGCGAATGGTCGCGCAGATGCTCGTCCAGGTCCACCATCGCCGGCACGAACAAGTCGGTTTCCGGATACAGCGCCATCATGGCCAGCGCGTTGTGCAGGCGGAAGTTGGTCGCCGAGGCCAGGATGCCGCCATGGGGATGCTCGACGCGGCAGTACCGCTCGTGCATGGTCTCCTTTTCAGCGAGGATAGCCTCCAGCAGCCGGGTTTCGGTGCGGATGCCCGGCGCCGACAGTTGCCCGAGCCAGTCCAGCGCCTGCGAAAACCAGTTGCCCACGTTGAGCTCGCCCCGCCCCGTGGTGTGCCAGAAGACGTGGTTAGCGAAGCCGCGCACCGGCAGGTCGTCGGCATTGAAGATGTGGCAATGCACGTCGATCAGCAGCCCGTCATGCGTGGCGAGGACGGGCGGGCCGCACTCGATCGCGCGCAGCGGCGCCGACAGCGCGCCAAGCCCCATACCGGCGGCGGCAGCTTTCAGGAATTGACGGCGGCGGTAAGCCATGGCGGTATCTCCCGGTTGGATGCAAGCGAGCTCGGTCGAGGCATGACTATCTTGCGCATGCTCAATGCGCAAGGACGCAAGCATATACCGTCGGCAAGCGTTTGGCAGCCGCGGCCGCGCAATCGCCGTCCCGCCGGCGCCGACTCCTGGGAGGCAGGTTCGCGCCCGACCCCTTGGCCTATCCCTTCCGCAGCAAGGCGGCGCGCAGTCGCGGCCACAGCAGGTTGAGCGCCAGGCCGGCCATGACGAGTGCGGCGGCCGCCAGCTTCCAGGGCGGCAGCGATTCGTCCAGCCACAGCGCCGATGCGCTCATGCCGAACACCGGCACCAGCAAAGCCAGCGGCGTGATCGTGGCCGCCGGGTGTCGGGCCAGCAGCCAACCCCAGGCCGCGTAGCCGAACAGCGAATTGCCCCAGGACTGGTAGGCCACCGCGGCCCAGGTCGCGGCGTCAGCCGCCCGCAGCGCCGCCGAGATCACGTCCCAGCCCTCGGCGAACAGCGAGAGCGCTATAAGTGGCGGCACCGCAAAAGCGCTGGACCAGACCACGTAGGCGAGGATGTTGGCCGGCGCCCCCTGCTTAGCCGCGATATTGCCGCCGGCCCAGGCCAGCGCCGCCAGCAGCACCAGCAGCAAACCGAGCGGCGTTGTGCTGCCGTCGGTATGCAGGATGATCACGGCGATTCCCGCCGCTGCGAGCAGCAGGGCGAACCACTGGAAGCCGCGCACCCGTTCGCCGGAGAGGCGCATCGCCAGGCCGATGGTGAAGAACACTTGGACCTGAATCACCAGCGAGGCAAGCCCGGGGGAGATATGGC